>Ga0310121_10003336_pt1 | contig 14692 bp, 11 predicted proteins | sample CB27_Tmax_986_MG_FD_203504 | JGI IMG/M metagenome (GOLD analysis project Ga0310121, IMG submission 203504) | Marine microbial communities from Western Arctic Ocean, Canada - CB27_Tmax_986 | ecosystem: Environmental > Aquatic > Marine > Oceanic | place: Canada: Western Arctic Ocean | collected...
TTAGCGCCAGCAGGAAACAGAATGTCAACACGCCAGCTGCCCATGTGTTCTCCCAGAACTCCTGGTACTGATACCCGCCAACCGGCTCACCCGTTCCACCTCCGCTAAGAACATGCAGGTAGCCCCCCAGGATCTCGCTGATGGCAGAAAAGGCAATTGGCATAACTGCCAGCGTGGGCAGGGCAATCAACACAGGAAACCAGAAGCGGGGGCCTGGCATATCCGACCAACTGGTCATCGGGTGCTCACCGGTCAGGGCGAGGTATCGACCGGCCGAGTAGACCTGTACCGCCTTGAAGACCCCGGCTAACAGGAAACACCAGAGCATGGTGTAACCGAATACCGCCCCTCCACGCGATGCCCAGACCAGCTCTCCACTGCCGATCGTGACCGAGGCGATAATGAACCCGGGACCCACAAACCGCATAAGAGTTCTCGGTCTGAGTTGACCAAGCTCCGCGGGCACCTCCGGGTAAAGTTGCCTGTCTGCTGCCACGTTTATCTCCTCCAGGTTCTCTCTAGCATAGTGGTATCGCCTGTTGCATGCAGGCAACGTGATCCTCTCCTGCAGAGGAAAGGCACTCCAAAGCGAAGATGTCACCCCCCTGAATTTGCATCATTCCCAAGGGGCCTTACGATAGGGTGTAATTCAACGTTTTCCCACCTTCCCGCTAAGACCATGCCGATTAGAATATCGCTCTTTGCCGCCCTGCTGCTGGTGCTCTCGCCAGCCTGCCTTGCAGCGGCTGAAAAGGATATCGATTTTAACAGCCAGATCCGGCCGATCCTCTCGGAAAACTGTTTCAAGTGTCATGGACCGGACGAGAATGCCCGCCAGGCCGAACTGCGCCTGGATAAAGAAGAGGTTGTTTTTGCAGATCCCCAACGCAGCATCCTCGTTCGCGGTAAGCCTGGTCACAGCGAACTCGTACGGCGAATCATGAGCCCCGTCCGGATCAGCAGATGCCCCCGGTGGACTCCAACAAGTCACTGACAAGGCAAGAAAAGCAGTTACTCGTGCGCTGGATCCGGCAGGGAGCCGGTTACCAGCAACATTGGTCCCTGATCGCGCCGGTTCGCCCCACGCTCCCTTCCAACCGGAACCATCATTGGGCAACAAACGACATCGACCGCTTCATCCTGACAAGGCTGGAAAAAGAGGGGATCGAGCCATCCCCGACTGCTTCCCGCGAGACCCTGCTCCGCCGACTGACACTGAACCTGACCGGCCTGCCCCCCACGCTCACCGAGATCGACAACTTTCTCAGCGACCACTCCGACGAGGCTTACACCCGCGTGGTCGAGCGGCTTCTCAAATCGCCCCGCTTTGGCGAACACATGGCCTGGAACTGGCTCGACGCAGCACGCTACAGCGACACCAATGGGTACCAGGGGGATCGCACGCGGACAATGTCGTTCTGGCGGGACTGGGTCATCGAGGCTTTCAATGACAATATGCCTTTCGACAAGTTCACCATCGACCAGTTGGCCGGTGACCTGCTGGAAAACCCCAGCCTGGACCAGCTGGTAGCGAGCGGGTTCAACCGCAACCATCCATTCAATGGCGAAGGGGGACGGATCCCCGAGGAAAACCGGGTGGAGTATGTCTTTGACCGGACCGAGACCACCTCCACGATCTGGATGGGGCTGACGGTGGGCTGTGCCCGCTGCCATGATCACAAGTTCGATCCGATCAGCCAGCGAGAGTATTTCCAGTTTTACTCTTACTTCAACCACGTTGCCGAATCCGGCAGCGTCGATGCCGGCGGAAACGCCAACCCGGTGATGAATGTGCCAACCCTGGAACAACGGCAGCGGATCGGCCAGATGGAAAAGGAGATCGCTGACCACGAGAGGAGAAAGAACGTGTCGTACGCCGAACTGGCCACGTCACGCGCAGAATGGATCGATCATCTGCAGGAAGAACTCAACAAGGATGGTAAGCTGTCGGGCTGGGAGATACTCCATCCGGAGTCAGCAACCACCAGCGGCGGGGCGACCGTCAACGTTGAGCCTGGCGGATCGGTCTTCGTGTCCGGTACATTTCCCAAGCGGGATGACTACACCGTCACTATCAAGCCGGACGCTGGATCGCTGGCGGCCATCCAGCTTGAGGCCCTGACCAGCAGCGGCCTGAAATACCAGGGCCCGGGCCGCAAGGCTAATTTCGTCCTTACCAGTTTTGAAGCCAGCCTCTCGCCGCCGGATGGAGAGCCCGTGAAACTGGTTTTCAGCCGGGCCGTCTCGGATTTTCACCAGGATCCGCTTAACGTCTCCACGGCACTCAACCCCTCGTCAGAGCAGGGCTGGGGAATCTGAGAGGGTGAAATCAACACGGCCCAGGACCGCAAGGCCGTCTTTTACCTGGAAAATCCTCTGGATCTGCCCGCCGACAGTATGCTCACCGTTATTCTTCGGCATCAGTCCAAGCACGATGAACACCTGCTCGGACATTTCCGGCTCGCGACCACGTCGAATCCCGAAGCTGACCTGGAGACGCCACTCTCTCCACCGACTGCCATTTCCGACATCCTTGGGACGCAGTTAGCAGACTGGACTAAAAAGCAGGTGGATGAGGTATCAAAATACCACCGGCAGACGACACAGCAGTACCGGGATGCCCAGCGGCAGATCACTCTCAGGCGAGCCGAGCTGGACCGTTTGAGTGACAAGTACGCCACGACGATGGTCATGCGCGACCGCGACAAGCCACGAGAGACATACATGCTGACCGTTGGCCGTTATAACGCCCTTCGCAACGACGAGGGACTTATCCATCCCGGGGTTCCCGCCAGTCTCCCCTCGCTTGCAGATGACGCGCCCGCCAACCGGCTGGCGCTGGCCCGCTGGCTGGTTTCCGGCCGGCATCCGCTGACAGCACGCGTGACTGTCAACCGCCTCTGGCAGTCCATTTTCGGTGTCGGACTGGTTCGCACCAGCGAGGACTTCGGTTCGCAGGGTGAATTGCCAAGCCACCCTGCTCTGCTCGACTGGCTCGCCATGGAATACATGGAAAACGGCTGGGATACCAGGGCGATGGTTCGGCTGATGGTCACCAGCAACACCTACCAGCAGCAGTCGATCGCGCGCCCGGAGCTTAATGATGTGGACCCCTTCAATCGCCTTCTGGCGCGCGGCCCCCGGTACCGGCTGCCGGCACACGTGATCCGTGACCAGGCCCTGGCGGTCTTGGGACTTTTGAAAGAGAAAGATTGGTGGTCCGTCGGTCAAGCCATACCAGCCCGCCGGGCTCTGGGCTGACTTCAGCTTTGGCAAGATCACCTACTCGCCTGATTCCGGCGAGAGCCTCTATCGCCGCAGTCTCTACACCTTCTGGCGGCGGTCACTAGGACCCCCCAACATGTTTGACGAGGCAAACCGGCAGGTCTGCAGCGTCCGCATGCGGCGGACAAATACACCGCTGCATGCTCTCACCCTGCTTAACGACATCACTTTCGTTGAAGCGGCCCGCGTCTTCGCCGAGCGAATGCTGGAGAGCCACGACACAGCAAGGCAGCGCCTGGTAACAGCTTGGCAGGCACCGACGGGTGATCATCATCTCGACCAGGAATGTCGTCAAAATGACAGCATAACAGTCATTCTGAACTCACATGGCAGTTGTTTTGGGTTTTGACTTGTGGCCAGGAGGAAGTTGCGAAATACTTGTTGTAAGCAATTTCCAGACGTAACAGTTTTGGATCCCCCCCTGCCTTGCTCCTGCCGAGACAATGAGAACACCTGCCTACCGATCCAGCATCCTGGCCCTTGTTGCGCTGCTGACATGTACCACGGGAATCCTGTTGGTCTCAGCCAGGGAGCGTGAGTCAGGCGGGCCGCCATCTTACGAGAAAGATGTCCGACCGATCTTCAAGGCCAACTGTTTCCATTGCCATGGCGAGGGGGAGGAGCTCAAGGGCGGGCTGGACTTGCGACTTCGCCGGTTCATTGTCCAGGGTGGCGAATCCGGCCCTGCCGTTGTTCCAGGGGATCCTGACGAGAGCCTGCTCTACCAGCACGTCAGCACTGACCAGATGCCCCCGGAGGAAGTAGAGAAACGCTTGACCGGTGACGAAGTTGCCGTGATCGGCCGCTGGATCAAGTCCGGAGCCCAGGTCCTGCGACCAGAACCGGAAGAGCTTGGCGACAAACCTTACTTCACAGAGCAAGAACGCTCTTTCTGGGCGTTTCAGCCGATAAGGTGGATAGATCCTCCCGCTGTCAGGAATCCGAATCGAGTACGTAACCCGGTTGACCAGTTTCTGCTCAGCCGGCTTGAGCAGGAAGGCCTTGAGTATTCCGAAGAAGCTGATCGCGCAACACTCATCCGGCGTGTCTACTTTGACCTTCTGGGGATTCCCCCTGCTTCCGCCACGGTAAAGGCCTTTGTCTCGGACCCTGCTCTGGATGCTTACGAACGGCTTGTCGACCGGTTGCTCAGCTCACCCGCTTATGGAGAGCGCTGGGCGCGTCACTGGCTGGACGTGGCAGGCTATGCCGATTCGGAAGGAATGGTTGACGAGGACCCGGTTCGAGCCAACGCATTTCGCTATCGAGACTGGGTGATCCGCAGTCTCGATGCAGATATGCCGCTCGACCAGTTTATCCTGCAGCAGCTGGCTGGCGATGAAATGGTTGGCCGCAAGCTGGAGAATCTCACCCCGGATGAAGTCAGCAAGCTCACCGCGACAGGATTTCTGCGGATGGCACCGGACGGTACTGCATCCGGGGATGTCAACCAGGACAACGCTCGAAATTCTGTTGTCTCCGAGACGATCAAGATTGTCTCGACCTCGCTGCTGGGAATCACGGTTGGCTGTGCCCAGTGTCACAACCACCGCTATGACCCGATCAGCCAGCAGGACTATTACCAGATGCGAGCGATCTTTGAGCCTGCACTGGACTGGAAAAAATGGATCACTCCCCCGGTCCGCCAGGTGTCACTCTATACCGATGAAGATCGAGCGGAGTCAGCACGCGTCGAGGAGGACGCGAAAAAGATTGACCAGGAGCGGCTGAAGAAGGAGACGGAGTATATCCAGCAGACTTTTGATAAAGAGCTGGCAAAGCTGCCGGAGGAACTTCGAGAGCCTATTCGCAAGGCGCGAGAGACCGCGGAAAAAGACCGGTCCGATGAACAAAAGCAATTGCTAAAGGACAATCCCAGCGTCAATGTATCGGCCGGATCACTCTACCTTTACGACCAAAAGGCCGCGAATGACCTGAAAACGTATACGGAGCGAGCCACGAAAGTACGTGAGACAAAGCCCGAGGAGCGATTTGTCCGGGCTCTCACCGAGCCGCTGGACCAGGAACCTCCCCGGACCTTCCTTTTTTACCGGGGTGATCCGAGCCAGCCTCGCCAACAGGTGATCGCGGCGGAATTACCGATCCTGGATCCGGAACAGGTCTTGCAGCTCCCGGTAAATGATGAGACCGTGCCGACGACGGGACGGCGGCTTGCCTACGCCCGCTGGCTTACCGGTGGTTCGCACCCACTTGTTTCTCGGGTGCTGGTTAACCGAATCTGGATGCACCATTTTGGCCGCGGGATCGTGAACACCCCTGGCGATTTTGGTTATCTCGGAGTGCGTCCGACGCACCCGGAGCTGCTCGATTGGCTGGCCAGCGAACTTGTTGATCAGGGCTGGAGCCTGAAACAGCTTCATCGGCTGATGATGTTCTCCTCGGCCTACCGCCAGCAGTCAAAGCGCACTCCCGAAAAAGATGCAATCGACGCGGATAACCAGCTTCTCTCGCGGATGTCCGTGCGACGACTCGACGCGGAGTCCCTGCGGGATACGATCCTGGTCATCAGTAGCAGGTACAATTCCCGTCGCTATGGACCAGCGGTGCCGGTGATGGCAGACAAGATCGGCCAGTTTGTGGTCGGCATTGAGAACCTGGATGCCGGCCGTCCGGGAGCAGTACTCTCGATGAAGGGAGAGGATTTCCGGCGAAGTGTTTACGTCCAGGTTCGTCGCAGTCGACCACTCGGCACGCTCGGCACCTTTGACGCTGCCATCCTGGAACCAAATTGCACAAAGCGGACCCAGTCAACGGTAACTCCTCAGGCACTGATGATGATGAATGGCCGTTTTGTCCGCACCCAGGCGATTTACCTCGCCGAGCAGATCCAGAAAGAAGTCGGCAAGGATCTTGTCCTACAGGCGAAGCGGGCCTGGGAACTTGTTTACTGCCGTTCCGCCAAGCAGCGGGAGCAGGATGAAGCAGTTGAGCTTCTCCAGCAACTGGTAGAATATTTTGAAGAGCTGCTTGCTGACAAGGAGAAAGCGGGCGAGAGCAGCGGTGACCTGGCTGAACCGGTCACTTCCAGCGATCCGCAGATCGAGGCCCTGGCAACATTATGCCAGGCATTATTGAGTTCCAGCGAATTCCTCTACGTGGATTGAGAATAGATCCATGCCAGGAAGACGGGCAATGAACCGAACAATCAACCAGCAGTCAACACGGCGACATTTTCTCTCCTCCAATGCCCTGGGGTTGAGTTCTGTGGCGCTTGCATGTCTGCTGCAAGAGGAGCAGTTACGGGCCACCCCACGAAAACCAGGTACCCAGCCAGCCACCTTTGACCTGGTCGCCAAGCAACCACACCATGTACCGCAGGCCAAGTCCGTGATCTCCTTGTGGATGCAGGGGGGGCCAAGCCATATCGACCTGTTTGATCCCAAACCAGAGCTCAACAAGCTGGATGGAGAGAAGTTCCCAGGCAAGGTCAGGTATGACAATGCGGCCCAGGCAAGTGCCAAGGTACTTGGCTCTCCCTGGAAGTTCTCCAAGCACGGTGAATGCGGCATGGAGATTTCAGAGCTGCTGCCAGGCACGGCCAGCATTGCCGACAATATCACGTTGATCCGTTCCATGCATACCGGTGTGAATAACCACGGCCAGTCGATCAGGGCACTTACCAACGGAACTACCCTGGGAGGGCAGCCCACGCTCGGTAGCTGGGTCAGCTATGGCCTGGGATCGGAAACCACAGATCTTCCGGCCTACCTGGCGCTGATCGACCCGGGCCAGTTACCAGTGATAGGAGTGGAAAACTGGAGTAATGGTTACCTGCCATCGCTTTACCAGGGAACGGTGATTCGCCCACGTGAGCCAAGGATCCTTAACCTGACAGCCCCCCAGCTACTCGAGGGCAGGCCCCAGGAACTCTATCTCCAGTTCCTGGAAAACCTGAATCGTTATCACATGCTTGAGCGTCCCGGGGAACATGACCTGGAAGCCCGAGCCAGTGTTTACCGGTTGGCATCCCGCATGCAGACGGCGGCTCGCGAGGCACTGGACCTGTCACAGGAGACAGAGGCTACCAAGAAACTTTACGGGATGGATGATCCAGCAACGACGGAGTATGGTTCGCGTTGCCTGATTGCTAGGCGGATGGTGGAGCGCGGAGTCCGCTTTGTACAGGTTTTCACGCAGAACCAGTTCTGGGATCACCATGGTGGAATAAAGAAGAGCCTGCCAGCTGCCTGCAAGAAGGTCGACAAGCCGTCGGCAGCACTGGTGACCGACTTGAAACAACGCGGTTTGCTTGACAGCACGGTTGTGCACTGGGGTGGTGAGATGGGCCGCTTGCCGGTGGTTCAGAACGAAGCCAATATCGGCCGGGATCACAATACTTACGGTTTCAGCATGTGGGTTGCCGGAGGGGGCTTTAAGGGTGGTTGTGTTTACGGTGAGACCGATGAGTTTGGCCACCAGGCGGTGGAGAATGTTGTCAACCACTACGACTACCATGCCACGCTACTTCACCTGCTCGGGCTTGATCCTGACAAGCTGGTTTACGAGCACAATGGCCGCGAGCGGAAGCTGATCTCGCAGAATCCGGGCAGGATTGTCAAGGAGATCCTCGCCTGAACCCGAGGCTACTCCAGCCACTTGAGTCCCTCGGCCAGGCCAGACCGCGTGATCACGCTGTCAGCCTTCCCGCGGATCTTGTAAATCCTTGCAGTCAACTCGGGAACAGTCTCTCCCTCCCCGAGAAGGCAGAGTTGCTCGGGTGCGTTGAGTGCCAGCAGGCCAGGCAGGTCACCATAGCGAACAGCGCCCGGCAGGAACTGGGGATCTTTCCAGCTTTTCAGCTCCACAAAGCGGAACCCAGCGGTGTCGATCACGGCCTTGCTGACCACCTTGCCAGACTGGAACCGGGCCGCCGCTGCCACCGGGCCTGCGCCGCCAGTGCCAATCAAGTGAATTTCCTTTGTACCGTGCTCATCGTGATTGACGAAAGCAATCAGCGTCATCACGTCGTGGACCCGCTGGGCAAACAACGTGTGGTTGTAGGCATAGGTGTAAGCAGCAACCTGCCGCGGGTTTGCCACCAGCCGCTGCTCGATGTGCCATCAGCCAGGAACTCGCCCTGGTACAGCAGGTCTGCCGAGAGCACGGAGTAGCCCCTGACAAGCAGCTTTTTTATTTTAGTGGTGCTCGATGGTCAGTTTTTAGTAGGCGCCAGCTGGGTGACTTCAAGGGATTTCGTGTAAATTCAGTTGGCACTAGCCAAACGGCGAGCGTCTTATCAACCGGTCGATTCCTTGCGTCGCTTCGGCTTGCCGGCCGTTTTTTTGAACGTGCGACGGCTCGAATGGGTTTGCGTCCGTTTGGGTGTGGCCGCAGGACGCGACGAATTCGAACGTGTCCTCGATCCGCCCATGCGCGACAAGTTCAATTGCTGTCCGGCAACCGACACGCGCTGCAGAATCTTGACGGTGGCTTCAGGCATACTCTCAGGAAGATCGACGGCGCTGTAGTCAGCGAAGATTTCAATTCGACCGATGGACGAACTGTCTATGTCCGCTTCGTTGGCAATTGCGCCGACGATGTTTCCCGGCTTCACGTCATGCAAGCTTCCAACTTCAATCCGATACGTTTGCATTCCTTGTTCTGATCCATCGGGCCGGCGCGGAGCGCGGGTGGATCGGAAGGACGACTTGTCGGGTTTTTGGCGTTTGCCTTTCCGACCGTTCTGTTTGTCGGGACCAAACGTCGTGGGCTTCAGCGATTCGTTTGCGAGCAGCGGCTGATCGCCGTTGGCAAGCACCGCCAAAGCCGCGGCAATGTGCTCGAGCGGTACATCGTTTTCACGACGATAGTGTTCAATAATCGCCTCGAACGTTTCTAATTCGTGGTGTGTCAAGCCTTCCGTTATCCGTTTATGAAAACGGGCCACGCGCTGCTTATTAATCGCCCGATTCGATGGCAGGTCCATCGGTTCGACAGGTTGTCCGGTTTCTCGTTCGAGCCGCTTCAACATCTGCTGCTCGCGAGGATGTACAAACAGGATCGCCTCGCCGTTGCGGCCCGCTCGGCCAGTCCGGCCGATCCGGTGCACGTACGATTCGGTGTCGTGAGGCAGATCGTAGTTAACGACGTGGCTAATGCGTTGCACGTCCAAACCACGAGCGGCGACATCTGTGGCTACGATCACGTCGATCTTTCCCTCACGCATCTGCTCGATGGTCCGTTCTCGCCGCTTCTGAGGAATATCGCCATTGAGTGCCGCGGTCTTGTGTCCGTTTGCAGCCAGATATTCGGCGAGTGGCTCGGTGGTGCTTTTCATTTTCACGAAGACCAGCACACCGTCGGTCGGCTCACCTTCCAGGATTCGGCCGAGCGCCATCTGCTTCTGGTGGGGTGCGGCGATCACGTAACGCTGCCGGACGGTGTCGGCCGTGGCGACACGCTGTTGAATGGTGACCGTAGCGGGGTCATTCAAATGGGTCTTGGCGATTTTTCGAATGGGAGCCGGCATGGTGGCTGAAAACAACGCAATCTGTCGGTTGTCCGGGGACTGCGATAACACCCATTCGACATCCTCGGCAAAGCCCATTCGCAACATCTCGTCCGCTTCATCCAGTACGAGTCCGCGGAGGTCGTCCAGATTCAGAGTACCACGGCGCATGTGGTCCATCACCCGCCCAGGGGTAGCGACGATGACGTGGACACCGCGTTCCAACTGGCGGAATTGAATTGTGTAATCCTGGCCGCCGTAGATCGGCATGACACGCAGGCCCTTCATGTGCGATGCGTATTTTTCAAACGCCTCAGCGACCTGGATCGCCAATTCGCGTGTGGGAGTCAGGACCAGGATTTGCGGCTTCTTTTGCTTGAGGTCGACAAGCTCCAGCATCGGCAGCGCGAAGGCGGCCGTCTTGCCGGTGCCCGTTTGCGCCTGCCCGATTATGTCCCGACCTTCCAACAGCAGCGGTATCGTCTGACCTTGAATCGGGGTCGGCTGCGAATATCCGGCCTTCAGGACGGATTGCAGCAACGGTTCGCTTAGATTCAGCTGCGCGAAGTTAGGCTCTGAGCGACCTGACCCGTCTTCGTTCTTGATCGGTTCGCCGTAACCAGCACGCGGTTCCAAGTAGACTTCGTCCGGTTCGACATGGCTCGCAATCTCGACGGGAATCGGGCGTGCCGGTTTGGCCGGTTGGGGCTCGGCCACAGTCTCTTCGACGATGGGGTCTTTTACGATGGGGTCTTCAGCAACGGACGTCACAGCGGCCACTTGCTGATGTTCGCGTGCGTCGGCGGCGCAATCAGGAGCGTCCGGGACAGCAACTTCCGCCAAGAAAATCTCGTCGGCTGCCTCGCTGTCAGTGGCAACGCCTCCAACACTTTCCGTCATTACATCAGTGGAGTCGGCGCGGGGATTTAGATCGTCGGTAGAATCAGACATTCAGATTTCCTGAGCATATTAGAGTGGGACACGAACGAACAATTGGGCAAAGTCTCGCAAGACGATGCCGAGCAGGAGCGGTCATGGCCGCCTGCCTGGTATGATCGAACGCGTCGCGAACTGCTCGAGGCCGACGGGCGTATTCCCACGACAGGTAATCGTGAGGTGGGACCCAACGGAGTAAAGCCGACCGGAATTGGCTCAATCACCACCATCAGACTATCGCAATGGTGCCGACTTCGCGAGGCCAAATTGCCGGAATCTCACCGCTTTCTTTTGTTCGCCTGGCACGAGTCGATTCAATTCAACAACTTGTCAATCAAGAACTCGGCTGCCGTGCTGTACTTCTCGGACTTTGCAACGTCTTTGATCAACAGGTGGCACTCGTGACCCATGCTGTCGGCCTTCTGCTTCATCTTGACACCGTAAACAGGGTGGTGGATCCCGTGACCGGCATTTTTCGACGGCAATGTCATGTCGTTGCCATAGGTCATCAATAGCGGTGGGTCACTTCCATCGAGGTGATTGTAGGGCGAAAACTCGATGTATTTTGGTTGATGGTGCTCGTAGTGCTCCATGACTTCCGCAATGGTCGACTTGCCGACGGCCATGGCGATCATTCGATGTTTGAGCACATTCGGACCCAACCACGGTACGATCACTTTGGGGTCAATCGACGTTTGCCCACCGGAAACCGCAGCGGCGGTGACGCGCGTGGAGTACTTTGCAATCGGGTCATCGGAATCGGGATTCGCCAGATCATCGTGCAACAGAATCCACATCGAGGTGCAGGCACCGGCGCTTCCGCCGGTTAACGCAATCCGGTCGGGGTTGATATTCCAGTCGTTGGCCTTCGACCGAATAAACTGAATTGCGCGGGCGGCATCGTGGACGGGCGCGGGCAAGGCCGCTGTTCCGGTCAAGCGATAATTGATCGCGGCATAGGAAATCCCCTTATCCAAGAAGGGCCGAAACTTCGCCTCTGCCTGTTTCTTATCGCCACCGATCCAGCCGCCACCGTGGATGTAGACGAGCAGCGGTCGGGGTCCGTCGCCTTCGGCCGGCCAAAAATCCAGGACGTTCATCCGGTCCGGCCCATAGGAGACGTTGGCCATGGCCGGCTGGCGTTCTCGCAGTTCCTGGCCCGCGGCATTCGCGACAAACCCGAAACCGACCAGGGACAACAGAACAAATCGTGTGAGGGTGTCGACCTTCATCGTCTTCTCCATACAAATCGATTAACCGTCTGGAAGAATTGTAGTCTGCCGATCCGCGGATGCACACTTGTGGCGACCACGACCGAAGTATTGATCGAGTTCCCAGATCGCCGCCTGCCCGGGGGTTCGCAGCGTTGGAAGACTGGAGCAATCAACAAACTTGGTTCATTCGACTTTCGTCCCTCTCGGAGAGAAACCTACAGCGACTTGCCTCACACCACGTGCGATGACCAAACTCTCAGCTGACTGATCTCCAAATTGACACAGTGACGAAACCGCAATGACCGACCCCAAACCGAAGCCACACGCAGCCCCTCGGATCGTCGTTGTGGGGTCGATCAACATGGATTTTTCGGCGGTGGTGCAAATGCTTCCGCGTCCGGGTGAGACCGTCCTTGGTTCAGCATTTGAAGAGAATCCCGGTGGCAAAGGGGCCAATCAGGCCGTCGCCGCGGCGCCGCTGGGGGCGTCGAGCGCCGTAGTCGGGCGTGTCGGCAATGACGCCATCGGCCAACAGCTACTATGTTCGTTGCAGGAAAATCAGGTCGATGTCGCCACCGTGAACTGATAGTGATTTTAATCCCCTAACGCAGGTCGCTTTCGGAGAGATCCTCACCATGGCAATCCAAGCAGTGTTCGACCAGGACCGGACGTACCCGCTTTTCGAAGAACTCGTTGCCTTGCGTTGTCGGTTCGTCGGCAAATGTCAGCGATGGTCCAGCATTCAGTCCAGACCACAGCAGCCACAAAACTACCAACCAGTAGAGTGGCTGCTGGCAACCGCCACTAGGCCGAGTGGTGGCTGCATGCAACCACCCTGCATCTCGCCCAGCGGAGCTTCGAGTTGGAGCAGAAAGGTGGCTAGGCATTCAGGTGGGTCCGGCAGGGATGCTGGGGATATTGATGCATGATCTTCTGTTTATACATCGAACGGCCGCTGGTTTGAAGGCAAAAGCCCCTCTCAAGAGAGATCCGGGGGCGATTTACGGCAGCATCACGCGCCCACCGCTGGCCACCAGTGTCTGGCCCGTCATGAAACGCGACTGTTCGGTTAGCAAGAACAGCACCAGATCGGCGATGTCGCCTGGTTGTCCGAGTCGACGGAGCGGCGTGTTGGCCACAATCGCATCGAGGACCTGTGGATCAACGTCCTGAATAATCTCCGTTTCGATCAACCCTGGTGCGACCGCGTTGATGCGAATATTGTGTTCGGCCACGGCCTCCGCCAGACTCTTCGTCAGTGCAGTCATGCCTGCCTTGCTAACGGCGTAGGCAATCGACATCGGTCGCGCGCGAAGTGCGGCGGTCGACGACATATTAACGATGCGCCCAAACCGTCGCTGGATCATGCCCGCTTTGACCGCCCACGTTACGCGATAGCAACCCGTCAGGTTAATGTCCAGCGTACGCTGCCATTGCTCGAGCGTCGTCTCTTCGTGCGAGACGAAATCGCAGATGCCCGCATTGTTAACCAGCAGATCGATCGGACCGAGGGATGCTTCCACGTTGGTGATCATCGTGTCGATATCGACGTCCGAAGTCACATCCGCCTGAATCGCCAACGCGGTGCCGCCATCGGCTTCGATCCGGGAGACGAGCTGTTCAGCTGCCGCGCTGCTGGAACGATAATTGACGGCCACACGTGCCCCAGCCTCAGCCAAACGTAAACAACAGGCGGCACCAATTCCCTTGGCACCGCCGGTCACCAATGCAGTGCGCCCCTCCAAAGCACGCCCGGATTCAGACAGCGCGGGTTCAGACATCGTTGAGTAACTCCTTGGAGATCTTGGTGGCGACGGTGCCAATGTCGTAATAGCCGACGGAGATTTGGCCCGCGTGCGTCACCTGACAAATTGAATTGATAACCGCGAAGCAGCCATTCTGGGCAACGCGATCCTACAGCCGAAGCACGTGCAAACCTATCACCAGGACATCGCCAGCGTCAACACGTGGGCCGGGCCCATTTACCACTTCAGTCATCGTGACCAGCTTCGCACGGGCAAGTTGACGTCCCTTGTCGACGCATCGCTGTCCGTGGGGGTTCCCGTCCACTTGATGGTCAGCTTCTTTCGAGATCGCAACGACCAAGAGTACTTCATGATGGTCAACAAGAACGAAACGCGGAACTTTCGGGTTCAACCGGACAATTTAACGTAGACGATCACGTTGACTTTTCGTGAAGACGTGGAGGCGATCGAGCGGCTCAATCGAAGCACGGGCCAAGTCGAGCTGTTGGAGTTAAGTGACGAGAACACTTTTCAATTCGTGCTGCCGGCAGGAACAGGGGACTTATTCAAGTTTGCCAATGGCCAACCGTTCGTGGCAACCGTCAAAAACCAGACCCAACACGAACAGGAATAGAGAATCCACCGGTCAGCGAGCCAATGAATCGCCAGTAATGACCACCTCAAAGGGTGCTTAACCGTCAGACGGCAGCCGAATCGTGTTACCTGCCCACTGTCTCGGCAGGACACAGAAGACCACCAGCATCATTCTGAAATTGAACCGCCGGCAAAAAAAACAGCCTTGGGAAACCTGTCTGGCATTTCTACCAGGAGGCCCCCAAGGCTGACTGCTCTTACTACAACGGGGAAGGACTAGATGAACACGTCAAACGGATCTTTCTCCACAGTATCGCCACGATCAGCGACAATGAAGTCGATCGTTTTGTCCACGGCAAAGATATGATCTCGGCCCCGACCACCGTTATAGTAGTCGGTTCCACCTTCACCATCTAAATAGTCGTTACCGGCTTCGCCGAAGAGGGCGT
>Ga0310121_10003337_pt1 | contig 14686 bp, 8 predicted proteins | sample CB27_Tmax_986_MG_FD_203504 | JGI IMG/M metagenome (GOLD analysis project Ga0310121, IMG submission 203504) | Marine microbial communities from Western Arctic Ocean, Canada - CB27_Tmax_986 | ecosystem: Environmental > Aquatic > Marine > Oceanic | place: Canada: Western Arctic Ocean | collected...
GATCTTGCCCTGGCTCGCCGGAATTGTGGCGGGCATCGGCGAACGGGTCCGGTTTTATCGGACGATCATGGTCAACGAAATCAACAGCGACTACATCCGAACCGCGCGGGCGAAGGGGGTAGGGGACAGCGGGATTCTCTTCAAGCACCTGTTAAAGAACGCGATGATTCCAATCCTGACCGGTGTGGTGATGGCGATCCCCTTCCTGTTCCTTGGATCCCTGTTGACGGAATCGTTTTTCGGGATTCCCGGTCTGGGTCGCCTGGCCATCGAGGCGATTCAGAACAATGATTTCCGGACGACTTCCGCCATCGTGTACATCAGTGCTCTTCTATTTATCGTTGCCAATCTGCTGACGGATATCAGCTATACGATCGTAGACCCGAGAGTACGCCTGCAGTGAGCGAATTTATTCCCATACCGGTGGTCATTGCGGCGGCTGAATTTCACCTGATCCAAAATGTGATTGCGGCGATTCTCCTTCTTTTGGCCGCCTGGGGGTTGGTTCGGGTTTTCCGGCACCCGTTTTGGGGTGTTCGCATTCGCGGGGTTTTTCGAATGGGTTCGGCGGTCGTGGCGTTGGCGGTTATCTGTGCTTATCTACTGGTTGCCTGGACGGACGCGGTATCGTGGAAGTCACCGGCAGGAGAAGTTGAGAGCCAGTATTCGTTTCAGGCAGGGCAGCCCAGGAGTCTTTTCGACCGCTTGTTTTCGGCGATTACGGGAGTGCCGGAATACGCGTACAAGGAAGACAGCTATTCCGCGCCGCTTGCCGCCGTCGAGTTTGTCGATAAAGACCGTCCCCTGAAATTCCGGCACCTGCTGGGTACCACGCAGACCGGTCACGACTCGCTGTACTCAACCTTGAAAGGGTGCAAGCCCGCGGTGGTCATCGGCACCTTGCCACTATTATTCGCGATTCCCCTCGCGTTGCTGTTCGGAGTTGCGGCAGGGTTTTTCGGTGGAAGAACAGACGACCTGGTCGTTTATCTATATTCCACGATTGCCTCGATTCCCGGCATCCTCTTTCTTTTTGCGCTGATTGCCGCATTTGGCAAAGGGCTGCCGCAAATTGCATTTGGACTGGGGGTGACCGGCTGGATTGGCCTGTGCCGACTGGTGCGGGCGGAGACGCTGAAACTTCGGGAGTTGGAGTACATCCAGGCGGCCACCTGTCTCGGCGTGTCGCGGGCGCGGATTATCTTCCGCCACATCCTTCCGAACCTCATGCACATTGTCATCATTACCGCCGTGCTCGCGTTCAGCGGACTGGTCCTCGCCGAAAGCGTCCTCTCCTACATCGGAATCGGACTTGATCACAGTTGGGGCGCAATGATTGATAATGCCCGCGGGGAGATTTCCCGGGAGCCGCCCATCTGGTGGAACCTCGTCTACGCCTCCATCGCGCTCTTCGGGCTGGTATTGTCCATGAATATCGTGGGAGACGCCATTCGTGATGCATTGGATCCAAGGGTTTCTACAGCGGAGTAGTATTTGGTTTTTAGTAAAATGAAGATAACGAATCAGAAACCCGCACCCCGCACCCCGCATGAAATTCTGAACGGTTATGCTTGAAATAAAGGATCTTCGAACTCACTTCAACGTTCCCGGCGGGCGGGTTGCCCGGGCTGTGGATGGAGTGTCGTTGCACGTTGATCGTGGTGAGACGGTTTGCCTGGTTGGCGAATCGGGATGCGGAAAATCCGTCACCGCGTTTTCCATCATGCAATTGCTGCCGCGCAACGCGATTCATCCGACCGGTCAGATTCTGTACGAAGGGAACGATATTCTGAAAATGAGCGTGGATCGGCGCCGGGAATTTCGTGGAAATGAGATTTCGATGATATTCCAGGAGCCCGGGACCAGTCTGAATCCCGTTTTTTCGGTGGGACGCCAGGTGAGCGAGGCATTGGAGATTCACCAAGGGATGTCCCGGAGGGAGTCCAGGAAGGAAGTGATCGGGTTGTTCGGTGAGGTAGGGATTCCCAATCCGGAAGCGAGATACCACACATTTCCTCATCAAATGTCCGGCGGAATGAAACAGAGAGTGATGATTGCGATGGCATTGGCGTGCAATCCGGAGTTTCTGATCGCCGACGAACCGACAACCGCTCTTGATGTCACCATCCAGGCACAGATCTTGAAGCTGATTCAAAACCTGCAGAAGGAACGCAACATGGCGGTGCTGCTGATCACCCATAATTTGAGGGTCGTCAACCAGATCGCCGACCGGGTGATGGTAATGTATGCTGGACGGATCGTGGAACAGGCGGATCGCAGAACCCTGTTCTCAGATCCGAAACACCCCTACACGCAGCAGTTGCTGAAAGCCATTCCGGGCGCGGAAATGCGGGGGAGCAGCCTGGAAGAAATTGAGGGCAAGGTACCTCCTGCAACTGCATTTCCCGACTTCTGCCGATTCTCGGACCGATGCCCGTCCTGTTTTGAACCTTGCCGGGTGACCGACCCGGTCCTGTTCGAGGTTGGCCGGGACCATGACGCGGCGTGCCTGCTTTACCAGGGGAATCCCCGTGCCTGAAGCGCCCCTTGTTGAAGTCCGGGACCTGAAGACCTGGTTTCCTGTTCGGAAGGGCGTGTTGCAGAGGGTTCATGCCTGGGTCCGGGCTGTCGACGGCGTTTCTTTTTCAATTCCCAGGGGCAGCACGCTCGCGCTCGTGGGAGAGTCGGGCTGTGGCAAGACCACGGTGGGCAAGAGCATTCTCCGCCTCGTAGAACCCCAGTCCGGCCTCATTCGTTTCGACGGTAATGATTTGTTGTCGTTAGACCGCGGCCAGCTCCGAATGTTGCGCAAGAGATTCCAGATTATCTTCCAGGATCCTGCCAACTCTCTCGACCCAAGAATGCTGGTGTCCGATATCGTGGGGGAGGGAATTCGAAGTTTCGGGTTGGCGAGCGGGGAGCAGGAAATTCAACAAAGGGTGGAGACCGTGCTGGACCGTGTAGGGCTAGGGCGCGACACCATGTTTCGGTATCCGCACGAATTCTCCGGCGGGCAGCGGCAGCGGGTATGCATTGCCCGGGCGCTCGCCGTGGAACCCGACTTCATTGTTTGCGACGAGGCGACCTCGGCTTTGGATGTGTCGGTGCAGGCCTCGATTCTCAATCTGCTCAAATCGCTCCAGCAGGAAATGGGTCTCACCTATTTGTTTATCACCCACGACTTGAGCGTGGTTGAGTATCTCTCGGACCGGGTTGCCGTAATGTACCTGGGACAGATCGTGGAAGAGAACGAAACCGAGACCCTGTTTGATCATCCGAACCATCCCTACACCGAAGCACTTATTCGGTCCGCGCCGAGTCTCGATCTCGATCACCGGGATTTGATCTCGCTGGAAGGGGACGTGCCATCGCCAATGAATCCCCCCGACGGATGCCGTTTTCACGCTCGCTGCGCAAAGCGGTTCGAGCCGTGTGACAACCAGTCTGTACCCACATATGATGTTCCCGGCGGAACCAGCCGCTGTTTCCTCTGCGCACCGGATCCAGACAACACGTAATGGCATATCCCGCGGCATGGCACCTCCGGCCCGTGTCGGAACAACAACGGGAGAAGACGAATTGAGCACACGGCGGGCGGGGACGGTTCCTCTCGGGCGCTTCTTTTCCTGCAGACACCGGCCGGAGGCGCCGTGCCACGGAGGGGGCTCGAACTCCTTTTTGCCTAATCGTCAGTCCCGGGGTAGGAACTGACCCTGTTTCTAAATGCGGGAGCGTTTTCATAGCGCATCTGGAAGAGAAAACAGGCAAAAAAGTCAACTACTTGAAGCTGGACTCCCCGGAAGATATGTTGCTGGCGTTGACGCAAGGACGTTTTCACGTTTCCGGACTCAATACCGGCGGGGGTCCCCATCGCAGTCAACGATTGCGGATTCGTTCCTTTTTGCACTCTCGGGAATGAAGACGGCCATATCAGTTACACCCGCAAATCGCCGGGGCACGACGCTTCAATTCGTGGAGTAGCCAACGGAACGTACGAGGCGGCAGCGATCGAAAGCGACCTGCTGAAACGAGCCACTAGTCGCGGAGACATTTCCCAGGACGATGTACGGGTTCTTTACGAGTCGGAGCAGTTCGTTTCCGCCGCGATCGGACACCTCTGCAACTTGACGCCGGCTCTGGCGGAATCCGTTCGCGCTACCCGTAGCGCATTTCAAAGGTCGTTCCGGTGCTCTGCGCTCTTCCTGGTTTTGCCGGGATTACGATTCCAGCAGTTTCACGAATGCGGCTTCATCCAGGACTTTCACGCCGAGCTTTTTCGCCTTTTCGAGTTTGGAACCCGCTTTTTCGCCCGCCACCAGGTAGTCGGTCTTTTTCGAGACGCTGGAACTTACCGTGCCGCCGGCCCGGCGAATCATTTCCCCGGCTTCGTCCCGTTTGAGGGTGGGAAGTGTCCCGGTGAGGACAAAGGTCTTGCCTGCGATCGCGCCGTCACCGCTGGAAGGGGGAGGTGCGGAGGTTCGCTTCATGTTCACGCCGGCGGCACGCAGGCTTTCAATGATCGCGCGGTTTCGTTCGTTCTGAAGAGTTTCGTAAATACTTTTCGCCACGATCGGGCCGATGTCCCGAACGGCCTCCAGGTCGTCGGCGGGCGCCTCAGTCAGATGGTCAATCGATTCGTAGTGTTGCTCAAGAATCTGCGCCGAACGTGACCCCACGTGCCGGATCCCAAGGGCGAAAATGATCCGCCAGAAATCGCGTTTTTTGCTCGCCTCGACTCCGGCCAGAAAGTTCTCGGCAGACTTCTCCGCCATGCGCTCCAGTGCCGCAATGTCTTCGAGCTTCAGGGCGTAAATATCCGCCGGGGTTTTCACCAGTTCTTTGTCAACCAGTTGTGTGATCAGCGATTCGCCGAGACCATCGATATCCATAGCGCCACGGGATGCAAAATGCAGGATTGCGCTCGTGATCTGGGCGGGACATAAGCTGTTTTCACACCGTAGCGCGACCTCTTCTTCTCGCCGCGCCGCAGGCGTTCCGCAGACAGGGCAGTGATCGGGTAGATGGAAGTTTTTCTCCTTTCCTGTCCGCTCCTCCTTGATTACCGAGACGACGGCGGGGATGATCTCCCCCGCTTTTTCTATAATTACCCGGTCCCCAATGCGAATGTCCTTGCGGTCGATTTCATCCTGGTTGTGAAGCGTTGCGCGGCTCACGGTGGTGCCGCTGACAAGCACCGGCTCCAATTCCGCAACCGGAGTAAGCACGCCGGTTCGGCCTACCTGGACGGTGATATGCAGGAGCGTCGTTACCGCCTGCTCGGGCTCGAACTTGTATGCAGCGGCCCAGCGCGGACTTTTCGATGTGGCCCCCAATTCCTCGTAGTACGACCGTTCGTTGACCTTGATCACGCCGCCATCCATCGCAAATTCGAATCCGTGACCAGCCGCCTCCAGCTCATCAAGCGCTTCGAGGATCGATTCGATATTCTCGCCATTCCAGGTTCGCACAGGAGCCCGCAGCCCCCACGAGGAAAGCTGTTCCAACCAGGATTCGTGCGTGTCAAATTCTATACCGGCCAACTCTCCGGACGCATAAAAAATCGCATCGAGCGGCCGCCGGGCTACCTCGCGGGGATCGAGCTGTTTCAGGGAGCCCGCCGTCGAGTTGCGTGGATTTGCAAACGTTTCGAGCCCGGCTTCCTGCCGGGTTTCGTTCAAATGCGCAAACCCTTCCTTGCTCATGAAGACCTCTCCCCGGACTTCGACGACTGCGGGTGGAGTTGTGGCGTCGAGGCGAAGCGGAATGGAGCGAATGGTCTTCAGATTTGCGGTGATGTCATCGCCGGTTGTCCCGTCCCCACGCGTGGCGCCGAGCGTGAGCCGGCCGTCTTCGTAGCGGAGGGACACCGCCACACCGTCGATTTTCGGCTCGAGAAGGTAGGAGTACGGACGGTCCTCCAGCAGCTTCCTGATTCGCCCATCGAACTCCACCAGCTCATCCTTATTGTAGGTGTTCGACAGGCTCATCATCTGCGCCGCGTGCTTCACCGATTGGAAACCGTCAAGCGGTTCTCCACCCACCCTTTGGGTAGGCGAGTCCGGCTGGACCAGTTCGGGATGCGCTGCCTCCAGATCCTGGAGTTCCCGCATCAGGGCATCATATTCCCGGTCGGAGATTTCGGGAGCGGCGTTCTGATAGTAGAGCCGGTTATGCCGCCGGATTTCGTCGCAGAGTCTCTGAATCTTCTTTGCAGCCTGGGCGGACATGTAAAAATGATGACAGATCTGCATTTTCGGGGGAAGCGCGAAAGAATAGGTGGCAGGGGTATCCGACCCGTGTGCGGAGCCAACCGCCGGAGCCCAGGCACCTCTGGCACGGGCATCCTGCCCGTGCCTCGTATGCGGGCTAGGGCGCGGACACGGTGATTCGGTATAGGCGCAGTGGAGGCGTTGGGTTCGGATCGGAGAGTGTCTGCAGTCCTCCGGTTCCCGGTATATCAGTCTGCGATGGCAAATTCATCCACACTCCCCCGATCGGCTCATCGACGAACTCGAGCGTATAGACCCGACCGGTGGCAGACGTAAAAGATGTGTCGACCGCATTGCCGACTGTCAGAAATTCGACGAGGAACGTAGAGTTGACGTCCATCGGATCGGTACCCGCAACGAACTCCTGCAAGTTGGTGAGTTTGTCCATGTCGGAATCGTCATTGGGCTCCGCCGACGTCTCGTCGCCAAAGTGCAGCAGCTCCCACGTATCGGGGAGCCCGTCACTATCGTCGTCCAGATCGCATACATCGCCGTCGCCGTCCATGTCGAGGTCATCCTGGGTGGGATTCGGATCGTCGGGGCAGTTGTCAAAGGCATCCGGAGTCCCGTCACCGTCCGTGTCAGGGTCAGTGACTTTGGGCAAGATGCCTTGTTCCGGGTTCGGCTCGCCCGGAGACGCCTGTCCGGCATTGTAGGTCCAGAAGAACGCCAGGAAGGATGCGCCGGGCCCCCCGGATAGATAGATGGAAGAGTCTGATGCCGTATTGCTGTCGGCCGCGTTGACAATCTGGTCTTCCGTCGAATTGACGTTGTTGCCTTCGTAATCAACCAGGTGAACATTGGTCGACCCGGTTTTGCGGCGAAGCTGAACGGAGTCCGACGGCCCGTTCTGGATTTCGTTGCTGGTCCAGGAACCGGGCGTCCAGTCCGCTGGGTCCCCCAGCGACGGGGGAACGATGCCCATGACGAAAAACCCGCACCCATTGGTGTCGTCCGCGAACGTGAACGTGGCGTTCGCGAGATCATACGTGCTTCGAAGATCGAAGTTTTGATTATAGAACAGCAGCTCGTAGTCATCCAGAGACAGACCCGCCGGTCCCGCCAGTTCGATCCACTCGTTGGTGTCCATGCTTGGATTGTCGTAGTCCATTTCATTGATCCATGGATCGGCGCTGGGGGGAAGACAGGCGATGTAGTCCCCCGGAGTCGCAAAGCCATCCGCTGGTGTGAACAGGGTCCACTGGGAATCGATCCATGCACAGGCCGGGGACAGGACGGTCAGTTCTCGGGACGCGGAGCTATTGGGATAGGCCCATGGCATGCTGAAGTCCCCGCTTCCCGTTGCTTCCCCTACTACGCCATAGGTGTCGACCGGTGTTCCGTTGGTGGTATGGACCGCATACGCGTCATTTCCGTCTCCGGTGATGCCGCCGGTTGCAACGGCATCCGGCATAAAACCGTAGGCGGTGTCAAATGCGGCTGCTTCTTCCGCGATGGTGTAAGTTGAACAGGGAGGGAGCAATCCGCTGAGTACGATTGTCGTCCAGTTTGATTGTCCGTCATCGTACCGGCGAATTTCGAAGTCAGCGAGATCCAGGTTTTCGATTGTCGGGTTGTATAATTCGACGAAGCGTACCTGGTTGAGTGTGTCGTCGACCACTTCACTGATAACGGGGCCGTCGGTTCCGTTGGTGCACGATGCGGTACCCTCTTCCAATTGGAGATCGGCGAATACCAGGAAGTGGTCGGTAGCCGCCAGGCTGGTCCCCGAAGGAAGCGCCGAGCCTGCTTTGGGCAACCCGCCGATTTCGTCGTCCTGGGCGGAGTTGTAGATTTCTCCGGCCGGCGCGCCCTGGCTGCTGTTCAGGATTTCGCCGCTCACGAAAATGTAGTCGATTTCCGAACCGAGGCGGGGAAACGTCGCGCGGCTGGAGTTGTCTTCCTGAAATACGGTGAGGGCCGTTAGCCCTGCCGGCGCATAGCGGTCATCGGGAAAGTTGCGGTATAAAACGGGAAAGGTTACGTCGGTGCCGAGGTCGAAACAGCTCGGCCCGCCGGACGGTTCACTGTTGAACTGAAAAGTCTGCGACTGGTCCGGATCGTCGTTGAAATCTCCCAGCACGACAATATGGTCATCGCCCGGGTTGGCAAGCTGCCATGCCTGAACATCTTCTACGACCCGGCGGGCCTCAATGACCTTCCGGAATTCGTCGATTTGTGACGAAGTGCCTGCTTTATGGTGAAGGGTGTAGAGCACCAGCCGGCTGGCAGCGCCGGGTACGTTGAGGACGACCCTCAAAGGCGAGCGGGTCATTTCACCTGCTCCCGGGGGAGACATGACATCGCTGGAGGATTCGATGGGGAACCGGCTCATCACCGCCTGCCGCAGGTCACCGAAGCAGTCGCCAACGCCGCTGACTGCGCTGTTCCCATACCCTAGTTCGGCTGCGAGCGAGTTGAAATCGTTGATGCTCGAAACTCCAAGTTCCTGGAACCCGATGACATCCGCATCCGTGCGGGCAAGAACGTCACGAACCGCGTTGTAGGTCGTGGAGGCGGGAGAACCGACGCCGCCGTCATCGAAAAAATTAACATTGTAGGTCGCGACCCGGACTTCCACCGCAATCGTGCCCGGAACCGGGAGCAGGAGGGCGACGAGGGACAGAAAGATTCTTGAATTTTTTACAAAACGCATCTGGCTAGCGGGAACACAGAACTCCAAAACTCAAAACGGATAGCTCATTTTTCCACAAGATATGCAAAAGGTAAAGCGGGTATTCCGTGTAGCGGAGCCCAACCAGAACCAATGTACGCGGAACGTGCAAGGTGAGAGGAAGAATTGATCATGCAGTGAGTTCGCTCATCTCGTAATCATATTCTCTTATTCCCTTGCGCCGGCCACGGGCAAAATGACCGCGCCTCGTACTTGGGGCTTTGCTTGTGCTTCGTTACACGGGCCGGAGGCGCCGTGCCACGCCTAGGTTGCTTGCTTGGGGTTTCGCTACACGGGATACCCGTGCTACGGAATACGAACTTCGACATTCGATATTGAGAATTCGATATTCGACATTTTCCTCGCAAACCGCTTGTGCTTCTCTACACGGGGTCGGAGGCGCCGTGCCACGTACTTGGGGCTTTGGTTGGGCTTCGCTACACGGGTCGGAGGCGCCGTGCCACGATTTTTCAACGAGCCTGGGTTTTGATTCCGCCGAACAGGTCCCGAAGATTTGACAGCCTTTCCTCGTCGAGATAGGGCGGATCAAGCACGCGCAAATTCTCCGCGAGCCGCGCGGGATTGCTCATCCCGACGCAGCAACATCCGACTTCATGCGCGAGCACATAGCGCAGCGCCGCCTCCGGGATGGAATAGGGCCGCAGAAAATCAAACAGTCCCGGATTCCTGTATCGTCCATCGTCAGGCAGGCTTCCGAGTTCGACGAGACGTCTCACGCTTTCCTGCGCCGCCTCGATGCTCACCAGGCCGGATTCTTTCGATGGCTGGTTGAGGGGCATCATTACCGCCGTACCGACGTCGTGCTGTTTGCACAGAGGCAGTACGCCCTCCGCCGCTGTCTGAAGGAGGAAGTTCAGGGTCAGCATGACCACATCGAATGCACCCGTGGGGAGCGCGAGCTTCAGGATTTCGTGCGTTCCATCCTTTTCGGACAATTCGCTGATCCCAATGAAACGTACCTTTCCCTGGTCGCGGAGTTTGACCATGGCATCATAGCAGCCGTCCGTCATGAACCGGTCGAGTGTCTCCGGGGTGCGGATTCCGTGCCCGAGCAGGATGTCCAATTGATCCAGCTTGAGCCGCCGCAAGCTTGTCTCCGCGGATTCAATTAATTCCCCGGGGGATCCTGTAAATTTCGCCTCGGGAGCATATGAATCGTACGGGCAATATTTCGTTTCGACAATGACGTCGCCATAATCTTGCAGAATTTCCCCCAGCGCCTCCTCGCTGGTGCCATACCCCGCGGCGGTGTCAACGAAGTTGATGCCCGCGTCGAAAATCGCCCTGACATTGGCGTTGAACTCTTCCCGATTTGCATCCGCGCCACGAGCCGCGCCGAAAGCAAGTTCCGAGACCTGCAGGTTTGTTCGTCCTAGTCGTCTGTATAACATGAGCGGTATCCCCGTTGGGAAGCGGTGTCTATTTCAGGTAGACGTTTTAAAGTTTCAATTTTTGATTGGGAACTGTGGTGCAAATTCTTGTCTGTTAATTCTCTCAAGCCCCAAGCCCCAGTGTCTATCTTTCCACTGCCTGCTTTACCACATCCACAATTCTATCCACCGGTGTTTCGAAGGTCTGCACATCGCCGTTCGACCAGTGAACGATCACTTTGACAGGGTCGCCGCGACTGCCAAGACCGAAATGTACAGCGAGGTCATTTTGATTTCCTTCTCCGGTACCTCCCTCAACCTGGCGGACCAATTTCCAGGGCCCTGCGTGAACCAGGATGCGTGCACCGATCGATCCACGGTTTGCGTCCGGCCCTCCGTCCAGTCGAAGTTTCAGCCAGTGATTTTCGTTTCCGAGGTTTTGGAACAGCCTGGCGCCTGCCGCCAAGTCGAGATCTCCATCGTTGTCGTAGTCGGCCCACGCGGCCCCGTAGGTACTCTCCGTGATTACGCCCGCCTCGTCCGTGACGTTCTGAAACCGCCATTTTCCCACCGGTGATTCACCAGGTTTGGAATTCGGGTTGGGCATCTCGCTGAAGTCCGCCGAGGTGTTGCGGTAGAGTACGCTCTTCCCTCCCTCGTATACGGTAGTCAGGTAAAAATCGAGAAACCCGTCGTTGTCAAAGTCTCCGAGCGTGGGAGACGCAAAGGACTCCTGCCATTCCGGCGCCGCCGTGGGGCCTTGGTCGTCAAACTTGAACCCGCCGGCCGAACCGGTGTTTCTCAGGAGCTTGACCCGGTCCTGGTTTTTCGGGGGATGGCTGAAGTTGCCGACAAACAGGTCGATCAGCCCATCGCTGTCGAAGTCGCCGAAAGCCGAACTGATGGTGTGGCCCCATTGGCCATGTTCTCCGTCTCCGGCGGCGCCGTAAGCCCTGGCCTGATCGGAAAACGATCCCGTTCCGTCATTTATCCAAAGCAAGTTGGGCTGTAAACGGTAGTTGGAAACGTAGATGTCCAGATCTCCGTCTTCATCGAAATCCGCGGCGGTGACCCCCCGCCCGCGTTTGATTTCCTTCTGCTGCCAGCCGAGCTCAAACGACTTGCCCCGGAGATTATGGAAAATCACGTCCGCAAATTCCTGGTCGGGCCAAACTTCGAATCCGCTGACATACAAATCCAGCCAGCCGTCCCCATCGTAGTCCCCCCAGCACGCTCCCCGGCTCTGTTTGGGGTGGCCTTCCGGCATGGGGACTTCTTTAAAACTCTGTCTACGCTGATTCTGAAAAAGTTGCCCGGTGCTCCAGCAGTAGAGATCGAGAAAGCCGTCGTTGTCGTAATCACCCCAGATGGCGGCCAGGCAATCCGGCGGGAGTTCGGCTGCGAGTTCGAATTTCTTGCCGCCCACGTTTCGCCAGACCCCGCAAACCATGGGCGGGCGATCCTCGTAGCCAAGCGATCCCTGAAAGATATCGACCCACCCGTCGTTGTCGAAGTCTCCCCAGGCCGCGTGCGGAGCGGTGTAGGGATGCACTGTCGTGTATCCGCTCAATCCGCCGACTTCTTTGGTCACGTCGGTAAAAGCCGGTTCCGCTGCGCCGGCCCCGCAAACGCCGGCAGTCGCATGAACAAGCAGGGGAAGGACCCAGCCGGCTCGCATTCGATCTTTAATCACGCTACTCACTTTGCACCAGGCAAGCCCGCTCCGCAATGTGAAATAATTGAAACAGGAGGGCGGGTTTGTAACCCACCCCTGGAGTTTGGTCCTCGCCCCATCGCATTTCACCAACTTCGATAACAACCCTGCCTCCACTACGAAGTCCCAACAACCCATGCCCTCGCTCCGTGATGACTTGTTTTACAGCACCGCATAACTCCAAGGGGAATCAAACTCCAGAGGTTGGCCTTCCGGGCCGACCCGGAGTAAGGGGAGATCATGAAAGGAGAATGGAAAGTGCATGCGCCACGCATTCGCCTACTCATGAACTACCCTTGCACAGCTCGGGCTGGAAACCCAAGCTGCTGTGCTTTACAGCGATCCTGCGAATTGGCAGTCTCGTCCCTTCAATATATTCGCGAGACGAGGAACCACAATGATTCTAAAAACTGCCGAAGAACTTCATCGAATTGTAAAATCCATGCTGTTGGCCGCGGGGGCCGGCGAAGAGCATGCCGAGATCGTGGCCGAGCACCTTGTGGCGTCAGAGTTGGCCGGGGTCGAAACGCACGGCATCCGGCCGATCTGGCTCTATTTCAAAAACATCCGTGAAGGGCAGCTGCAGCCTGCCGCGTCGCCTGAAATTCTCGAGGAGACCGCTACCAGCGCCTTGATCTCCGGTGGCTGGACATTCGGGCACGTGGCAGCGAAGTTCGGTATGGAGATGGCGATCGAAAAAGCGGCGAAATCGAATATCGCGATCGTGTCTCTCGTGCAACTTCATCACATTGGTCGCGTAGGATTTTATGGAGAAATGGCGGCTGCCGCTGGAATGATCGGGATCACCGTCGGCGCGGGATATTGCATGTCCGGTCGCCGCGCCGCCCCTTACGGTGGGCGGGAGAGATTATTGGATACCAATCCAATCTCTATCGGTTTTCCCAACCCCTCGGAGCCGGACCAGCGGACGATGCTGCTCGACTACGCCACCACGTTTCGCGCCCAGGGCGCGCTCTTCCTGGCCAACCTGCGCGGGCAGGAAGTGTCCCCGGATTTTGTGATCGACCGGGACGGGAACCCGAGCACCGATGCCGACATGCTGGCCCAGGGAGGTTCCATGCTTCCGTTCGGTAAACACAAGGGATACGCCCTGATGATGGCCGTCGAATACATGGCGAGAATCTTCAGCGGGTCGGATGCGCATATCGACCCGAATCGCGGCTCCGATATGTTCCGGCACCAGGGTGTCACCATGATCGTGTTCAAAGCAGACCTGTTTCGACCCATGGAAGAGTATGCCCAAAGCGCATACGAGATGGCCCAGTCCGCGCGTGCCGTCGCGCCCGCTCCCGGCTTCGACGAAGTTCTTATGCCCGGTGATCCGGAAGCAAATGCCCGCGCCAAACGCCGAAAGGAAGGAATCCCGATCGCTGACGATATCTGGGCAATGCTGACCGAGAATGCGGAGAAGCTGGGAATGGATATTGGCGGGTCATAATATAGGACAACGCAAAACCGAATCGATCGCGGGGGAAATGATTGCCGCCATGAATACGCTATTCGCCTTCATCCGCTTTGGTATCCTGGTCTTGTTGTCTGCCGGAGCGCGTAATTTTGCACTACTAAGTCCGAACCGAAACGCCACCTGCGAGTTTGCTCGGTGGAGCGCGTGATTCTGCACTACCGAATACAATTGAAACGCCAGGAGCCCGAATTGCGCGAAGATGGAGCCTGCTCCCCACTCGCTCTGGATCGGGCTCTCGCGTTATCCTCTTTGGTGGTAGCGCAGAATCACGCGCTCCCCGAGTAAACCTGGAGGTGGCGGTCTTACGCCCCCCGCAACTCGAACAACCGCGCCGAGTAGGGTTGCGGGAGTTCCACCGTGAGGATCCCGTCGCTGGACGAACACGGTGCCTGGGGTTGTGCTGGATAGGCCTGCCGGACCGTGGAGAGCTTGGCGACACCGGGCGGGAGCGGGAGTTGTACGCGCTTTTCCTTCGAATCCAACCGCCACACCGCCAACCAGGCTCTGTCTGTGTCGACACGGTAGAGACCGAAGGCATTGAAGGTGTCGATCTGCTCGATGGTGGGGCGGCCCAGGGGATAAAACGGTATGGCGCGAGGGATATCCGAACGAATCCTGTCTTTATACAACGCGATCGCCTCGTGCACGGCATCGCGCTGCTCATCGCTGATGAGCCAGAACTCGCCGGCGAGATGGATGCGCATGAGAATGCTGGTTACCATGTTGAATACCGCTTCCTCCCGGTCCCCGCTTTTCAGTGGATAGGACCAGACCGCCAATTGCTCCGGCAGGATGGCGGCGGCACAACCAACCGCGACCGATGGATATAACTTGTAGTCGGTCTGGTCGGATGAGCTGCAGAGCTGGGTTCGGGAAAGCATTCCGTAATCGTTCCGCATTCCTCCCGAAGAGCAGTTTTCGAAAATGACATTCGGGTGGCGTGTACGCACGGCGTCGAACCAGTTGTAATACGCGCTCAGATGCTCCAGTGCCCCGTCTTCCGTGGAATCAGAGTCTCGATCCGTGCCCAGCATGGTCGTTCGGTTGTAATCCAGTTTCATGTACCCGAGTCCGTACTTTTCAATCACCCGGTCGAACGTCTCGTCGGCAAACGCGCGCACGTCGGGATGGCGGAAATCAAGGTGGTAGCAT
>Ga0310121_10003339_pt1 | contig 14682 bp, 13 predicted proteins | sample CB27_Tmax_986_MG_FD_203504 | JGI IMG/M metagenome (GOLD analysis project Ga0310121, IMG submission 203504) | Marine microbial communities from Western Arctic Ocean, Canada - CB27_Tmax_986 | ecosystem: Environmental > Aquatic > Marine > Oceanic | place: Canada: Western Arctic Ocean | collected...
TTATTCCACTCGTCTTCTGGATATTGATGTGTGATTAAGTCCACTCCTAGATATCCTGCATTGTTGAACGCATAGTCTATCGTTCCAAAGGTATCTACGACGGTTCTCACTGCGTGAGCCACATCCTTATCTTTTGACACGTCTCCCTCTACAAAGGTAGCGTCCCTTCCATAGATCTCTCGAATCGTTTTAACGACGTTTTTACCTTCTCTAGACCTACGTGCCATTAAGATCACTGTAGCTCCCATTCTAGCGAAACTTATGGCAGTTGCTTTGCCTATTCCAGAATTACCTCCAGTTATGAACGCAATCTTCCCTTCAAAAATTTCGGTCATCTGTGGATCTTACTCCATGGATAATTTATCATTCCTTAGGGTTTACACGCCTTCATCACAGCTCTAACAGATTCTAACGACGGACGTGCGCTAACCACCCTTACAATTGCTGTATCTAAACCATGAGTCAAGGCAGCAAGGGCCTTACTCGCGCCTTCCGGCTTGCCATAATATCCTACACTTAAAAGTAATTCGGGTGGAAATGCCTCCACGATCTCTGATCTAGGCGCCCCATCCACTCGCAGTTTATCTATTTCTTTAAGAGTGTCAGAAAAACCGATCCGCTCAAAGTGAGCCCTATATCCCATTCGTCTCTCTCGTGTAGTAGGTACACGAGCACCAAGTGCATAGGGCATAAGTGATTTCGTAAAGGCTTTTCTCGCTAGTTCCACATCGTCATCTATACATATACGTATATATTCAACTGTTTTTATCTTAGAAGGATCGCGACCTGCACTGGCAGCTCCTTCTGCAATCCTTTCTTTGCTCCATATCCTCTGTTGAGGTGTACACCAATTAAGTGCAGCGCCATCAGCTAGTTCTCCCGCCAATTTCAACATCTTAGGTCCCAATGAGCCTAGGTATATCGGAGTGCGTTGTGGAGGCCTTATGCCTAACCTAACATCAGTTAAGGTAACCACTTCACCTCTATAATCCAACTTCTCTCCAGACAGTAGCAATCGAAGGGTTGTTAAATAATCTCTCATCATCGAAAGAGCTGAAATGTCCGGAAGTCCCATGCTAAGACGCGATGCAGATTGGTATACGGATCCAGCACCTATTCCCAAGACAAACTTACCACCGGTTAATTCACTCAAGGTTCCACCGCTCATCGCTAAAGCAACTGGAGAACGGTACATCACCGGCACTACGGATATACCTGTCGTCAAACCTGTAGGTATTTCCCGTTGACTAGCTCTCCAACGATGGGCACAAACTTGAAAAGAGTCTCGGCCTGTCGTCTCAGGTGTCCAAATACTCGTATACCCGAGTTTGGCGGCTTCGTGAGCCATCTCCGCTTCATCCTCAAAAGATAACCTTAGCGAAGCATCTAATCCAATCCCTATATCCATCTAATTGCCCTCAGCGCTGATTGAAATTCTTCAACGACATGAATCATATATCTACTTATTTGTCGCGTAATTGCGACGGAAACATTTTACTTTCCACTAATCTTTATGCCTGCCATATCTTCAATGATATTTGCAATAGCTGAATGGTCAGCATCACCTTTTCCTGAGTTTATTAACGCTCCCAACATCTGCTGAATCAGACTAGTTATTGGTAATGGCACCCCCAATTCCTTACCAGTAAGCAAAGCATTATGTAAATCCTTCTGATGAAGTCTGACTCTAAATCCAGGAGTGAAATTGCCTGCGGCCATCATTGGAGCTTTCGCATTCATTACATTACTACCAGCCAGTCCGCCTTTGATTGCTTGAAAAACCGTTGTCGGATCTAATCCAGCTTTCGTTGCCAAAACCAGTGCTTCAGACAAAGCTTCAATATTTGCCGCAACGATAATCTGATTAGCTAGTTTCGTGGTGTTCCCAGCTCCATAATCGCCGCAAAGAACTATGCTTCCTCCCATAGAGGTCAAAAGCTTATATTTGCTATCGAAGACATCTTGCTTGCCTCCAACCATAATGGCTAGAGTCCCTGAGATAGCACCCGGTTCCCCTCCACTAACTGGGGCATCCAAAAACCCAACGCCATTCGCCTCACACTCTGCCGCTATTTTTTGAGAACTTAATGGAGCTATAGAACTCATATCTATAATCACTAGTCCTTGGGATGCTCCCTCTAAGACTCCACCTTCTCCCAGTATTACGCGTTCAGAATCTATGGAGTCGGGAACCATCGTAATCACTACATCAGATTGTTCCGCAACCTCTTTTGCAGATGAAGCTGCTTTCGCGCCGTCTCCCACCACTTCTTCAACTGCAGAACCCACAATATCATATACCACAAGTGAATAGCCCTCTTTCATAATATTACGGGCCATGGGCTTACCCATAATACCTAACCCAACCAATCCTATCCTATCATCAGCCATCGAATTCTCCTTTCTTTTACTGTCTGTTTTTTATACCTTTATTCTCATGTCCATCTACGTTGTTCAATGAATTATTGGATCGTTTGCCTAATTTCTTTCACACATTATTAGGTAAGAGCCTATTATGGTCAAGTATTCATTCTTCCTTACTCAGGCCTTATACATTCCTTTAATAGAAAAAGATTGACGTCTTTCAATGGTACAGATAGTATTGCTTCATTAATCTTTTTACGAGGCGGAGAATAGGCGGGCAACTTCCCCAATTCAATTCGATTCCTGGTGTGCACACTTTGACTAAAAACATAGCTAGATGGCCACAAATAAGAGATATCCTCAACAGAATAATGTCCAGGTGGGAAAATAAAGAAGGCAGAAAAGGATTGCCAGGTATTCACGATTACCACTGGGATAGCCCACAGGCATTAGCTAATGATTCGGCAATGGGAACTAAATTTATTGAACCTGGGGTACCCGGAGAGGAAACCGCTCTAGTAATCTCTCTCAAGAAAGGATTCGGGAGCATCCCAAGAATGCCAATGAACGGACCATTTCTGATCGAAGAGGAAATTCAGATAATCGAAGCGTGGATAGACAATGGTATGCCTGGCTAGCCCATTAAATTAGCCAACCATTGGATGTTATCCTGATATACAAAGGGACTCTAAAAATATGACTGTTGCTAAAATAGTATTTCTCCATGGACTGCCAAAGCCAATTGTAGACATTATTATCTCGTATACACCTCAAGGTTTTGTTACGAACTCCGTGGATGGAAGTTTACCAGAATCTGAGCAAATACACTCAGTAGCGGACGCTGATTTTATCATCGTTTACAGAGCTCAACCCTCAGACGTAGTGTTGCAATCGGCAAAGAAGGCGAAATTAGTCCAACTGTTAGCCGCTGGATATGACACTATGAATCTGAAACTCCTATCCGAACTCCAAATACCATGCGCTAATAATGGAGGTGCGAACTCTTGGGCAGTAGCTGATCATACCGTTCTGTTAATACTCTCTCTGTACAGACAGCTTATTAGAGCGGAGAGATCTGTTCGCAGTGGCACATGGAATTCGCCCATAACAGGCATGAACACTTTCGAGATGGCAGGGAAACTTATTGGGATTATAGGTATGGGTAATATAGGTAGACTTGTTGCAAACAGGGTACGTTCATTCGATGCGAACGTCCAATATTACGATAAATACCTCGTAAATGACTCAAGTAGATCTGACATAAATGCTCGGAGTGTTTCAATCGATGAACTATTCAGGACTTCGGATATCATCAGCTGCCACACCCCTCTAACGCCAGACTCGCTGCACATAGTAAACCATGATCGTATCTCTAAAATGAAAAAGACGGCAATGATAATAAATACCAGTAGAGGTCCCGTCGTGGATGAACAAGCTCTTATAGAAGCTTTAAGGGAAGGTAGGATCGCTGGAGCTGGGTTGGATGTTTTCGAGCATGAGCCTGTAAACCAAAACAACCCTTTGTTAGGGATGGATAATGTTGTGGTCACTCCCCATATGGCAGGAACAACCTGGAACACATGGTTCAGGAGAGCAGAATTCGCATATGCGAATATAAAACGAGTATGGGCAGGTAATCAACCTCTTGCAAAAGCCGAAATAGGCAAAGAGTAAAATCAGCCTGGGAGCAATTGAATGGTACTTATGAGTGGAGCGCAACTTCTAGCGAGACAATTGGATTCGGAAGGGATAGACACCGTGTTTTCGCTACCAGGCGTTCAAATAATGTCCGCCTTTGATAGCTTATATGAACTCAGTGATAGGATTCGACTAATTCAAACTAGGCACGAGCAAGCCACCACCTATATGGCTGATGGATACGCTAAAGCCAGTGGTAAGCCTGGCGTCGCTCTTGTGGTGCCTGGTCCAGGCCTGTTAAACGCTACATCAGGGCTAGGTACAGCCTATGCTTCTTCATCACCTGTTTTGCTCATCTCGGGGCAGATCCAAAGCACCTCCTTGGGAAAACAGAAGGGAGAGCTACATGAAATAGACGACCAGCTAGATATTGTCAAACCTATTACCAAATGGGCCCACAGGGTAACTAAAACTGAAGATATACCTGCGGCAGTTCATAAAGCAATGCATCATTTAAAAACAGGACGTCCGAGACCGGTGGAATTAGAGATCTCTCACGATCTGCTCACTGATGTAGTCGAAACCGAACTAATAGCACCCGTTGAATATCCTCCTCAAGAAGGTGCTCAAAACCATATCCAAAAGGCTGTGGATTTATTATCTTGCTCTGAAAATATAACGATAATCGCCGGTGGTGGTGCGACTATCTCAGATGCTTCAAACGAGTTATTGGGGTTAGCGGAACTTCTTCAAGCGCCCATTATTACAACTAATCAGGCAAAGGGCATAATCCCCGGTGATCACTATCTAAGTCTCGGAACAGATTTTGCAGGATTAGGCCCCGGGCACAGAGTCATCCCTAAAAGCGATGTTGTAATTGGCATCGGTACCCGATTCATGACTGATTTTACCATTAATAAAGAAACGAAGATTATTCAGATAAATATAGACCCAGATGAACTAGGTAAGAATACTCGATGCGATCTTGGAATATTAGGAGACGCGAAAACCGTCATCAACCAGATTCTCAATATCCTCCAATCTAGTAGGAGGTCGAGACAATCGCGTAAAGATACAATAATGAAACAGAAAAGGGAGTTTAAGGACGAGTTAAGAGACATAGCACCGACTCAAATAGAGATAGTAGAATTACTCCAAAATGAACTGCCAAAGAATGCCATTATTGTTGGCGGTATCACCAATGCAGCCTACTGGAATCATCTAGCATACGAAGTACATAATCCCAGATCTTATTTAACCTCATCTTACTTTGGAACCCTCGGTTATGCCTTTCCGACTGCGTTAGGTGCAAAAATTGCAAAACCTGAAAATCCCGTAATATCAATTTCCGGAGATGGTGGTTTCATGTTTAGTTCGCAGGAATTATCTACCGCGATGAAATACAAGATTAATGTCATTGCACTGGTATTTAATAATAGTGCATACGGAGCGTCCAGGCGAGACCAGACAGACAATTATTCAGAGCGTTACATAGGCACCGATCTATTTAACCCTGACTTTGTGGCCATGGCCGAATCATTTGGTGCAATCGGATTAAGATCAAATTTAAGTGAACTATCTAAAACTTTACAAACTGCCCTAAGTACAAATTCGCCAGTGTTAGTAGAAGTTCAAGTGCCTATAATGCCGGTACCGTCGCCCGCACTTAGAAAGTAATAATCCGTCTTATTGTGGAGAATTCTTTATGGTTAAACTGACCGGAGCTCAAAGCCTGGTAAGACAATTACTAAAAGAAAATGTAACCACTATATTCGGCTTACCCGGATTCCAAATCATGGAGGTGTTTGATGCGCTCTACGAAGTTCGGAACAATATTAAATTAATACACACTCGACATGAACAAGCAACGTCTTTTATGGCAGATGGTTATGCCAAAGTTACAGGGGAACCTGGAGTCGCTTTGGTTGTTCCAGGTCCAGGTGCTCTCAATGCCAGTGCTGGCATTGGAACAGCCTATGCTTCTTCCTCGCCAGTCCTCTTAATCTCAGGTCAAATACCAAGCTCTTCCTTAGGTCTGAAAAAAGGTGAAACGCACGAAATTGACGATCAACTCGACTCATTTAAATCCATAACAAAATGGAATCATCGCGTAAAAAAAGTTGCCGAGATTCCCGGTTCTGTGAATGAAGCAATTAGACAATTAAAATCCGGACGTCCCCGTCCTGTAGAATTAGAAGTTCCTTTCGATTTGTTCAAGGATTCGTCTGAAGTTGAATTGATAGAGCCTGTACTCCCTTCTCCTTGTCGCGCACATTCAAGTGACATTCGTAGAGCAGCCGACATACTTATTAATTCTACGAGCCCGGCTATAATAGCTGGGGGGGGGGCAATAATTGCCAATGCAGCAACAGAACTGGCGAATCTAGCGGAGTTTATTCAAGCTCCCGTAATAACAACACAAAACGGCAAAGGAATAATACCAGAGACTCACCATCTTTCTGTAGGGGTAAATTATTATACTTTAGGTCCTTCGAAACTAGTTGGGCCTAAATGTGACGTAGTCCTCGCAGTTGGGACACGTCTCCTGTCTGATCTCCATATTAGTGATTCAGCAAAAATAATTCACATTGACATCGACACATCAGAAATTGGTAGGAATTATCCAATTCAGACAAAGATTGGTATAGTAGCTGACGCTAAGAACGCCTTAGGTCAATTGTTACAACAAATGAAAGGCATGAGCCAACCGAAATCACTTAGATTCGAAGAAATAAATCAATATAGAACCCAATTCAGTAAGGAAATCCGTCTATGCGCCCCTGACCAAATGGAAATAATAGACACATTAAGGTCTGAACTTAATGACGATGCTATTTTAATTAGCGGAATAACAAACATTGGATACTGGAGTCATCTAGGCTATCCAGTACGGCATCCAAGATCTTATATTACGTCCTCCTACTTCGCCACTCTCGGATTTTCTTTCCCGACAGCACTCGGAGCAAAGGTAGCTCACCCAGACCGTCAGGTAGTGGCGATTTCTGGCGACGGTGGATTCATGTACTCTTTTCAGGAACTTTCAACAGCAGTTAAATATGGGATCAATGTGATCATACTGTTATTTAATAACAATTCTTACGGTGCCTCAGAATGGGATCAAACTCACAAATATGATGAACGTTACATTGGTACAGACCTACACAATCCAAACTTCGTAAAATTAGCAAATTCTTTTGGAGTGAAGGCTATCAAAACGGACAGCGATAATTTTAAGTCTGGTCTCAGAAAAGCCCTGGAGGTTGACGCTCCCGTTCTCTTAGAGGTCACTATTCCAACAATGATGCCACCTTTCCAAATTGTGTAATAAGATCATCGTGTTATAGTGAGACATGTAATGGGCAGTCTCAGATTATCAGAACGAAACAGATCTATGATAGAATGAACCCCCTGAATGCTTCGCATGAGGAACAACTTATCCCAGAGAGTTTTCAGAGTTAATTACTAAAATCAAACCCGTTAGGCCTATGCGTCTTGTGTTATTCTAATCAACAACATTCGACATCACCAGCCGATCAACCCTCTCACATAAGGAAAACTTCGGAACAAAGGGAAGAATTACTTTCTCCGTATGCCTGCAAATCCAAGAAGAGTAGGGGACGGGAAATTCCGGAAAGTTCCTGCAATATACGAACAGAGTTCCAACGAGATCGAGACCGTATTATACATAGCAAGAGTTTCCGACGTCTAAAACATAAGACGCAAGTATTTATCGCCCCATCGGGAGATCACTTTGTTACGCGCCTAACACATACTTTGGAAGTCGCTCAAATAGCCCGTACAATATCAAGAGCATTACGTCTTAACGAAGATCTTACTGAAGCGATAGCCCTAGGTCATGATTTAGGGCATACTCCGTTTGGGCACATAGGCGAAGACGAACTAAATCTAATACATAGTGATGGTTTTAGGCACAGCCAGCAAAGTGTGAGACTAGTTGAACAGTTAGAAAAGGAAGGAGCAGGACTAAACTTAACCTGGGAAGTACGACAAGGTATAAAACGCCACTCAAAACCTCGAGGGGATTTCCTGAACCCAGAGCTAGTTGAGGAACTAACGTTAGAAGGGCAAATAGTACGAATATCTGACGCAGTAGCTTACCTTAATCATGACCTAGTCGATTCCTTTAGAGCAGGAGTTATTGATCCCTCACAAGTGCCAGACTGCATTTTCTCGACCCTTGGAGAACGCCACTCAGAGCGTGTGAACACAATGGTGGGTGACATCGTTTCAAGTTCATGGGCAGTAACTCGAGGGCATCAAACTCCTGAACCGAAGAAGCTTGTTATTACGATGAGTAATCACAGCAGAATAGCAGTTAACACTTTAAGAGAATTTATGTTCCGTAAGGTTTACGTGCCTGAGGATCTGGGACTCGAGGGTAAGGCAGCACGAAATATAATTCGTCTCTTATATCACCATTATGAAGACAACTCAGATTTAGTTCCTAACGAATATAGAAACGTTTCTGAATCCCGAAGTCAATCTGTCCTCGACTATGTAGCGGGTATGACCGATCAATACGCCATTCGCGCTGCTGAAACAATTCAACCAGGTATCGCAAAAGTATTTAAATCAAGGTTTTTGTGATGACTAACATAAATCCTTCAGATCAAGTACGATCGAGAACTGTAAAAAACTACATTAAGTTGATATATGAACATTTAGAAGCCATGCAACGAGATTCACATGGTTTGGAATATGATCCTTGGAAAAAAGAAGTCGACTTTTTGTGGAAGCGGATTTTTTCACTTATCAACCTCATGAATCCTATCCTACAGAAAACAATCCTAGATTCCATTAGAGAACTATGGACTTCATACCTAACACATTACGGAATAATGAGATGAAAATTACTGCTTACGCTTCTTGATATCAAGATTAGATACCTAGGAAATGACATTGCCTATTATTAACACAGGGGCCGAGAAAGGAACATCCAATGAGTTACAACAATGATAACCGAAATCATCAAGCAGAACCCGACTTAGAGCAAGCTAGAATAACTGCCAATGTTGCCCATAATATAGTAATTAAGTTTAAGGAAATGGGACTTCCTGAAGCTCTAGACGCGGAGTTGGCAAAAATAAGTACGGACCTTGGTGATCTACTTAGCGCCCAAAATTTATTATCAGATCAGGTCTCGAACGTTTTCAAATGTCCGAATGATTGGAAACTTATAGCTAATCTCCTGGTGGATATTAAATCAAATATTGAGCACATTAGTTGGCATCAAAAAAATATCCGGAGTCCACTTGGTAAGATAGCACGCTATGCCTACCGTAAAGCATCGTAGTGATGATCCTCTAGGGGTATTTCCGCTAATAGCCAAATTAGAGATAGCAAACACATTAAATCGGTTTCTGTTAATATCTATGGGAACTTACTTACATATGGATTATACCGGTAGTAAAAAGAGCATATTCATCTATAATTGACCACTGGACTATAGAATCGATAATAAGATTCCAGCTTGTACGCTACATAAGTACTAGCGGCCCTATGTATATAAATCGGTGGTCTTAATCTCTTCCTAGGTGTATTAATCGCCTCTCAGGTGTATATGAGTGTAATTGAAGACATAAAGGCCAGATCTGATATTGTTGACATCATATCAAGTTACGTACCTTTACAAAAAGCTGGGCGAAACTTCAAGACACCATGTCCATTCCATTCAGAAAAAACTCCGTCCTTCATTGTAAATCCCGAAAGGCAAAGTTGGCGTTGCTTTGGAGCCTGCGCTACGGGGGGGGATATTTTCGCTTTTGTCATGAGATTTAACGAAGTGGATTTTAGTGAATCACTAAGAATTCTGGCTAGCAAGACCGGCGTGATATTATCCGAAAAAGCGAATAATAGAGAAAAATATCAAGCTCTCTACAATATCAATGAAGTCACAGCCTTGTTTTTTCAGCAATCTCTCTCCTCATATGAAGGGAGAATAGCAACCAAATACCTTGAAGCTAGGGGAGTCGCTAATGATATCGTAAAGCAATTTCGCTTAGGATACAGCCCGAAAAGTTGGAACGCATTAAAATCACACTTGTCTATCCTCAATATTCCCTTAGAAGAAGCAGTATCTGCTGGAGTTTTATACAAGGGCACTGATGGGGAAGTTAGAGATTTCTTTAGAGGACGGCTGATGTTCCCAATTGAGGATAAGCCAGGTCGTATCTCAGGATTTGGGGCACGGACTCTAGATGACACCAATCCCAAATACTTAAATACTGCTAAAAGAGACACTTTCGATAAGAGTGCCATTCTCTATGGTTTAGGTTTGGCTAAGAACGCCATTAGATCGGAAAATGAAGGCGTAATCGTCGAAGGATACATGGATGTTATAACCGCACATCAATACGGCTATACCAACGTGGTCGCATCAATGGGAACGGCGCTAACTGAACAGCAAGTTGCGCAGTTAAAACCATTAGCTAAAACTTTTCTTTTAGCCCTTGACCCAGATAATGCTGGACAAGAAGCTACACTGCGAAGCCTAGAATCTTCTTGGAAGGTAATGGGCAACATAGCACCGGCCACCCAAAGTCGTTCCGCAGGTCTTCTATACCAAAGAGAGCCCATGATCCTCAAAATTGTGGCCCTGCCCCTCAATAAAGATCCAGATTCCTTAATAAGAGATGACGAGACAGAATGGCACAGGCTAACAAAAGAGGCACTTCCACTGATCGACTATTTGATACCAGTCGTATCAGCTAGATTTAATCTGGAAACAGGGTATGGGAAATCTCAGGCCGTAGAAGCACTTCTTCCGCTTATTCAATCTGCCAATTTCTTTGATCAAGAATTATATTTGAGAAAGCTTTCTGGTGTGCTCGGAGTCCGAGAGGAAACACTTAAGGCGAGTATAGGCACATTAGATGCTACCAACCGCAGAATTAATAGAAAGCCACCAAAACAGAAAGTCTCTAGCGAAATGAGTTCCATCTTATCCATAAAAGCTGGTGACCCCCTTGAAGAGCATGTATTAGCTCTACTATTATCCAGACCCGAACTAAAAAAGCATATACTAGACTTCGATCCTGAATATTTCAACGATTCTTCAACCAGAGAGGTATTTACGCAGTGGTTAACCTGTTCTACAATGGAAGACCTACGTGATAGAATTGACGAATCCTTGCAAGATGAATTTGATAGATTGGTCCGTACTGAACTTGTGCCCAGCAATAGTTCTGGAAATGAAGCCGACCTAAAACAATGCATGGAGAGATTAGAGAAACGTCATCTCCAAATACTTCAGGAACAACTATTATTATCTTTAGATACCTGTTCACCACCGCCTAGAGCGCTAGAGGGACAAATTTCAGATGTTAATTCCAGACTAAAAGATATCTTTGGACGGCGAGTTAAATAAAAAAATAAGGATGAATATATGACTAGAACTATGGACGGAGAAGATTCCGATGATGTATTCAAAGGATTCATTAGACGTTCCAGGTCATCTACTGATCTGGAATCTTTGAACGATCCGAGAGAAAGCAGGCTTTATTCATCGGAAGATAGAGACGTGATCGGTACAAAATCTAGAGAGTCTGCCAATAGAGACTCTCCGTTATTTTCCGACGAGGAGGAAGCAGATGACTCAGACAGAGAAGAAAATGACTGGGATAAAGAATTAGATAATGTTGAAATCATTGACGATCCAGTGCGTATGTATCTTCGTGAAATAGGAAGGGTCAGGCTGCTTAAGGCAGTAGAAGAACGAACTCTAGCAAGAAAGATGGAGGCGTCGAAACATCTCCGCACCCTTGAACATAGTCTCACAACCGACACTGATGGACCTGTGAGGACCTTCAATTATTATCATCAAATGTTAAAAAACTCATGCCGCGCGCAGCCCCTGATTGATGCACTATGCCGCTATAAAGGGATTGACCGTAAATTAACTGTCTCAGAAATAATGAAGTTTGCGGAATTTCGAAATTTAATTGATGGAGAACTCCCTGAAGAAATGTTAAATTTCATAGCAGAAATTTTGAACAAGGAGCCAGACGAGATCAAACCTGAAATTCAGGAACTATCTTTAAATAGCGGACTTCTTCCCAGAGAAATATTAGAGATAACTGGTGAGGAGTGTACTCTCAACGAACTGGAATCCAGAATAGATGACCCTGACTTTATGGCGACTCTAGAATCCTATGAACTTATATTTAACAACTATGTCGAAAAGATAAATAACGGTGGCAATAAAGCTCAAAAACATCTGGCTGAAGCCAATCTGCGTTTGGTAGTAAGCGTAGCGAAGAAGTATATTGGCAGAGGTATGTCGCTTCTAGATCTCATACAAGAAGGTAATATCGGACTTATAAGAGCCGTGGAAAAGTTTGATTACCGTAAAGGATACAAATTTAGCACATATGCGACCTGGTGGATTCGACAAGCCATTACAAGAGCTATAGCTGATCAAGCCCGAACGATACGGATTCCTGTACATATGGTAGAAACAATTAATAAATTACTTAGGGTTAGTAGAAGACTAGTCCAAGAATATGGACGGGAGCCAACTAGTGAAGAGATAGGCTCCGGCATGGAAGTACAATCGGACAAAGTACGAGAAATTCTAAAAATTTCTCAAGAGCCTGTATCCTTGGAAACACCGATAGGGGAAGAGGAGGACAGTCATTTAGGTGACTTTATTGAAGACAGAGGAGCCCTTGCACCTGCGGACGCAGCCTCCTACCAACTTCTTAAAGAACAGGTGGAGGACATACTCGGCACTCTCAGTGAGCGAGAGGCTCGCGTCCTTCAACTGAGATTTGGTTTAGAAGATGGTCGAAGCCGCACCCTAGAAGAAGTAGGGAGAGATTTTGGAGTAACGAGAGAACGTATACGGCAAATAGAAGCGAAAGCCTTGAGAAAATTAAGGCATCCTAATCGTTCGAAAAAATTGCGAGACTTTTTAGAGTAAGGAAAGGTTGGAACCTCAGGGAATCGAAAGCTTATTATGAGCAATAATCACAAAGTGATCGCTTCAAAGACTGCTTCTGGTTTTACAAGCAACGATAACATTGCTAAATCAAAAGTAGGGGTGACTTATACCACTCCTCAAACCGTGATTGAAGATATATCACGCGTCATGAATCTGGCGAACTACGATCAGCATTTAGATAATAGCCTTGCAACGCTCCTCAAGATAAATATTTCATGGCAACACTATTACCCAGCTTGTTCAACGACGCCATGGCAATTAGAAGGTGTTATTAACACTCTGCGATCTGGGGGGTTTGCTGATCTAATCCCAACTCACAATGGGACGGTTGTAGTAGATGCAAAAGAAGGTGCGATTAAAAACAAACATAAAGTTGTGGAGGATAGATACGACCTTGCTAGTTTGCACTTGGAAGAGGTTGAATGGATACGATACCAGCCCAAAGCATCTATGAAGGTTCTGGATAGCATATATCCCGAAGGTATCTTTATCCCTAAGCCGTTGATTGGAAAAAATATAGTCCATTTACCGACCCTTAAAACGCATGTCTTTACAACACTAACTGGTGCAATGAAAAATGCATTCGGCGGATTATTGAATCACCGGCGACATTGGACTCATTCAGTAATTCATGAGACGCTCGTAGACCTCCTGCATATTCAGAAGGAAATCCACCCAGGAATTTTCGCCGTCAGCGATGGCACTCTAGCAGGAGACGGTCCAGGCCCTCGAGCAATGAGGTGGCATAAAAAAAATATCCTGCTAGCGAGTGCAGACCAGGTTGCCATAGATGCTGTGTCGGCCAAACTAATGGGCTTCGATCCGATGTCAATTAAATTTATCCGCTTAGCGCATGAAGCCGGATTAGGGTGTGGCGATATAAGCCAAATAGAGATCGTAGGGGAAGATATATCTGACGTTAATTGGAATTTCACTGGATCCGAAAACACATTCGCTAGCCTCGGCCAAAAACTGGTCTATTGGGGTCACCTTAGGCCGTTAGAAAAGTTTTTACTACGTACACCTCTGGTGGCATTAGGTATCCTAGCATCAAATCTGTACCATAACGGGTATTGGCTACCTGTCAAAGGTAGAAGCCGAGTTAATGCTGCCTTGAATACTGACTGGGGACGGTTATTTAAAAGCTACTGAACCAGTATCATGGCCAACAGGTAAATTAGCCAGCTTTTTCTTTTCAGATAATATTGATGCCTATTAATATGACAGGCACCAAACTTTCATAATTGGGTAAGAATATGTGCGGACGTTACACATTATCAACACCACTAGAACTTCTTCAGAAACGATTCTTGTTCAAAATATCTCCAGTATCTTACGCCCATAATTATAACATCTCGCCAACTGAACCCGTGCTAACAGTAACTAGGAATGGAACCAACACAGGTCAGTACATGAAATGGGGTCTTATACCGCCTTGGTCGAAAGACATCTCAATAGGTAATAAGATGATTAACGCTAGAGCAGAAACACTTTGCGAACGTCCTAGCTTTCGCAAAGCTATACGAACAAACCGATGCCTCATACTTGCTGATAGCTTTTATGAATGGCAAGATACAGGACAAAACAAGATACCGATACGGATTTTGATGAAAAATAACCGACCGTTTGCGTTTGCTGGTCTTTGGTCCAGGTGGAATGATTACTCAGGCAATTCCATATTATCGTGTACAATAATCACCACGAAACCAAATTCGCTC
>Ga0310121_10003340_pt1 | contig 14677 bp, 15 predicted proteins | sample CB27_Tmax_986_MG_FD_203504 | JGI IMG/M metagenome (GOLD analysis project Ga0310121, IMG submission 203504) | Marine microbial communities from Western Arctic Ocean, Canada - CB27_Tmax_986 | ecosystem: Environmental > Aquatic > Marine > Oceanic | place: Canada: Western Arctic Ocean | collected...
GCATCCGCGCCCGTCAGGCCGCCGAGGTTCGCGCCGTCGCCCCTGCCGACGCTGGTGATGAAGAAGCTCATCGGCTGCTGTGATTGCTGCTGCTGGGCCTCGAGCGCCGCCGGTGCGGCCAACAGGGCAGTCGCGGCGAGGATCGTGACCTTCTTCTTCATGGGCTGTCTCTCGGTGCCGGGTGGCTGATTCCGGGCCCGCCGTGCGGACCCACTCCTTCCGCCACAAGTATAATGGGCGGATCTTCTGGGCGACAACGCGAGCACGCGACGCGTGCCGAGCCGCAGGGGCCGACGGGAGGGCTCGCTCGATGCGACTACGACGGTGGCTAGCGCTGGCCGGAGCACTTCCGATCTCCACCAGCTGCGGGAACGAGCCGGCGCCCTGGGTCTCGCCGGTGGCCTTCGACACCACCACGGCAGTAGTGCGCACCGGCGGCTCCGCCGACTCGCTTCTGGTAGAGGTTGCGCGCACCCCGGAGCAGCGCTCCTTCGGGCTGAGCCTGCGACCGGAGCTGGATCGGGAATCCGGGATGGTCTTCCTCTACGACTCGGTCCAGCCGCCGAACGCGGGCTATTGGATGTGGCGGACCCGCGTCCCGCTCGACATCGCGTTCATGGACAGCACCGGCACCATCGTGCGTGTGCTGCAGATAGAGCCCTGCACCGCGGTCTATCTGCAGGGCTGCCCGACGTATGAGCCGGGCGTGCCGTACTGGTCCGCGCTCGAGGTGAACCGGAGCTGGCTCGAGGAGCAGGGGGCGGGGGAGGGGTCGGTGGTGACAGTGCGTGAGCCGCCGGCGGGCTAGCGTTCGGCCGCTCCCCGCAGGAACCTCCCCAGCACCCGTCGGAACGTCTCCACGTCCGTGAGAAAGCCGTCGTGCCCCGCGGTCGTGTTCACCTCCACGAGCGTGTGCCCTGGCCCGAGCCGCTCGTACAGCTCGCGCACCTGCCACAGCGGCGCGATCGCGTCCGGCTCCATCGCGACCAGCGTGACGGGTGCGCGCACGCGTGCGGGATCGACGTCCTGGAGGTCCATCGAGAGGCTGAGGCAAAGGAAGCCGAGTGCGTCGAAGCGCTCCGCGAAGATGCGCCCGTGGTGGTCGAGATAGTCCTCCACCGGGAAGCGTAGCCGGTCGGGTCCGATCCGAGGCTCCCCCGCGAAGCGCCGCTCGAACTCCTCGTGCGAGCGGTACGTGGTCATTGCGAGGGCGCGCGCGAGCGCGAGCCCCTCGCGGTCCGTACCGCGCGCCAGCGCGTCCACCACAATTCGCCGCTGGACGACGCGCAGCGCGGTCGCCATCGGATGGCTCCGGTGGGCGGCTCCGATCACCAGCGCCGACTCGGTCCGCTCCGCGTGGTCGGCCGCGAACGCGAGCGCGACCGCGCCGCCGTACGAGGCGCCCAGCACCGCGTGCAGGCGCGGCAGCTCGAGGTGGTCGGCCACCGCGCGGAGGGCGTCTCCCTGATCGGCAGGGGTGAGGGATGGGATGACGCCGGACGCGGGAGCCGCGGGGGCACTCGAGCTGCCCGGTCCGGCGAGGAAGTCGAAGGAGAGGATCCGCCAGCGTTGCGGGTCGAGCGCGGCGGCCATGCCTGCCACCCCCTCCCACCAGCCTTCGGCCTCCTCGCTCCCGGGGGCGGCGCACACGCGACGATCGGCCGAGATCCCGCCCATGACGGCGACCACGGGCGCTTCCTCCGGGCCGAGCAGCCGCCAAGAGATCCGGCATGGGGTGATCTGCCCCCCCATGCGCAGGGGGAGTCCGTCGAGAAGGGTGAGCGTGCCCTCGATGAGGACGGCCCCTCCGGCCCCCGCGCGCGGCGAGCCCGCGCGCACCGCCCCGCTCCTTTGCTGTGCCACGTCCCTCCCAGTCGCCAGGGATCCGTGGCCGTGCTGCCGCAGGGTCTCCGAAAGACGAGAGGCCCGGGACGCTTCCGCGGCCGGGCCGGTCGCTTTTTAGCCCCTTGTTTTACGTGGCGGCAATACGCGTCAAATCACCACGGAGCCTTCAGTTGTGGCTGCGACATTACCCCGGATGCGGGGGGAACGTCAAGACCCGGCGCGGGGCTCCTGCGCTTCAGGCTCCCGCGCCCCAGACTTGCGCCACCCCCCGCCCCGACAGATTTTTCCAACAATGTGCGAAGCACGCCGCCCGTGCGTGCATCCGTGGAGCCGGTCAGAGGGTCGATGGAACCCACCATCCTCATTACGACCACCCCCACCGGCCCCCGATTTCGGGGGCGGGGCGGCGGTCCACGTCGTGGACCCTGACGCGGTCGCGGTCGCGGATGCGAACGCTAGGAGCAGCCGGCCCCCGCCTCGGGCCGGCTTCTTTTTTTCCCGTGAGGGCCCGCGCCCCCTGACCGCTGGCCCGGAGCAGCGTGAGACATGAGCAGTCCAGCCCGCCCCTACCGCGTGCTGAAGTTCGGCGGCACCTCGGTGACCGGCCCGGAGCGGGTCGAGGTGATCGCCGCCGAGGTGCGCGCGCGGATGGCCGAGCTTCATCCGGTGGTCGTGGTGTCGGCGTTCGCCAAGGTGACCGACGCGATGACGGAGGCGGCCCGCGCCGCTTCCTCCGGAGGCGGCTACGAGCCCCTCGAGGAGCGGCTGCGCGCGGAGCACCTGGGCGCCGCGCGCGCGCTGCTCGGCGCCGAGTCCGAGGTCGAGGTCGAGCTCACGCGGCGGCTGGACCAGCTCGGGAGGCTGCTGCGCGGGGCGGCGCTGCTGGGGGAGTGCAGCCCCCGCACCTTCGACGCGGTGCTCGCCACGGGCGAGGCGCTCTCCTCGGTCGTGATCGCGGCCGCCCTGCGCGCGCGCGGCGTGCCGGCCCTCGCGGTCGATCCCGGCGAGTGGATCGTCACGGACCACACCTTCGGAGAGGCCGCCGTCGATCTGGCGGCCACGGAGGCCGCGGTCCGCCGCGAGGCCGCCGCGGCCGTGGCGGCGGGTCAGGTTCCGATCGTGGCCGGTTTCACCGGCGCCACTCCCGGGGGCGAGGTGACGACCCTCGGGAGGGGCGGCTCCGACACCACGGGCGCGATCCTGGGCGTTTGCCTTCCGGCCGATCTGGTCGAGATCTGGACCGACGTCGATGGGGTGATGAGCGCGGATCCGCGGGTCGTGCCGGAAGCGGCGAGCCTGGAAGGGATGAGCTTCGCGGAGCTGCTCGAGCTCTCCCACTGGGGCGCCAAGGTCGTGCACCCGGGTGCGGCGCGGCTGCTCCGCGATCGGGGCGTCCCGCTCGTGATCAAGAACGCCTTCCATCCCGAGCACCCGGGGACGGTCGTCTCCGCCGAGGGCGGCTCGAGCGGCGAGGTGCCGGTACGCGCGCTCGCCTCGTGCACCGACGCGGCCGTGCTCCAGCTCACCGCGCGGGCGGGGGACGACGCGACCGGGATGACCGCGCGCGCACTGGCGGCACTGCACCGCCGTCGCGTGCGCGTGATCCTCGTCACCCAGGGGGGGAGCGAAGCTTCCGTCTGTCTCGTGGTGCCCGGCGCCTCCGCGGCGGCGTGCCGCACCGCGCTCGCGGAGGAGTTCCGGCTCGAGCGTGAAACCGGGCTGGTCGAGGATCTGCGCGTCGAGCCGGACTGCGCGGTGGTCTCGGCCGTCGGCGACGGCATGCGCCACCGGCCCGGCGTATCCGGCCGCGTATTCGGCGTGCTCGGCAATCACGGGATCAACGTGCGCGCGATCGGGCAGGGCGCCTCCGAGCGGAACATCTCGGTCGTGGTGTCCACGAGCGCCGGTCCCGGCGCTGTGCGCGCGATTCACGACGCGTTCTTCGCGCCGCGCCCGCGCGCGGCCGAGCTGTACGTGGCCGGGGTCGGACGGGTCGGCTCGGCCTTCCTCGACCAACTCGCCACGCGCGCCGAGGTGCACCGGCTGCGCGTGAACGGGATCGGCTCGAGCCGCCGCGCGGTGCTGAGCCGCGGCGGAATCGATCTGCGCAACTGGCGGGAGGCGCTCGAGAACGGGAGCGAGCCGGCCGCGGCGCTGATCGACGCCGCGATCGACAGCCCGCACCATCCGCGCATCTTCGTCGACTGCACTGCTAGCTTGCAGCTGCCCACGCAGTACGAGCGGCTGCTGACCGCGGGGGTCTCGGTGGTGGCGGCGAACAAGGTCGGCTTCGCCGCTTCCAGCGTCGAATTCGACCGGTTGCGGGAGGCGGCCCACAAGGGTGGGTCGGTCTACTACGAGACCACCGTGGGAGCGGGACTCCCAGTGCTGCGCACAGTCTCCGACCTCGCCGCTACCGGCGACCGGATCATCCGGCTCCAGGGGGTGCTCTCGGGGACGCTCGGCTATCTGTGCGACGAGGTGATGAAGGGGCACCGCTTCAGCGAGGCCGTGAAAGGCGCGTACGATCTGGGCTACACCGAGCCCGATCCCCGCGACGACCTGTCGGGGCTCGACGTGGCGCGTAAGCTCGTCATCCTGGCGCGCTCGGCAGGCCTTGACCTGGAGCCGACCGACGTGGACGTGGAGCCGCTCTTCCCCCGCGATGCCGCCGCGGGTACGATCGAGAACTTCTGGGAGCGGCTCCCCCTGCTGGACGAGCCCATGGCGCGGAGCCGTGCGAGGGCGGCGGCCAAGGGCGAGCGGCTCGTCTACCTGGGTACGGTCGAGTCGGGCCCCGAGTCGGGGAAGGCGCGCGTCGGGCTCGAGGCGGTGCCCAAGGAGCATCCGTGCTGGAGCCTGCACGGGAGCGAGAACCTGATCCTGGTCGTCTCGGAGCGCTATCACACGGTGCCACTCGTCGTGCGCGGTCCGGGCGCGGGTCCCGCGGTCACCGCCGCCGGAGTCTTCGCGGACGTGCTGCGCGCCCGCGCCGAGGCCCAGGAGGCGCCGGTTCTGCTCGCCGGGAGGAAGCCGGCCGCGGTGTTCGCCGCCGAGCCCGAGGCCACCCGTCCAGCGCTCGAGGTCGTACCTTGAAGCGGTGGCGGAGCACGCGTTCAGACGCCGCCGCCACGCTCGCTGAGGCGCTCTTCCAGGGCCCCGCCCCGGACGGGGGGCTCTACGTGCCTGCCTCCCGGCCGCGGGTCGAGCTCGGCGCGATCGCGCGCGCGAGCCACTCCTTTGCCGACACCGCGCTCCGCTGTGCGCTCGAGCTGCTGGGGGACGAGGTTCCGGCCGAGACGCTGGAACAGGTGGTGGAGGAGGCACTCGACTTTCCGGTCCCCCTCGTCCCGATCGGAGACGGGTTCCACCTGCTTGAGCTATTCCACGGTCCGACGGCAGCCTTCAAGGACGTGGGCGCGCGCTTCATGGCCGCGCTCATGGACCGTCTCGATCCGGAGCCGGAGCGCCTCCGGCTCGTGCTGGTCGCGACGTCCGGAGACACGGGTGGAGCGGTCTCGCACGCGTTCGCCGGCCGCCCGCGCTTCCGCGTGGTGGTGCTCTTCCCGAGGGAGGGGGTGAGCGACGAGCAGCGCCGCCTCTTCACCACCCTGGGCGGCAACGTCACCGCGGTCGCGCTCGACGGCTCCTTCGACGGCTGCCAGGCGTTGGTCAAGGCGGCCTTCCGCTCGGGCGAGGCGGAGCGGCTCGGTCTCACCGCGGCCAACTCGATCAACGTCGGTCGGCTGGTGCCGCAATCCTTCTACTACGTGGATGCCGTGCGACAGGGCGGATGGGAGGACGCGTGCGTCTTCTCGGTCCCGTCCGGAAACCTGGGCAACCTGACCGGCGGACTGATGGTGGCCATGGCGGGGCTGCCGGTACGGCGGCTGGTGGCGGCCCTGAACGTCAACGACACGTTCCTGCGCCACCTCGAGATCGGCTCCGCGGTCCGGCAGGAGACCCGCCGCACGCTCTCGAGCGCGATGGACGTGGGCGATCCGAGCAACCTGGAGCGGCTTTCGGCGCTCACCGGGAGGCGGGTGGAGGAGCTGCGGCGCTGGGTGTGGAGCGCGTCCTTCGACGACGACGCGACGGTGGCATCGATGGCCCGCTGCCACCGCGAGCGGGGATACCTGATCGACCCGCACGGCGCCGTGGCGCTTCTCGGCGCCCAGGCCTACCGGGAGGAGGATGCGCGCGCGGCGTCCGCGCCCACGGTGGTGCTCGCCACCGCGCACCCGGCCAAGCTCCCCGCGGTGGTGGCGGCTGCGACCGGCGTGCGGCCGGCCGTCCTGCCGGCGATCGCGCATGCGCTGGAGAAGGAAGAGCGCACCGTTTCACTGCGCGGCGGTCTCCCGGAGCTGCTCGAGCTGCTCGACGGGGTGGCGGGGGGCAGCTCTCCCGCTCGGATGGTCGTGCGGTGACACGCCGTCCCGGGACCCACCGATGACCCAGCGCCGGCTGCGCGCAGCGGCAGTGCGCGTCCCCGGATCGACCTCGAACCTAGGGGGCGGCTTCGACTGCGTGGGTCTCGCGGTCGACCGCTTCCTGGACGCTGCCTTCGTGCCTGGAGCGGGTGCGCTCACCGTCGAGCGCCCGGAGAGGGGGACTCCTCCGGGGGAGGACCTGGTCGCTCTCGCGTTTTGCCGTGCTCTCGAGCAGCACGGACTCGCGCCCAGGGGCGTGCTGCGGGTCCGGTCCGCGATCCCGATCGCGTGCGGTCTGGGCTCTTCGGCCGCGGCGCTCGTGGCCGGCTCCGCGCTGGGCACGCTCGTGGCCGGCTCCGCGCTCGACGCGGACGCGACCTTTGCGTTTGCGACTGGGGAGGAGGGGCACGGAGACAACGCGGGCGCCTCGGCGTACGGGGGGCTGATCGCGGCGATCGGTGGGATGGAGTCTCCGCGCGCGGTGCCGCTCGAGCTGTCCCCCCGCGTCGGCTTCGCGTTTGCGGCGCCCCCCATCCGGGTGTCCACCCGCGCCGCGCGCGCCGCGCTGCCAGCCACCGTGCCGCATGGGGTCGCGGCGGGCGCCATCGCGCGCGTGGTCGCGCTGCTCTCCGGGCTGGCCACGGCAGACCCCGATCTGCTTCGGCGGGGCTTCGAGGACGCCCTCCACGTTCCCTACCGGCTACCGCTCATTCCGGGCTCGGAAGACGCGCTCGCGGCCGCGCTTGCGGAGGGTGCGTGGGCCGGCACGGTCTCGGGCGCCGGCTCCGGGCTGCTCGCGGTGTGCGCGCTTGAGGAGGCCCCGCGCGTCGCGGCCCGGATGGCTAGCGCGTTGACGGAGCGCCACCGGGGGGAGGAGGTGCAGTCATTCGCGCTCCGCCCGGTCACCGAGGGCGTGCGCAGCTTCGATCCCGGTGGCGTGCCCGCCCGCGACGCGGCGGGGGAGGCCACGCCCGCGGGCGCCGACTGACTCACCGGATCTCCGGACGATGCAGCTCACCGGCTTTCATCACCTGACCGCGATCTCCGCACGCATCGCCGAGAATCTACGCTTCTACGCGAGCGTGCTGGGGCTCCGGCTGGTGAAGCGGAGCGTCAACCAGGACGACCTGAGCGCGTATCATCTCTTCTACGGCGACGGCGCGGGCAGCCCGGGGACGGACATCACCTTCTTCGACTGGCCCGCGCCCCCCGAGCGTAGGGGGACCCACGCACTCGTGCGCACCCACCTGTGTGTGCGCGGGCGCGCCGACCTGGAGTGGTGGGCGGAGCGGCTCGGCGAGCACGGGGTCGCGTACGAGGGCGTGCGCAAGCGAGACGGGCGCGCCGTGCTCGACTTCGAGGACGGAGAAGGACAGCGGCTCGCCCTGATCGAGGACGGCGGCGCGGGCGACCCTCCAGTGCCCTGGAAGCGGAGCTCCGTCCCCGTCGAGCATCAGATCCGCGGGCTCGGTCCGGTCGTGATGAGCGTGCCGAGCCTCTCCGAGACCGAGCTGATCCTGACGCGCGTGATGGAGCTCCGGCCCGTCCGCGAGTACGCCGATCCGACGTATGGCGCTGCCCGGGTGCACGTGTACGAGATGGGCGCCGGGGGGCCGCACGCCGAGCTGCACGTGGCCGTGCAGCCCGAGCTGCCGGTGACCCGGCAGGGCGCAGGGGGCGCGCACCACGTCGCCTTCCGCACCCCGACCGAGGAGGAGTATCACCGGTGGGCCGACCGGCTCAACCGAATGCGGGTCCCGAACAGCGGCGAGGTGGACCGCTATTGGTTCCGGAGTCTCTACTTCCGGGAACCCAATGGCGTGCTCTTCGAGATCGCGACCGACGGACCTGGCTTCTCGGTCGACGAGGCCCCCGAGACTCTCGGCGAGCAGGTCGCGCTTCCGCCCTTCCTGGAGCCGCAGCGGGAGCGGATCCTGGCCGGGCTCAAGCCCCTGGACTCGCGCCCCTGAGCGGAGCCCGGTTGGGGCCGGCCAGGGGGTTGAAGCAGGAACCCGTTCGGCTTTAGGCTGTACCACATACCGAGCCAGCGGATTCACTCCGGAGTCCCCCAGCATGCCGATCTACGACTACTCTTGCCGGGCCTGTGGTCACCGCTTCGACGTCCTCATCCTGAAGGGCGAAACCCCGTCCTGTCCGAAATGCGCCAGCCAGGACCTCGACAAGAACCTGACTCTCCCCGCGCTCAAGACCGAGACCACCCACGGGCAGGCCATGGCTGCGGCCAAGCGGAGGGACAAGCGCCAGGCGCGCGACAGCTACTGGACTCAGCGTGACTACGAGAGGGCGCACTCGGAAGAGACCACGGGGCTCAAGCCGAAGTACGAGGAGACCCCGAAGAAGTTCAAGCCGGACACGTAGATCGTCCGATTGACCGGGACGCCTGACGAGATGAAGTTTCGATCCCTGTAACCTCTCGAGGAGCACAAATGAAGCGGAACTCCGGTGGGGTCTTTCCAGTCGCGATCCTGGTCGGTGCGTTGTCGATGGCGGGGGCCGACGCGGATCCGGAGCAGGCCCTTCCTCAGGGCGTCACGCAGGCGATGGTCGACGAGGGGAAGACCCTCTTCCACGGCGCGGCGCTCTGCTCGAGCTGCCACGGGGAGAACGGGGCCGGGACTCCGGTCGGCCCGAATCTGGCCGACGATACCTGGCTGCACAGCGACGGTGCTTATCCCGCGATCCTGACCACGATCAAGGACGGCGTGCCGACCCCGAAGGAGAGCATAATCCCGATGCTAGCCAAGGGCGGCAGCGGGATCACCGACGCGCAGACGGCGGCGGTCTCGGCCTACGTCTGGACGCTGTCGAACTGACCCGGAGATAGATCGCCGCCATTCGCGGCGGACGCGTCACGAGGCCGGATGCCCTGCACCGAGCGGGGGATCCGGCCTCGCCGCGTCTCGGCTGGTAACGGGCTCACTCACCGGTTCGCCGAGCCGCAGCGGAAGGAGTTCAGGATCGACTCGAGCTGCACCATGTACTCCTGGCCGCGCTCGCCGGGTGCGTACAGCCAGCCGTCGAGCAAGTACATGCGGTCCTGGGTCGGGCACATCACGCCGCGCAGCAGGAACGGCCCGCTGGCCCCGTCCGCTCTCCAGGTGCCCACCAGGTGGAGCGCGAAGTTTCCCCGGTGCGTGGTGGCGCCGCCGTGCACTCCGGCAGGCTCGACCCGCTGACGTATACCGTAGCGCTCGGTGGAGAGCCGCTCACGCCACGCGAGCATGGCGGTCGCTGCGCCGCGCGTGGCCGCCGGGATCGGGCTTTGCCAGGTCACCGCGATTCTGCGTCTGAGCGCGGTGGTGTCGGTGTCCGGCGGCTGGAAGAGGAAGGCGTCCCCGGCCCGCGTCCACTCGTAGTCGCGCGGCACCAGTAGGTCGAAGCCCGCGGCGACTTGGAGCGAGTCGGCCAGCGCCCCATCGGGACCCGCGGGGAAGTACATGCGCTCGACCACGTACTCGCGGTACCAGCGGTCGAACGTCACCCGTACGTCCGCGATCGTCTCCTCGAGCGCCGCGTCCACGCCCTCCGGGGGAAGGAGCAGCATGAGTACGCGCTGCCCCTTCGCCCAGAGGTCGGTCAACTTGGTGAGCGAGGGAACGGGGGGAGAGGGGCCGACCCCCCGCTCCCAGGCGTCGGCGATCCACGGGTCATCCGGCGTCCCGATCAGAAGCACCTGGCGTGCGCGGCGCTCCTCCTCCCACGGCTCAGCCGTGGGATCAGCCGGAACCAGCTCGAAGGCTTGCTCGTCCGGGAGGGGGAAGTAGGTCGGCTCGAGCACTTCGTGCAGCCGGTCGCTGAGCTGCTCCCACACCGGAGGGGCGGCGCCGACGACGATCCGGTCCGGTCCGCCGACCGCCGCGTCATCCCCACAGGCGGCAGCCCCCAGAGCGAGCGCGAGCGCGAGCGCCCCCGCAGCGGTTGCGCGAGCGTTGCACGGGAGAGAGCCGAGCGCGATGCGCAACGAGTTAGTGTCCCGAGTCAGAGGTTCGTCGGCGCGCCTCACCTCGTCGGCGCATCGGTCCTTTCGGTGCGACAACGAACCTGTGACTCGGGACACTAGGCCGCCGCGGGCTCGGGCGCGGGCCCAAGATTGCGCTCGAGCAGCGCCGCCGGGTCCGGATCGCACCCCATGAACTCGCGGTCCAGTTCTGCATGAACTGGCTGGGCAGCTCCACCCAGTCCCACGCCACGTTGAGGCCGCCGCGCGCGCACCGGTACGCGCGAGGCGCAGTGGTGGAGTAGGTGCCCAAACTCGTGGAACACGGTTTCCACCTCGCAGTGGGTGAGCAAGCTCGGCTCATCACCCTGAGGTGGCGTGAAGTTGCCGCAGATCACCCCCAGGTGCAGCTCAAAGCTGCCGTCCGGGAGCGGACCGCCCGATCGGAGATCGTTCATCCATGCTCCTTGGCGCTTCTCCTTACGGGGGTACCAGTCGGTGTAGAAACCGCCCAGGAACGTGCCGTCCTCGTCGTGGATCTCGTAGTAGCGCACGTCCGGATGCCAGACCTCCGCCCGCTCCTGCCGGCGGACAATGACTCCGAATACGCGCTCGACGATCCCGAACATCCCGTCCATGACCGCCTCGAGGGGAAAATACGGCCGCAGCGCCTCGTCGTCGATGTCGTAATCCTTTCGCCGCAGCGACTCCTGCACGTACGCGACGTCCCAGGGTAGCAGGTTGTCGAGGCCGAGCTCGCGTGCGTGCGCGCGCAGCTCGGCCTCGTCGCGCTCCCAATACGTGCGCGTGCGGCCTTTCATTTCCTCCTCGAAGGCTGTCGCGCGGGCGCCCTCCTTGACCATGTGTTCCTCGAGCTGATAGTCCGCGTAGCCCAGTAGCGCGGCGATCCGCTGGCGCAGCTCGAGGATGCGCACGATCAACCCGCGATTGTCGAACTCGCCCTGACGGCAGCGCGTGACGTATGCGTGATGGACCTCGCGCCGCAGCTCGCGGTCGTCGGCGTACTTCAGCACCGGCTCGACGGAGGGATGATCGAGGGTGAGCAGCCACCCTTCCTCGCCCTGGTCGGCGGCGGCCGTACGGTACCGGGCCCGATGGGACTCGGGCACCCCCGCGAGGCGCCCCGCGTCGGTCACGTTCAGCTCCCACGCGGTGGTCTCATCGAGCACGTGCTCGATGAACCTCCGCTCCACCTGGGCCAGCTCCACCTTCATCGCTTTGAGCCTGGCCTTGTCCTCGTCGCCGACGTCGGCGCCCGCGCGGCAGAACTCAGTGAGCGTCTTGTCGAGGTGGCGGCGGCGGATGCCGGTCAGCGCGCGTCCCTCCTCGCTCTCGGCCAGCGCGCGGATCCGCTGCCAGAGGGCGGCATTGAGCGGCAGGTGGGTCCAGAAGCCCGAGATCTCGGGGAGCACGGCATTGAAGCCTCCCGCAGCTCGCCCGTCTCGTTCACCGCGAGCAGGTGGCCCACCGGCTTGATGCGCTCGTCCACCCATTGTGCGATCCGATCGAGCGGCTCGAGCGTGTTCTCCCACGCGGGTGGGCGGTCGTCGCGCGCCACCGCGTCCACCCGTTCCTGCCCGATACGGAGAATCTCGCGGATGCCCTGCTGGACGTGCTCGGGGCGGATCCGGTCGAAGGGGATCCGGAAGTCCTCGGAGAGGAGGAGATTCGATTCGGTCACGGTTGACCCACGGTGCGTTGAGATTTCGGAAAAGGGGCGTCTCTGCGCCCGGCTGCGCGCAGCAGTGGCTCGCCCAGGCGAACCTCGCGGCCGGGCCGGCAGATCGGGGTGAGCGTGACCCCGCCGGCTGGGAACAGCAGGATCACGGTCGAGCCCAGATGAAAGGCCATCAGCTCTGCGCCCCGCTCGATCGGCAGCGGTGGATGATAGCGGCGCTCGGCCGGCGGAGCGACGTGGCGGTTGCTCATCCACCCGCGTGGCTCGGCCCACTGCGGGTCGAAGGCGCTCGAGATGCGCGCGACGTTGTACGCGCCCACGGCCACCACGGCCACGCGGCCGAGCACGGAATCGATCTGGCAGAGCACCCGCTCGTTGCGCGCGAATAGGTCGGGGATGTGCGCGACCGAGGGCGCGTTCACCGGGAAGAGCCGTCCGGGGACGTGCCGGGCGACGGGAATGGTGCCTCCGACCGGGGCGTGGACGCGGTGGTAGTGGCGCGGCGACAGATACAGCGTCACGAAGCGGCCGCCCTCGTACCCGGGAGCCTCGTCCGGCTGGCCGAGCAGCTCTCCAACCGAATAGCGTCTGCCCTTTGCCTGGACCGCGGTGCCGTTCCGGATCTCGCCAACCGCGCCGACGATCCCGTCCACCGGCGAGCCCGCGGCCGTCGGGTCCGCGGGCCACGAGCGCGCACCCGGTCGCAGCCGGCGCACGAAGAACGCGTTCACGCTCGGGTAGTCCTCGAGCGGCAGCTCGACCTCGGAGAGCCGGACCCCGATGGCTTGTGCGAACACCCGGAGCACGGGGCGCCGGAGCGGACGGGGGATCGGGAGGTCCGCCAGCCGCCCGAGCGCGCGCGAGAGCCCCGCCTGGGGGGCGCGCCGGAGTAGCGCGAGCAGCGCGCGCCAGCCGGCGCCCGGCAGCTCGGGAGTGACATCGGGGATGCTCATCTCGTGGGGTACTCCCGGGGCGGTGCCTCAGGTCCTGTTGCTCTGCCCGGACCGTGCCAACCGTGGCGATCCCAGTGGATGCGCCCGCGCCCGTCGAGGCGCACGCCCTCGCGCTCCAGCAGCCGGCGCTGGAGCGCGGTGAGCCCGGGCTCCCCCTTGATCGAGATCTCGCCGTTGCGGTTCACGACGCGCCACCAGGGCACTTCGGTGTCGGGCGGGAGCGCACCTGCGCCGTGCCGACTCCCCGGGCGGCGCGCTGGCTCCCCAGGATGGCCGCCACGGCGCCGTAGCTGAGCGCCGACCCGCGGGGGATCTGGCGCACCAGCGCGTACACGCGATCGGCGAAGCTCGGCGTGCTCTCAGCCGCGCCGCCGGTCATCGACTTCCTGGAAGTGTCCATGCAGGCTCCGCTATGTTGGCGCCCCAGTCCTGGACCATGCCCGTGGGCCGGGACGGTACGGCTGCAGCGGGAACACGACCATGGCCCACCCTCACAACAGCCACTCCGACCCCCACGACGAGCCCGGGCTCGAGCAGGGGCCGCAGCACGGACACGGCTCCGTCCCCCCATCCGTGCGCGGCGACCGGCCGGCCGGCCAGCTCTGGTTCGTGCTGGCTCTCACGGCGGGCTTCATGGTCGTCGAGGCTGTGGGCGGTCTGCTCGCCAACTCCCTCGCGCTGCTCGCGGATGCCGGCCACATGTTCGCGGATATGGCCGCGCTCGCGCTCTCGATCTGGGCCATGCGGCTTGCGCAACGGCCCGCCAGCTGGGAGAAGACCTACGGCTACGTACGCATGGAGATTCTGGCCGCCTTGGTGAACGGCGCCGCGTTGCTCGTGATGTCGGGGTTGATCGCGTGGGAGGCGTGGCAGCGCGTGCGCGTGCCCGAGCCGGTGGACGGGCCTCTGCTGGCCGGCGTGGCGACGGCCGGACTCGGCGTCAACGTGCTTGCAGCCACGCTGCTGCACGCCCATGCCCACGAGAGCCTCAACATCCGGGGGGCGTACCTCCACGTGCTGGGAGATCTGCTGGGGTCGGTGGGGGCGCTCGTCGCGGGAGCGATCGTCTGGCTGACCGGATGGACCACGGCCGATCCGCTCGTCTCCGTGCTGATCGCCGGGCTTATCATGGTGAGCGCGTGGCAGCTCGTGCGCGAGGCAACCGACGTGCTGCTCGAGGCCGCGCCGTCCCACGTGGACGTAGCGCAGCTCCTCGCCGACCTGTGCGACGTACCGAGGCTGCACGAGGTCCACGATCTCCACGTGTGGACGCTGACCAGCGGGTTCATCGCGCTCTCGGCTCATGGTGTGATCGAGGACCCCATGGATCAGCGGCGCGTGCTCGAAGAGATCCGCGATCGTATGCGCCGGTACGGAATCGAGCACGTGACCTTTCAGCTCGAGCCGCGCGAGTTGGTGCAGATGCGCAAGGCGGGGGAAGGAAGACGGTAGCCACGCGACGTGGCTCGAAACGCGCGGCCTGGCGCCGCCGCATGCTCCGGGATCCAGCGCACCGCGACGTTCGAACGCACGTAGACGACGTCGTGAGAGACTGCACGAACGCGCGCACGATCGCTTGGATTTCTCCTTGACAGGGAGTACCCCCGGTATACCTTGGCGCCCATGACCTCGCAGGGATTCCCGGGTTCGCAGGTGGTTTCCTCAGGAGGACCACGGATGGAGGACCGCTCGAGCTGGACCGCGTTTCAGGCTCGCGGTACCGTACTCCTCGACGTGAAGGTCTTCGATGATGAGGACGAAGAGAACTGGGAGGAGGGGCGGGACGAGGACG
>Ga0310121_10003341_pt1 | contig 14677 bp, 23 predicted proteins | sample CB27_Tmax_986_MG_FD_203504 | JGI IMG/M metagenome (GOLD analysis project Ga0310121, IMG submission 203504) | Marine microbial communities from Western Arctic Ocean, Canada - CB27_Tmax_986 | ecosystem: Environmental > Aquatic > Marine > Oceanic | place: Canada: Western Arctic Ocean | collected...
CAGGATAGGTTGATCTCTATTGCTACATGCGCGGGAACGTATTCTAGCAGCGATTCCCACTCGGAACTCTCCATCGCGCTGATAGAATATATTGCTTGGTCGCTGAAGTTTACAGAACGTATTCCTACGTTGCGAAACCCTATTTGGTTGCGCCAGCCCCCTCTTACGGGCCTTAGTGACCGTGCTGTATGCCATATCAAGCCTTTCCGCCGGTGATATGTGAATGTTCCTCTTATGGGCTTTGCATTCTTGTAAGTGAAATAATTCCCGAATGGCGGTGAAATATAGAGCATTATTCTGCTGTTTCCCCAAGAAAAGTTATAATCACTCCGCATTTCTGTAAAAAGTCTAGGCCATCCGTATACTGATATGAATGCACATAATATACCTCAATTATCCCCGCGCCATGCAGCAGTTTAGAGCAGGATAGACAGGGCGCATGAGTAATGAATGCGATTGCTCCCTCGCCTGACTCAGGACTCTTTGCGAGCTTGGTGATTGCGTTTTCTTCTGCATGAAGAACTTCTGGCTTAGTAACCAGAATAGGGTGCGGAAGTTGCTTTCCATTCAACCACATTGTACTCTCTTCGCACTCATTTGTCCACCCGCTGGGCATACCATTATACCCGATAGAGATTATGCGATCATTCTTGACGATTACGCATCCTACCTTGAGTTTCTTAGCAGTGCTGCATTCCGCATAACTAAATGCAGACTTCATATGGGCGAGGATATGTTTATCTTTCATCATCATTGTCAAACGAATAATATATATTTTTCAGTTCAAATGCATCGATACACTTCTGGCATCCGATGCATGGTTTGGCGAGGCCAGTAATCCAGTTTTTGTTATGATTGTTTCTTCTTTTGGCCCTTACGACATACAGATCACATTTTGACAGGTCATCTACATTAATAGTATTCAGCGCATTCTTGATTGCGTGTACCTCGGCGTGAAAGAAAACCGCATCCTCATTCTTGCAGTATTTTGCCTGAAAGGGGTGGCTTTTCTTATGATTATATCCATAGGAAACTACTTTCCCTCTGCAAACAACCGCCGCTGCAATTCTTGAACTCCGAACAGGAACTATACTCTGGGCAAGCTTAAAGGTTTGATCAAATATCTGTGTATTCATTATTCATTTTACTTGGTTCTCTTTCAAATACTTTATAAGAGCTTCTCTATGAGATTTTTTCTTAATCCCAGAAAATCTCATTTTAGTTCCCTTAATGTATTTTCTGGGCTTAGTTAAAAACCCATCCAGAGAACAATCTGTCCAAATGATATCAGAATTTCTCATTGCTTTAGAATACCGATATCCCTTTACTGATCCTGCCTTCTTACCAAAAATATTTCCCAAAGCTGGGCCCATTTTATTTTTTGTAAGAGAGTGACACGATACACATTTTTTAAAGACTCTCTCACCGTCAGCTGCCCATGTAACACCCACGAGCGCAAACATAGCCAGAATGACTGAAAGATACCATATAATAAAGAACTGTTTCATTTGTTATTCTCTCCATTAATATAACATATTTTAAGGAACATGTCAAGTCATTCTATTTATTTTTTTTGTTTGTTTCTCTAATCTCTTCAGAGCTCTGGTCATTCGCAGTTTACTTACTTTCTTAGTGAAGTTTGTACCTTCCATATGATCATACTCATGCTGGAATATCCTCGCCTCTAGACCCGCGAGTTCGTATTCTCCCTCTGTCCCTTGCGAATCTTCCCATGTCGCTTTAATCCATACTGGGCGTTTTACTTTTAACCACAGGCCGGGGTATGTCAAACACCCCTCATCTGCTAATGATTGCTCAATAGATTCCTCTATGATTTGCGGATTAAAACAAGAGATAATCTTTCTTTCTTTAAGATCACTGTACATAATAAAGACACGTTCCAGTATACCCACCTGATTTGCGGATAGCCCTATGCCATTCTCTTGTCTCATAGTCTCGGCAAGGTTCTTTACCAGCTCTTCTCTATCCAAATCAGGGGAAACCCCCTCTAATTTTATATCCATAATTGGATGATCTCTTTCAACCATTACATATGTCATATTAATTCCTTCCATGAAATATAGTACCCATTATAGGTGGGGTTTGTGCATCAAATAAGTGCCAAGCACAATTGTCCTTACCTGTCATATTACCAAACCATTTGATTCTACCAACACTGACTATTTTGTGTAGGTATTTTATATATGGTACACTCTGTTTAGTATGCGCCCAATCAGCATCAAATAACAGCCATGTTGGTCTTTGGGAAGCAAAATGCTCAATCATGGGATGTAAAATTGTTCTATCCCACGGCGGATTTGTGATTATAAATCCAGATTCCAGAATATGAGACTCCCCAATATCACTAAAATGGTTTTTTGCTATACCCTTGAGCTGCGGTTCAATATCACTGGCCCACATACATACTCCACCAAAATACTCAAGATGCCGGCACAGCTGTCCATCACCAGCACATGGCTCAGAGAATGCAAATCTTCTGGGTAAATGTTCGATAAGAGGCTCTACCGCTGCAAAAGGCGTAGGATAGAAGTCTCTTGGTTTACGTTCAAAGTCGCTACGTTTTCCCATAGGGGTTTTTTCCAATATCATAATACTTCTGCAACACACTTATTTTATCTTCTGCCTGGGCAATCAGTTCAATTTGACTATCTACAGCAGCTGCCAAATCTGGGTGTTCACCAATCCCAACGGGGTTTTCCATATAAACCCTTATATTTGCTTTTGCTTTAGCAATCTCTGCCTGATATTGTAACATTAATGCGTCTAACATATCTTTCTCCATTATTAAATTATATGATTAAAGTTCTTCATTTTCTTCATATAGGATAAGAGCAATTAGAGCATAGTTTGCCATGTCAATAAGAGTGTCCTTGATGCTCTCATCCTTTACCTTGAGAGTTTCCTTTTTTGCAAACCCCATAATACGACTGAACTTGTCTCCAATCCGCACACAGCAACCCTTCCATGCAGGAATTCCAGCCATCTCACATGTTCTAAAATTTGCAAACACATCTTCTTCGTTTGCATAATCATGGCGTTTGGCGTCATGGGTTTCTCTCATTTGATCTAACAGTTCATAAAATCTTTCACTCTGCGACATTATGTTCTCCCATTATATGACTAAAGTTTTTCACCTTATCAAATTTTATTGTACTTCTAAATTTATCTACAAGTGCATCTTGCTTATGACTGATCACGAATATGTTCTCTCCACCTAGTGTGCTAAGGATTTTAAGAAACTCATCTGTGCCACCAGAGTCAAGAGAGCTGTCAAATATCTCATCCAGTATAAGAAGATTGGTGTTTGCACTATTCTTCATCTTTGCAACCGCTCTCCATGTGAACAGTAGTGCAAGGTCAATACGCATCTTCTCTCCCTCACTAAAGGAATGATAAGAGAATTCATCACGAAAACGAGATTTGATTGTCTCCTCAAAATTTTCATCTAGAGTAAAGTTAACATAGAACTCCATTGAACTTAGGTATGTATTGATCAGCTTGTTCATGATTGGTAGATACTGCTTGATGATCTTGGTCTTGATACCTGTATCCTGTAACATGTTGCGTACTGCATCACCGTATGTCTGGTCTTCTCTCAATTTTGATTTAAGGTTGGATAGGTTGGTGCCCATAGTTTTTAGTTCACCCAATTTCTCGTAGTCTGCTTTGTTAACATCATAAGACTGTAGATTCTCGATCTCCACCAACAGTCTTGCATTGAACTTCTCTAACTGAGTGAGAGAGCTATTATCTTTTGCAACACTTACCTCATTAGCCCTAATTTCATTAGCTAAATCAGATATTGCTTTTTGTCTTTCCTTTGTAATGGCCAATTCGGTTTCCATTTCTATTAATGCATCAGAGAATTTAGCTACTTCTTTACTCTTAACACCAATCATGGCCTTTTTAAATTCTTCATCAATATGCTGTTCGCACGTAGGACAATCAGCATTGATCTCAAAGAAATCAACCATATCAGAGTGAGACTTATGTTTCTCTTTAAGAGTACTTTTTAGGTCTTTTAATTTAGTGTATCGCTTCTGTACTTTATCATTGTCCCGTATTTGCAATAGAAGTTCATGGTTGTTCTTGGTGAGAAAAGTAATATCTAATCTCTTCTTGAATATCTCTTCCTCATTATTTTCTATCAGATTGTTCTTTTCTTTGATCAACTGCTTATTATTTTCCTTCATTTCTTTAATGAATTTCTCTTGCAAAGCAATTTTCTCTGATGTAAGATCATATCGATATTCCACATCTTTTTGCTCATTCGCAGTCTCTTTAAGTCTAGTCCTGATAAGCATATTCATGAGAGAGAAAATCTGTATGTCAAGAATCTCTTCAACCACTTCTCTCCTATGCCTACTCTTAAGCTGCATGAAAGGTATGAATGTAGATGATCCTAGAATAACAACCTGAGTGAAGCTTCGGTAGTTTAGCTTTAATATCTGCTGCTCTAGATATTTCTGGTAATCTCTCACATTTGCATCTTGGTTATACATCTTACCGTTAATGTAAATCTCAAACGTATTGGGCTTGATTCCACGAATAACTTTAATCTTTTTAGACCCAATCTCAAATTCTACTTCCACTACACAAGTACTATTATTTACAGAATTGAGAAGTTGCGGTTTATTGACGCCTCTAAATGGCTTGCCAAATAGACCAAAGCATAATGCATCCAGAATAGTGGATTTACCCGCGCCATTCTCACCAATAATCAATGTGGACGAATTTCTGTCTAATTGAATTTCTGTAAAGTTATTGCCGGTTGATAGGAAGTTCTTCCATCTTATGTATTTAAAAATTATCAAGAATGTACACCTTCCATGTTATAACTTGCCCAGTTCTTCCATGAGCTCGTTTGAAAAGTTTTGTATGTCCTTCGTGCCAAGGCTGATACCGTCCAAGCATTTGAATAGTTGGTTTTCGTCTATCCATTTTCTAATTCTCACATCAGGGTTCTGGGGAGGCTCAAATAATTTATTTGTATCCTCATATTCACAATCTTTTACAGTATCCATCCAAATAAGTTTGTCTGGAAAAAAGTTTCGTATATATCCAGGCAAAGGGGCAATAAATGCAGAAATAGATATCGAATCCAATTCTGCTAACTTTCTCATCCGCAATGATTGTCTGTCTCTACCTTGGCCAGAAAAATCCCAATCGTTATATGTCTTTCTTACCACATCAGCATCCCAAAAAGGTGTACTAAATTTTTCAGCAATTCGACTACCTAACCAAGTTTTACCAGAGCCAGGTAATCCCACTATTAATATTTTCATGTTCTTCCATTACAATAATTAATGGCCATGCGCCGGACCTAATATCTTATAAACCTCTTTTTCGATTTTCTTTCTCATTGCTTCCAATGTTCTCTCACATGAACGCATAAATGCAATCTTATCTATCCGTTCAAGTTCCTCAAATTTCTTAGAGGGGCGACATTGAACGCTAGACGAATTTCTATTTTTAGAAAGATTTAAAGAAATTTCAACTGTAAAATCAGCCATTAAATAAATTCCTCTAAACTGCCTGATTCTTTTGCAGCATACTTTCCAATAAGTCTTTCTGATTTACCCATATTCCCTATTGTGGCTGTAGATAGGTCTGTATAGCACACTGTGGTGAACCTCTGGCCGGGTCCGCGAATAGGTGTAACACAATGTAAACTTTTTGAATCAGCGATACACACGCAATTATCTGGGAGATCGAGTCCTACACCCCAGCGAGGGAATGAGAGATATGCACCCTCGTAATCACCTTGACGATGGCAACTCATTGTGGTATACTCAACATCCTTACCATCACTGTGAACAGCCATTGCTTTACTCTGCATTGCACTGTATCGATTAGCACTCAGTGTCGTAATCATACCGTGACGATGCTCTGGTGCAATTGCGTCTTCTGCAAACTTTCTCTGCCGAGTGAAAATTTCAGGTGCAGCCTTCTTAAATGCACGTTCAACGTCTTCGCATAGAGGTTTTAGTGCTTCCCACTTGTCTGGGTTGGATATATTGATCTTTCCTGTGAAGCGACCTCTTTTGACGCCGATCATGACTGAATTGATTTCATTGGAATATGCGATCATGCCCCACCCACCGCTCTTAGTGCGAGTATGATAGGAGTTTGGGCTACGGAGTTTATAGTGTTCGCCCTCAATCAACCCCTTCTTTGCCATCTCTACAGGGTCAATAGGGCCTGAGCAGTTCGCTCTCATGACTGAACTATCTTCAATCCCATACAGAAAATCACGCATATCATCATTCGGAAATGCATTTGTCACTACATATGCAATAGGAACACCCACTCCATCAAGAGTGGAATCAGGGCGATACACCGCTGTATCCTCAGTTACATGGACAATTTCATCAAGGTCTGACTCATTGTAAAACTTTCCATTCCACTTATCGAAAGTGGCCTTCTCTCCAAAATCATTCTGTGCGATTATATGCTTCATGATAAAAACTCTTCTAATGTATTTATTTGGGATGAAGCATATGCTTTTTTCCAAGATATAGTTGCAGCAAGTTTAGTTTTACCGCTCCACTCACCACTATTTTTTGCTATCTTCTCCCTTAACTGTACGAACGCTGGAAACTTCTCTCTTAGTTTTACAAGGGACTCATTATGCGAGTCTAGGGTGCGTTGAGTTGAACACCCCCCCTTTGCCTGTGTAGTGCCGGGATTAATACGGTATCTGAGACTCACTCGATTCTGATAGCCCTGAGTTAACAGTTGTAGTGCCACATAGTAATCTTCTGAAATAGACAATCCCAACCAATCAAGCTTATCAACGGGAAGTTTCTCAGAGTAGAATACGTTGCCGCTGAGTCGAGAGTTGGTACGAAAGTCCTTATCCCTAGTCGGTGGGTTCCATGCGGCATCAGAGCCGCAGAAGGTAAAGTCTTCATCCATCCACGAATGAAACAAATCAATCATCGTATCAAACTCATCATCTGTTAGTGACCTGTTACTGGGGCCCTCTTCATTTTCTTTGTGCGTATATTGGAACACACAATCATCATCGATAACGCCATATCGTGTACCTTCTGCATATTTAGATATCCAGTGGCGTACAGGAGCAATTCCTGTTCCTTGAATAGGACAAGACAGCGTTGGGTATCCATCGTGAATTTCTTCTGGATGGACAACCAATACCGTCTTATCTTTCCACTTAGCAGGAAGAGAGTCAAAACAAGTTTGACTCCCCTCTCTGTCATAAGTTGGAATGTAGAGTTTACTTATAAACATACACCCGATTCATAGGATACTTCTTATCCAAGGAACGTACCTGTGGGATTGCACCGTAAATCTTAATACGACTCGTATCAACACGAACACCGTTGAAACGAATTTCTGCAATCTGCTCTTCAAAAGTATCAAACCGCTTCTTGAAACCAGCGTGCTTGCCCACTCCGGGGCCGGAATCCTTAAGCCAAGAGCCCTCAGGATCAGATGCTTTCGGAACTCCCATATACATAACAAAACGGATTTCCTTGATAGACTTCGGTGCCTTTGCAGTTTCAGTGATCATGCGTGGATACATCTTTTCATCAAAGATTGCAACTGGAACATACTTGATACCATTTGCCAAATCCTTTGCAATACGTTCTGCACCCAAAAGTTCATTGAGATGATCTTCAACACCCTTACCGCCGGGGAAAGAGATAACACTCTTATACCCAAGAGCCTTATCTTTGGCAGCATGAATAATCAAATCATATTGTGCAGGCTTAAGCTTTCCACCAGACATATAATTCAACTCAACAGTGATTGCATCGGTGAGAGCAGTATGACCAAGAACAGTATCTGGCTGCTTTGTAATTGCACCATTTTCAATAAGATACATAATTGCCTTATGAATGTCCTCATAGGATGCTTCACCAAAGGCCTTCTTCGAAGCATTCATGAAGATTGCAAAACGAATAATATTTGCAAAAACCTCTACATCAAAAACATCTGCAATTACGTTAGTGATGCCAAAGTCTTCACGAAGCGTCTTGCCACGAGAGCGACCTTCCATAATGAGGTACTTCCCGTTCTTCAAACGAACAAGAAAAACACCAAGTTCTGCGAGATTAAATCCATTGAAACGAATGTCATCACGGATTTCTGACATCTTTGGGTTGACGTTTGCACGAGCAATTTGTTCGAACTGTACGTTATCAAGCTCAATGTCAGAGACATTAACAAGCTTGGGCCTAACGTACTTCAACCAAGGAGGTGCTTGCGTACCAAAAATACGAGGGTATGCTTCCTTGACACGCAATCGGTCATAGGTTGCAAGATTCGCATCCGTAAATTTAGTTACATTATCGGGGTTAAGATTAATAACGACTTCTTTTTCGGCCAAAGTCATGGCCACTACTCCGTCTAACGGCATAGGTTTTCTCCTCAAAAATAGTACGACTCTGCGTACATGGGTTGAATGTGATTAATCAAGGTTTTCTATGAAACTATGATCTCTCATCATTATTTATACATTGTAACATACGAAACCTCAATTGTCAAGACACTTTTTCATTCTTCCGATTGTCCATATTTGAATTCTTTCTCTGCAGCTTCATCTAACTGTTTCATAATGTCTTCTGTAAAATATGTCTCTGGATCACTTAGAATCGCCTTACCAAACTGTTTAGACCCGTCAGGTAATTCATATCGTGTGGCCACCTTCTTGAATACACCATATTTCTCGCCCAATTCCAAAAGGCCATAGTATTTGTCCAAACCCTTATCATATGTGAGTCGTACATCAACCATCCTATTTTCTATGGTAAGTCTTGACTTCTGGTTCTTACAGTGTATAATATTTCCTACTACCTCAGTACCATCTTTCTCTTTCTTCTTACTCAAATATATAATAGATGACGATGCATACTTGAGTCCAGAACCCCCGCCCATCTCTTTGGTAGAAAATAATCCCATACTCTCGTATGTGTGATTGGTGACAACCATAGGAACCTTTGCACGGGCAAGTTTAAGAGTCAACACTCTAAATGCAGCTTTGAGTACTTGCGCTCTTGTCATATCTCTAGTCTCTTTACCTTCCGCCGTATCCTCTATCTCTTTAGTAGTGGATAGCATACCAAGGGAGTCTAGACATAAGAATAGAGGCTTACGATCCGATTCATCATCTGCAAGATAGGAATCTAGCACCTGTATTGCTTGATGGCGAAATTCCTGTACTGTGGTTACACTCGCGAGAACCATACGTTTCGCATCAATACCACGATCCTCAATCATACTCTTGGTGATGGCACTTTCTGATTCGAAATAGATCACGCCTGCATCTGGGTTAGTATCAAGAAAGTTCTTAACGATCCCCATTAGGAAATATGTCTTGCCTGTCGCACTCTCTCCAGCGAGGGCGGTGATCTTATTTGATGGTAAACCGCCATGAACAGAACCACTCAATAATGCATTAAAGATATAAGAACCAGTGTCGATAAAACTATCTACATCACCAGCTTCTACACCATCTGATACCAAAGCAGCATACTCGTTATCAATTTCTTTTACTATTTTATTTAAAAAATCAGTCATACTTTAAATCCCCCAAAATCAGTATTGTCGAATACGGGCTCGCTAAATGCATCTGGTATATCATCAGATTGGTTTGCATCCTGTAATCCTTGTTGTTCACTTAATTTTACATCAGACAACTTCATCTTTGCACGATCAATTCCTATCACAAAACGCTTGTTTGTAGTTAAGTCATTATACCTATTTTTTAACTGTTTGACTGCAATTTGATTCAATGCGTCAAGTTCCTCATTAGAAATAAGCGCAAACATGAAGTCAGCCGTAGCCGGTAGACCAAAACTCTCTGCTGTATCTTCCAGGCCGACATCACTATTTGAGAATCCGCTTCTATTGGTCTGTGTAGCAGACATAATCGGGACGTTTGTTTCAACAGCGAGTCCCCTAAGTTCCTCTGCAATCGATTTAATATATGTATAACTGTTGACATTAGCTGCTCCTTTGAGCCGAGATGATGCACAAATATTTAAATAATCAATGAAGATGATATCTGGCTTAAAACTCTTCTTAATTGCAAGTTCTTTGATCAGTCCGCGAAAATGATTCGTGTGTGCTGCTGCTGTAGGATACTCCTTGACAATAAGTTGTCCACTAGTAGATTTGATGATCTTATCTATCTTAGAATCAAACATCTGTTTAGGTAGATCGTGTAGGTCTTCCATACTGATATTCATAAGGTTTGCGTCTATACGTTCTGCAATGCGTTCCTCTGCCATCTCTAGCGTAATATAGAGCACGTTCTTACCCTGACTCATACAGTTCGCAGCGACATGACACATAAACAATGATTTGCCTACACCAGTACCCGCAAGGGCGATATTCAGTGTTTTTGGTGGAAGTCCACCTTTAGTAATTTTATTAAAAAACTCCAGATCAAACGGTATCTTCTCTTCTACGGTATGGTAATATTCAAATCGCTCCCCACTGTCCAAGAGATAATCATGCCCAACACGATTATCAAAGCCCACAGCCAGGGCATCTGTGAGAATGCTCGGAATTGCATCTGCACTTCTATTTTTATCTTTTCCATCAATGATGGAAATACCTTCAACAATTGCATTATATACCGCCTTATCCTTACAAAATTTCTCTGTTGTTTCAACTAACCAATCTGCATTAACATTATCGTCTACAGACAGTTCCTTTACGACTGTCAACACCCTCTTGATGTCATCCTCATTGAGATCACGCCGTGTATCAATCTCAATCTCCAATGTGTCCTTTGTAGGAAGCGCATTGTATCTATGCACGAATTTTTGTATCTCTTCGAAGACAGTACGTTCTGTCTTATCAGAAAAATAGTCCATTTTCATATGAGGCATCACTTTACGTGCATAATCCTCATTTGATAGAAGCTGCCCAAGAGCTGTTCGTTCTATCGTTTGTGTCATAGATTACCTTTCGTAATTATCAAATCAGTTATATTTCGTTGTCCTATTGCACTAGGATGTACATTGTCCATATTAATAAAATTCTCTTCACCCATATCATATAACTTACTTGCACAAGAATATCCGTCCAAAGGTTTCCACATCGGCCACCCCAGAAAAAACTCTGTGGTGAACATCTCAGAATACTGACTCTTGAGGAGAGACTTACAAAATTTGTTCTCATACTCTCCTCTGCATGGAGGCATGCCCATGGCCATACGATACGGGATGTTTAGATTTTCCAATACGCTCTGTGCATTGTAGAAGATTCTAAGTGATCTGTTCAACATCGCATCCATTGATATAAGACTGTGTTTATTCAGTACTTCTTGTACCTCTAGCTGTTTCTTCCTATACTGGTCATTTTTTGCTCCAGCAGTTATGTTAATCTTGAACCAATCCTTCTTAGTAGATATGATACCAGTTTTTAAATACTGCTCAAATCCTATTCGCATAAACTCTGACCACATGATGACAACAAGGCCCACATCTACAGGTTCATGAAACATTACATCAGTAAATATGCTACCTATGATATCGTTACCTATACCTAAAGATGCGTGATTCTCCAATTTCATATCAAGATGTTTTGCAAGCAGGGTAGGCCAAAAGGGAAATGGTTTTGTATATTCTCCATCATTATCTAAAAGAGTGTCTTTCAATACAGGGTCATTCATGGTAGCAGTTATATAACTCTCATCTGTATAACTGCACCCAAATGTCAATAGTTTTTTCATCACTCCATATCCATCATAGGTGCAGTAATAACTCCTTGGTTTTTTCGGGCAGTATCTTCATTCTTCCTTGCGAGAAATGTAAAGAACCCAGGCCAGTAATTATTGTTACTTAAATGTTCTACACCTACCTGATATAAAGATTCCTCATCTTCTGGTACGTCACTCATTACTAAAGACATATCACATTCAACAAGAACTTGCTTCATCTCTTCTAGAGTATGTTGTGTCTCATGTGGATGTAGAACTTGATCTCTAAACCATGAACGTGAGTGAGTCTCATCATTAAATCTGGAATCCAATTCAAGATACTTATGATATAAAGTGTCTTCCTCACATCCCACTTTTATCATATTTCTAAAATGGTCAAGAAATGGTTTGCGTCCATATTTGTGATACAATCCTATAAACACATGGCCACCAGATTTAACCATCTCATTACATATTCTTTTAACGCCACCGATACAATCGTTAGTATGATGGAGTACCCCTATAGAAACCACAAGATCAGCTGGTGCTGTAGGTTTCCACTTAAATAGGTCTGCACACTCAAATTTAACATTTGTATTCATATATTCACTAATATCTTTAGCTCTCTCTATTACCACTGGATTATAATCTACGGATTCCACTGTACATTTGTCATGATATGCAAAACTGTTACTCAACCACCCCACACCGCAGCCAATCTCTATAACGGTGCCCTTCACTATGGGTTTGAGTTGTGGGTAATGATCAGTAACAGACTTATCTACAATAGAGACTGCATGATCTCTTACGTCTTGACGAATGTTAAATGGCAGTTCTTTATAAAATTCCAGCACACTCTCATTAGCCTGGGTAAATGTCATCACCATATTCTTTCTTCTTACGAAATCTCCAGAAGAATAATTTAAGTCTCAGCAGAATCTTTCTCAAAATTTACATTCCCATTTTTTAGTTGATCGGCTAGAATATCTACTAGAACATCGCCAATCAAAGTATTAAATTCTTCGTTAAACCATTCTACTGGAATACTATTATTATCCACTATATCATAGTGAAACTTTAAAGGCAAGTCACTTTTACCTTTCATTTCATCTGGATTAGGGATAGATACGTTACCATACTTGTAGACCACACCTTCAAACGTGCCGCCCTTTATACCGATACATTGTGTCTCATCTTTATTGTTACTCACAAATGAATATCTATCTTTTATATTTTCAATCATAATCAGCTCCTTATTCATCAATCATCACTAAATGTGTTCTATCTGGGCCCGCATTAACAAATGTATGTTTCTCAGTAGTATCTATCCAATATACATAACCATCTGCTGGTATATTTACAAATATCTTATATTCAGGCCAAAAGAAATATGCATCTTCATGAGTATCTATTGCAAGGTGTAGGCGGGGGGTCTTATCTGCATGAACGCTGTAAGTAGTGTGCATAATCATCTTCATAAACCTTGCACGAAAATGTTCTTTAGTAATGTCTTCGAACACAGTATTTTTGAATATGGGATTTAGTGTATTATATTTGTACTCTGTACGGTCAGGGAAACGACTCATACTGCCACAGCCAGCAGTATAGGGGTCCGTATCTCCATTGTACGACTGTATACACAGTTGTGCGCCACCGCCAACTGATTCATACCAATCTGGAGTATTTCTATGCAAGAACAGGTTATCGTATTCCCACTTGACTTGCTCTATATCATAGTGTATATCAGTTTTTCTGTAAAGCATGTTTCATCTTAAACTCCGAAACTCTCACCGCAACCACAACTGCTAGCAGCAGTTGGATTGATAATCTTGAGAAAACTACCGCCTAGCTCTGTCACATAATCTATCGTTGATCCTATCACATACATTTCAGCTAGAGGGTCAAGCACCAGAACATCGTCAATCGGTTCAGACCAGTTTACGTCTGGGTAATTTTTGGAGAAGTCCCACACATATTGGAATCCAGAGCAACCCCCGCCTTTTACGCCGAGAGTTACATAGTCTCCATTTGCAACGGATTTTAGATAGCCTTTTGCTTTATCTGTAAGAGTGATCATATCATTATTTAGTTCAAACGATTTGCTTGTCTTAGAAGATACGCTAACACAGTAGACCAGTAGTTTTTACCCCACTCTGATTTAACTGTATCTAGAACGTCCCGCACAGCTACAATTCTTCTTTCTTGTACGGCGGTCAATGCACATACTCTAAATAATTATAACCAAACTCGACACGACTTTTGTGTGAATTTAAATCCACTGTATCATTTCGATCAATCAATTCAACACGACTCTGAACAGCTGTATTAAGTTCACCCAACCTGTTAGTTTTAAATTTCCACATTATAACGATACTCCCGATAAAAGTTCTACAGTTTTCACAACATCATTATATGATACATCATACTTTTTTGCAACTTCAACTGCTGTATCTTCAACAATTTTAGTGTGTTCAAATGGATTTTCCTTATCGTAATCAGTAACAATTGCTTTACACAACTCCCAATTACCTTCAATCAATTTTCCATTTTCATCATATATTTTCATATTACATTTCTCCCCAGCCTGCACTCTTCAGCCAGGCATTATCAGCGGCAACATTTTCTTCGTGTTGCCTAATACCCCTCATTATAACAGAGCTACTAGCGCACTTGTCGCAGATTGCTCGACTACCATGAGGATCGGTATTGCCACATTTGACAAATACCTCTCTGTAATCATATCCTCTAGGGACATGATAACTAACTTTATTTTCACAGATCATTACACTTTACTCCAACCCGCCGGTTCGCATAAGTACTTCTCAGTACCGATTAAAATCATGTCTCCTACACTCGTAGACCGACAACTGCGGCCATCAAACATCATGGAAACTTCCATGTTGTTGTACCAAGCATCATTGATGCTGTTGGTCAGCATGAATGCCTTCTCCAATTTCTCATCGATAGACAATGCTTTAG
>Ga0310121_10003342_pt1 | contig 14675 bp, 10 predicted proteins | sample CB27_Tmax_986_MG_FD_203504 | JGI IMG/M metagenome (GOLD analysis project Ga0310121, IMG submission 203504) | Marine microbial communities from Western Arctic Ocean, Canada - CB27_Tmax_986 | ecosystem: Environmental > Aquatic > Marine > Oceanic | place: Canada: Western Arctic Ocean | collected...
TACGGGGAGGCGGTTCGGCTTTTCATTGCCGAGGAGAATCATCACGCCTACTTGCTGGGAGAATTCATGGATCGTCACCGGATTCCAAGAATCTACACCCGGTGGACCGACGCCATTTTTCGCAAAATTCGCAAGTTGGCCGGACTGGAACTCAATATCCGGGTCCTGGTGGGCGCTGAAATCGTGGCGAAAATCTATTACAAGGCCCTTCGGGATTGCACAAACTCCGCCGCACTTCGCCAGATCTGTACCCGGATTCTCCAGGACGAGGTTCACCATCTTGTGTTTCAGACCACCGTGGTTTACCGGCTCCAGCGAGCCCGTTTGCGCCTAAGATGGCCTACCGCCTCTTCATGGGCGTGACCATTTTGGTCGTGTGGAAAGACCATCGTGGAGTTCTCAAGCAGGGGCATTATTCGTTTACGCGATTCGTGGGCGAAGTGCTCTGCGAAACAGAAGATGTCTTACTGCTTATGAATGGCGAGTGGGATATCGTTCATGTTCGCGCGGATGCCGATCTAATCGACAAACTTCTTCTTCGTGCGGCGGACTAGTGCGCCGTCCTTTAACAACAGAGAACGAAGAAAACTGAGAAGAGGTGGTGTCCTGTTGTGAATGCTCTCGTCGCCATGCTCTGCGGATTCATTGCGGAGAATTTTCCGGACATTCAGGTCATGATTTTTGCCGGGGTTCCTTCTTTGATATGGGGGGCTGCATGTCTTTGGGTCGCGGGGGCACTGAAGCCGTTTCGCCTCACGGCTCGGACAATTTTTCCTTCTGCTTGTCCCAAGCGGGCTCGCATCCGTTTTGTTCGCGGTCTGATTCCAGACGGAGTCGGAATAGTGAAAGTAGTAGGAAAACCGGTTTGTCTGTTGCATTTGTGGTGGATGGGGTAGGATCCAGGCATGAGCGACAAGGCTATGGGGAGCTTGGCACGGCATTGGGAGCGTCTTCCCAACGGACGACTGCTCTGCAATGTCTGTCCTTGTCGATGCAGATTGAAAGAGGGGGACCGCGGCGCCTGTTATGTGCGAATGAATCAAGGTGGCGAGATGGTCCTCACCACCTACGGGCGATCCAGCGGATTCTGTCTTGACCCGGTTGAGAAGAAGCCACTCAATCACTTTCTGCCCGGCACCCCCATCCTTTCCTTTGGGACTGCGGGTTGCAACCTGACGTGCCGGTTCTGCCAGAACTGGGATATCTCGAAATCGCGCGAGTGGGATACGCTGACCGACCAGGCGGAACCGGAAACCATAGCGAGGTCCGCGGCAAAGATGGGTTGCAGCAGCGTCGCGTTCACGTACAACGATCCCGTGATTTTTCTGGAGTACGCGGTCGACATCGCCGCCGCCTGCCGCGAGATGAACATTCAATCCGTCGCCGTCACGGCCGGGTACATATGTCCCGATGCGCGGAAAGAGTTTTTCTCATTCATGGATGCGGCGAATGTCGATCTCAAGGCATTCACGGAGCGGTTCTACGAAGAGATCTGCGGCGCGAATCTCGCCGACGTTCTCGAGACGCTGGTGTACCTGAAACGGGAAACGGACGTCTGGTTCGAACTGACTACTCTCCTGATTCCCGGCGAGAACGATTCGCCCAAGGAGTTGGACGAGATGACCCGGTGGGTAGTGAAGGAGCTCGGCCCCGACGTTCCCATGCACTTTACTGCGTTTCATCCCGACTACAAAATGTTGGACAAGCCACGAACGCCGTCCTCGACTCTCTCCATGGCGCGAGAGATCGCGATAGAAAATGGTGTTCGTTTTGCCTACACCGGCAATGTGCACGACGAAGCGGGCAGCAGTACCTACTGTCCGGGATGCGGCACAAAGGTGATTGGACGCGATTGGTATGTTTTGACCTGCTGGGCATTGGATGCGCAGGGCCGATGTGCGGAGTGCGGCACGCCGCTTCCTGGGCGGTTCTCAGGGCCTCCCGGTGACTGGGGCGCGAAGCGTCAACCGGTGCGGCTGGCCAGGTTCAGGTAGGGCAAGCTACCCGAAAGTATGACACAATCTTGGCGATATTCCCCCGAAATCACGGCCGATGTAGATTGACTGGCATTCTTCCCTTGGTATCGTACATTGTGGTATATGGTGCGGTTCCCGTCTCTTTAGTAGAGAGTAGGGTGCCCGTGAAGAAACGAGGACCCAGATGGTTCGCTTGGTTGATAACGTTGTTGAGTTAGTTACGAACACGCCGCTGATGAGGTTGGATCGGTGGGCGGCAGATTTTCCCTGTTCGGCGATTGGAAAGCTTGAGTCATTCAATCCGGGCTGGAGTGTGAAGGACCGGATTGGACTGGCGATGATCACCCAGGCGGAGGAAGACGGGAAACTGAAGCAGGGCGGGATCATCATCGAGCCCACATCCGGCAATACGGGGATCGGCCTGGCCATGGTCGCGGCCGTGCGCGGATATCGCTGCATCCTGTGCATGCCGTCGTCCATGAGCGTTGAGCGACGCAAAGTCTTGCAGGCGCTGGGGTGCGAGCTTGTTCTGACCGAAGGCTTTGAAGGCATGCCGGGAGCGGTCAAGGCGGCGGAAGAGCTGATGGAAGAGATGCCGGGGGCGTGGATGCCACAGCAATTCGACAATCCGGCGAACCCGATGATTCATTACCGGACGACCGGCCCGGAAATCTGGGAGGGGACGGAAGGAAAAGTGGATGTGCTGGTTTCCGGCGTTGGGACCGGCGGGACCATCAGCGGCGTGGGCAAATATTTGAAAGAGCAGAACCCGAAGATCAAGGTCGTGGCGGTGGAGCCCTCTGAATCACCGGTTCTTTCCGGCGGCAAGATGGGGCCGCACATGATCCAGGGCATCGGCGCGGGGTTCGTGCCCACGATCTATGACGGCGGTCTGGTGGACGACGTGGTGCAAGTCAGCAGCGAAGAGGCCATCGCGACCGCCCAGAACCTGGGCCGGCTTGAAGGGTTCCTTGTCGGCATCTCTTCCGGGGCTGCCGCGGACGCGATACGGAAGATTTCCTGTCGTGATGAATACGCGGGCAAAACCATCGTGGCGATCCTTCCAGATATCGGAGAGCGCTATATCTCGACTTTGTTGTTCTATCGGGATTAACTATTCGGAAAATTTACTATGCAGCGCAAACTCTCATTTCAACAACGCAGTGACGAGGAGGAAGTCAAGGAGGCCGGCTTGGTCATCGACTTCGATGAGATTTCCCAAAAGGGAAAGCTTTCGAAGGAAGAGGAGCTGATCGCCAAGTGGTTTGGGATTTATTCCTCTCGCCAGGGAGGCAATCATATGGCCCGCATCGTTATTCCCGGCGGGCAAATGACCTCCAGCCAGGCTCGCATCATCTGCAAAGCATCCGAGATGTTTGCCCAGGGAAAGCTCGCGGTGACGACGCGGCAATCGATTCAGTTGCATTGGGTCAAGACACCGAACCTTCCGGACATGATGCGTGAATTGCAGGAGGAGGGACTTACCACGTTTCACGGCTGCGGAGACGTCAATCGTAATGTGGCTGCCTGCCCGCTCGCGGAAACGTGCCGGTACCGCCGACTGAATGTGCTTCCCTACGCGAAGGAGACCTCGCGGATCCTCGCCAACTCCCGGGATCTCGACAATCTGCCGCGGAAATTCAAGATCACGTTTTCCGGTTGCGGGGCGGGCTGTGCACAGCCGTTTATTAACTGCGTTGGCATTGTGGCCGTGCAGCGTGACAATGGCGAGGGACAGGAGATGGGGTTCCAGGTTCACATCGGTGGAGGGATGGGGTGGCATCCGTTCATCGGCCAGTTGCTTTTCTCCTGGGTGCCGCGGGAACGTATCACCGATGTTTGCCGTGCGGTTGCTCTCCTGTTCCGGGATCACGGAGACCGGCGGGACCGATCGAGTTCGCGGTTGAAGTTCGTGGTGCATCGCCAGGGGATCGACCGCTGTCGCGAGATCGTTCTTGAAAATCTGGCGAAAGAAGGTATCCCCAGCGATGGAATGGAAACCGCATCTTTTGCGGAAACAGGTGTCGAGTATCCGGATCGCCCGCTGACCGAAGAAGACCCGGTCGGAACCGACGGCAAGGTCACGGTCCGCGCCATCATTCCCAAGGGCGAGCTGACCTTTGAAGCCTTCAAGCGACTGGCGGAGCTCTCAGAAATTTATGGGAACAAGAAAATTTACACCACCAACCGGCAGAATATCGAACTGCACAGTATCAACGCCGGCAAGGTGGGTGAAGTCAAAGCTGAGATCAAGAAACTCGGATTCGAAACCGATGGGAATTTCGGGATCCGCGACATTGTGCCGTGCGTTGGTACCACCTATTGCCCCAAGGCGGTGACGAAGACGCGGGATATGTACGACTTGCTGATGGAGGTTGCCCGCCAACCCAGGTTCGAAGCGATTCAGGAAAAGGTGATTATCAACATCACCGGGTGTCCGAATTCCTGTTCACCGTACCGGATTGCTGATATCGGCCTGCGCGGAACGCGACTCCGGGAAGAGCTCGGGTCGGTAGAGGGTTATGAAATTCGGATTGGGGGCAACCATGATCGCTTCGGGTTGAAGATCGGCGATTTCAGGGCGACTGATTGCCCTCAAGTGGTGGAGAAGATTCTCGATACCTATGTCGAAGTTCGGGAGGGCGATGAATCTTTGTCGGAATGCGTGACCCGGCTGCACAAAGAGAACCGGCTGGAGGTGGCGGTATGAAATCCTTCGAAGACGCAATCAAGGGTCTGAATCTGGACTACCCGAAGGCGCCCAATCTTTCCGAGTTTTCCAAGTTCATCGGCGAGGTGGATACCCGGCTGGATTTCAAGACGCTGGCAAAGGACATCCCGTGCCAGGAAGCCTGCCCGGCCAAGACCAATGTGCCTGCCTATATCGAAGCCATTGCCCAGGGCGATCCCGATAAAGCGTACCGGATTAACCAGGAGGATAACGTTTTCCCAGGAGTGTTGGGACGTGTCTGCACTCGTCCCTGCGAGGCGGCGTGCCGCCACACCTGGACCGGCGTGCACGGCCCGGTTCATATCTGCCATCTCAAACGTTCTGCATCCGATGAGCACACGGAAGGCGCGAAACCGCTGCCACCGTGGTTCGAGAAAAAGACCGGAAAGCGTGTCGCGGTTATCGGAGGCGGGCCTGCCGGGCTGACGGCAGCCCGCGAGTTGATCCGATACGGGCATGACGTCACCATATTCGAAAAGAACAGTTTTCTGGGCGGCATGATGACAGCGGGAATTCCCAAGTTCCGGTTACCCCGCGATACGATCGACGACGAAATCGAGGCGATCATTGCCAGCGGCGTGGAGGTGAAACTGGATGAGTGGATCGATGCCGAGCGGATGGAGAAGATCATCGATGAGTTTGATGCAACCTTGATGGCGATCGGCGCCTGGCGCCCGTCCGACCTCACCCTGCCCGGCCTCGAGGAGGGAATGGCGTATCCAGGCATCGATTTCATGTGGAAGTATAATTTCGACGAGATGGGCGAGATGGGCGAGATGAAAGGGCAGAGCGTGGTTATCGTCGGGGGTGGATTTACCGCCGTCGATTGCGCCCGTTCCTGCGCCCGCGCCGCGCGCCGGCTGGTCGGCGAAGAGGGCGAAGTGACGATTATGTACCGCCGAACCGAGGCGCAGATGACGGCCAATAGCGACGAGATCGAAGAGATGCGAATGGAGAACATCGAGATCGAAACGCTGATGACGCCCCTGCGCGCGATTACGAAGGACGGTAAGCTTCAGGCCATCGAGTTTCGCAGAAATATGCTCGGCGATCCCGAGCCGGGACACACCAAGCCCCCCATAGGAGCGGTTGAGGGCAGCGAATTTGAAGTTCCCTGCAATCTTCTCATCGTGGCGATCGGTCAGACCCGCCAGATCGAGTGCATGCCGTCAAGTATACGGTGGGACCACGATGCGCGGGATCACGATACGAGCGATCCGCGCGTTTTCGTCGCGGGCGACTTCAGCTACGGTGGTGAGGATATTATCAACTCCGTGGAGGACGCCAAGCAGGCCTCGGCCAAGATGGATTCCTTCCTGACCGGGGAGGTGCGGCTGAAAAAACACGTCGTGGTGGAAGAGATCATCAACCGGGGAGAAACCGGTCGCGTTCGGGATCACGACGTACAGCCCCCCAAGGGAATGCCGGTACTACCACTGTACAATCGGGATGGTGTCGCGGAAGTGGAGTTGGGCCTGGACGGGGAGGGCCGTGATATTGCGGCGACCCGGTGTTATTTCTGCCATTACAAATTTGAAATCGATCAGGATAAGTGCATCCACTGTGACTGGTGCATCAAGGTTGCGCCGCGGGACTGCATTAAGAAGGTTTCCCGGCTTTTCCATGACGAGGACGGCGGGGTGAAGTTTGAAGTGGAGGCCGATCTGGCGGCGGAAGCGACCTATATCTGGATCGACAGCGATCAATGCGTACGCTGCGGAAACTGTTTGCGGGTCTGCCCCACCGAGGCCATCACGATGCGCAAGATGTCCCTCGAAACGTGTGCCGCTTCGAAAGCATAGCGCGGGTATATCCCGTGTAGCGGAGCCACAAGAACGCAACCTCGGCGTAGCACGGGTATCAGACCCGTGTGGTGGAGCCACAAGCACAGAGCCTCAAGCACCACGTAGCACGGGTATCAGACCCGTGTAGCGGAGCCACAAGCACAGAGCCTCGAGAGCATTCCCTGCGCAAGAGCCCACTCGAATCGAGATTCTATTACGATTGGGATCCCCTCCCTGGTCGCACTCGCAATCATATCACGGCCGTGGGTGAAATCATTTTTGCTTTGGCTCTGTGCGTGGGTTCCGGTTGGGCTTCGCTACACGGGTCGGATACCCGTGCTACGGAAGACCGGGGTTCTGCTACAGGGGTTGGATAGCTCTGTGGCGTCGGCATGGAAGGTCCGGCAAATTGGCTGGAATGTTTGGAAAACGTCAGCCGGAGGGGAATTATCAGCGGAATGCCGACAAGACGAGGTATCGGTGCAGCGCCGGCTTGCGTGCCGCTGCCGGCACGGCGGTGGTTGTGGTTGGCGCGCGGGCGTCACGAGCCTTGGGGGGACGACGTGGGCCGTGTGTTCAAGTCCGCGGATGACACGTCGGGGCCGCGCTGAGCCATCACGCGAATGATGTCGGTGTCGCGGCGATATCGACGTCGGATGACATGGCCACGCCGACGGCCCGACATGCGGACGAGTCGATTACATTGCCGGAAGTTTCATTGCGCGTTGCGGAAGAGGCGCCGCCGCGAGCCGACGTTGAGGCTGTCAGGCACGCTTCGCGTGATGCCGAGGAAGAGTAGGGGATGTGCTGAACCTTTTGATTGGCCGTAAAAGTGACCAGAATTCTTCTTCGTTGCGACCTCGTTAAGGTAGGTATTTCGCCTTCTTGATCTTTTCAGGAAGGTAGTTCTCCAGCACGAAGTTGAGTCCGTGCTTTGCAAAGGCCTGCTGTTCGATGCGGACGCCCATTTTCAGCATTTGCTCCAGCGCCTTTTGCCATTCCTTGTGGTGCTTGATGAACGGATCGTTCTTCATGGCGTCTTTGGCCCTCTTGATATCGACCGGTTCCAGGGGATGGGTCGCATCCAGTAATTCGTAGTCGATGATGTCCTGCGGCGTGACACCGAGAAACCGGGCCTGGGGCACACAAAAGTAGCGATTGATATGGGCTGCCTGACCCGACCCGACTTTGAGCGTCCGGTAGATGTTGCAGTATCCGTAGGGATCCCCGTCGGTAAAGGTGAGCACCGGTAGTTTCTGATCGTCGGATACCCGTCGAAGAAATCGGCGGCACGCCCGGGTTGGGACGCCGCTCATGGATACCAGGATACAGCGCGCGCTTTCATAAAAGCGGTGATGAACGAGCCGTTGAAAAAGCGATGACGTTTCGACCACCAAAATGAATTTCGCTTTCGATTCAAACCGGAGGTGCTCAACGCGGGATGGAACGCTCCATGCGCCGGTTCCGAGTTTCGTGCAATCAATCCGAATGTCCTTCCCCGTCCCCTGGTCTTTATCGATCACGGTGAGGAATCCGCACACATCCCCCCCGCGTTCGTCGGGAACATAACCGAGTTGTTCACGGTTGATCCCCAGCATTGCTTCCATATCGTCGAGCAGCGTGTCACTTTCCGGTTGATGTTCGAACCGGCAGTCTCCCCAGCTCTTCGCGTTGTAGTAGACTTCACGCTTGGCGGCGATGTCGTCTTTGTCGAGCAGTTCGTTTTTGGTTACGGCCAAAAGACGCATGGATTGCGCGAATGTTTTGACGGTAGTGTAGGATAGCGTGCGGGTTACCTGTTTGCCTAGGATTTCGAAATAGCCCTTCCGCGTGTCGTATTTCACGTTTGACAGCGACCGGACGGGAAAATGGAGGGAGGGTTTTCTACGCTTTCGGGAGATCGTATCGTGGATGTTCTTCGCGACCTCCACGATTTTTCGGGATGCCGCCTGTTTGGAGATTACTTGAGGTGAAGTAGCGTTCTTTGATCGAGTGGCCATAGGGACTCCGGGTCAATGGGTGCAATAGATGGGGAATGTCACGGCTACTTTTTGGACTTCGGGCTTTTTTCTGGGACCTCGAGGCGTGATTTTTCAAGCATGGTCGTCAGGTTTGACACGATCATCGTTTCCTGCCTGTCGCCGAGGTCGAGAAGCTGTTTGAGCCCGAGAGCGAGGTGAGGGATGTATCTCGTGATGTACTGGTGTTTCCGCTGCGCTTCGGCCGCGCGCCGCCGCTTGTTTATGAAGATAGACAACCTGCGACCGCATTCCTGCAGAGAGAACGTGAGTTCCTTGAGGATTTCCGGATAGTGTGCGATTGCTTCTTTGCTCTCGCTGGTAAACGGGACCCAGGCACTGGCAAGATGCACGGCAATGACGACCGGCCCGATCGGCATACCGCCTCCGGGTTGATTCAAGCCATAGGATTTCCATTTCACGGAGGTGATCGCTTTTGAAATCGCGCAGCCGCCCGCCATGTGGAGAAGGGGCACCCGGTTTGCGAACCGCAGAATTCTCACCGGATCTTCACTACCCAGTTCCTGGTTTTCCCCGGGCTTTGCGCAGGCGAGGCCGACTTCCACAAGAAACGGATTCCCCCTGTACACGGTGGGGCTGCGGGTTACCGAGGTATAGAAATCCGCTTCGATCTCTTTTTTCAGACCGGCCAGCATCTGGTCCTCGCCGATAGGAGATAGGCAGTCCATCGGCGGGCGCATTAATTTGGTTCGATTGATCGCTTCGAAGAGCGCCTCGCTCTCGCGGCTGGCGATCTGCGCGGGTTTTGCGGAGGGATTCAATCCCGCTTGTTCGCAGATTTCCAATGCGGAACGGCTGCTGACCCGGGAAAAATCCTGTGTCAAGGCAGCGCGCAAGGTGCGGGCTTCCGTATCTTTAAGCATTTGCATCAACATTCCCAGCTCAACGCCATGGGGGTGCGGTTTGATCTCCGCGGCCGGCGGAGGCAATTTCCTGATCACCCGGGTGTAGGTAATCCAGGAGGCATCTGCACCATCGGGTTTTTCTTCGTCTGCGCCCTTCCGAGGAAGAAGCTGGACCCGGTAGTGAAGTTCGAGGTGAGGATTGACGATGGCGCATTGCTTCAAAAATTCATCCACCGAAAGCTTTCCGCGCACGTAGGTGCCTTCCAGTGATATTTCGACTGACGTGCCGTGTCGGAATTCAACCGGTTTCGGTTGTACGCCACTCTCTTTTGCGGGATAAAAAGTTGGCAGCCAGTCTTCATCAATGTTGCGCAGAATGGTTGGTTTATTGGATCGGGTATCAATTTGTACTTCTACCAGGTAGGCCTCCTGCTTACCCTTGATTTTCGAGCGAATTCTCGTTGCCTTTCCCGTCGTTAGCTGGCCGTACATACCCGCGGCGCTGATGCCGATACCTTGCTGGCCCCTGCTCATTCGCAGCCGATGGAATTTTGATCCGTAGAGCAGCTTGGCGAAGATTTTCGGAATCTGCGCTTTCACGATGCCTGGACCGTTGTCCGTGACGCGTATGTCGAATCGCTTTCCGCTCGTCTGAACCAGTTCTACGCTGATTTCCGGTAGGACGCCTCCCTCTTCGCAGGCATCGAGCGCATTGTCGACGGCTTCTTTGATGGCGGTGAGAAGAGCTTTTCGGGGGCTGTCGAATCCAAGGAGATGGCGGTTTTTCAGGAAGAATTCCGAAACTGAAATTTCCCGTTGTTTGCGGGCCATTGTTTCGGCGGTGTCGATGGCGGGCTTCGAACGTTTCCTGGTTTTTGTTCGTGCGGTAGCCATACGCGGAATCAGGTTTACGGCTGCGGCTCTTCCGAAGAATCCAGCACCGTGTTTGTTCCGAAATACTGTGTCGGCAGGACCGATGCGTCTATTTCAAGCTGATCCAGTCTTCGGCTACACGCCTCGGACGGAGTCCCTTGAATATTCGTGAGGATGTCTTTGGCTGAATCCGGGATGAGCAATCCATTGCGTTCATAGTATCGCCGTATCACCCACAGGGCGTCGGTTGCGTAAGGCGAGGTTCGGTAATTGTTTGCGATGCTGATGACGTAGTCGGGCAGCGAATCCTCAAGAAGTTTTCGCAGACTGTCTGACTGGCCTTGAGAGACCTGTAAACCGATGAACGCTTGATCCGTAGCGCTGAGAACATATTGATTTTCAAACTGCCTCTTGATTGGAACGGCCCAGATCAAGTAGCCAATGAAAGCGCCCGCTGAGAGACCCACGATCAGGGACAGAAAAATATACAGACACGACCTGTAGGGTGGATCTGCCATGGGGCGTTCGGAGTCGGTTGAATCGTTAATTGGGTTCTTCCTTTGCCGTATACTCAAGTCTTTTCACATCCACGGCAAGCATGCAAACATCGTCATCGAATTTTTCATGCCCGGTAACTTTGCGAACGGTCTGCAGCATGTGCTGAAAAAATTGATCCGGAGATTTGTCGATCTGGGTCCCTGCCGCTTCCCGCACGCCTTCTTCGCCGAAGTGGCGGCCGGAGGGATCAGAAAGGTCAGACAGGCCGTCGGTAAAGAGGAGTATCCTGTCTCCCGGCAGGACGTTCTCCATGGATGACCAGTACTCCACATCTTTTTCCAGACCCAACGCAGGGCCGGGACCCTCGTCGGGTTCGGACAGTCTTCTGATCTCGTTCGTGGAAAGTCTTGAAAGCAGCGGGGTGGGGTGACCGGCGTTGGCATAGTGGACATGGCCGGTCCCGATATTTACGACCAGTGCGACCGCCGTTACGAAAATGGTGTCCCACTCCATGCGCAAAACTCGTTGCAACCGGCTGTTCATCTGCGTCAGCATCAGGCCGGGGTCGGATGCCATCGGCGAGAGATCGGTGATCAGGGTGCGCATGATCGCGGTTACCAGGGCCGATCGTACGCCGTGGCCCATCACGTCGCACAGAAAAATTGCCGCAGTGGTATCGGAGAGCGGGCGCACACTGAAGAAGTCGCCGCCGACCGGTCCGCTGGGTTGGTAGTAGTGGGCAAATCGGAGCCCGCTCTCGTACGCGTCGGCCGATTCCGGAAAAGTAGGGTACTCGCTGGGCAGAAAGCTTCGTTGGAGTTCGGCGGCCAGTGCAAGATCCTCGTCTATGCGGATCTTCATTTCTTTCGTCTTGCGGGCGAACTCCGCGAGACGTATCTGGTCTTCCTTCTGCTGGGTGATATTCCGAGAGAGGCCGAACGAGCCCGTCAATTCTCCCCGGGAGTTGTACATCGGCAATTTGCTGGTGGACGACCAGGTGATCTGGCCGTCCTTCCACGTTTCTTTTTCTTCTTTCCCGATGATGGGCTGATCGAGTTCCATGATGCGCCTCTCATCCTCGAATGCTTCCTGTGCGTGCTCCTCCGTGAACAGCTCGAAATCGGTTTTTCCTTCAATTTCGCCTGGCGAAATCAGACCGATGCGGTCTGAGAGAGCCTGGTTGACCCGTATGAATCTGGAGTGGGTATCCTTGAAGTAAATATAGTCCGGAATGGTCTTCATTAGGGCGTTCAGAAGCGTTCGCTCCTTTTCGAGCTCCTCCTCCGCCAGTTTCTGGTCGGTGACATCTCGGCCGATACCGATGAGGCCAATGATGTTGCCCTTCGGTCCATGCAGCGGGGATTTGAAGGTTGCGACCCAATGCACCGACCCTTTCCTGTCTACGACGCGCTCCGTGATTTTCGAGAGTGACTCTCCGGCGGCGATGACGCGCCGGTCATCCGTTTCGAACTCCCGGGCCAGTTGCTCAGGAAAAAAATCGAATGCGGTCTTACCGATCACATCTCCCATCTTTTCGACGCCGAGGGGGTCCCGGTGCGCCAGATTGTCGAGGCGGTACCGGCCCTCGACGTCCTTGATGTAGATCATTTCAGGAATGGAATCGAGCAGGGTGGTGAGGAGGTTATCGGAGCAGAAGGACTCCAGGCTGCTGAATCGTGGCGCTGCATCCCGGTGGGATGGCAGCGAATTCGCTGCCGGCTCAGAAGAATGATTTATGTCGTCGTTTTGAGACATTCCAAACACAAGAACAATACGCCCAACGGCTTGATTTGAACAGAACAAACGTGAACGAAGTACGTAGAGCATTTAGCCCGTGATGAACAGGGGAAGTTCATGGGGTAGCGATGGGTTGGAGCAGGATCTATCGTATCGGTCGGATCAGTGGTGCCTGCCCTGCGTGTTGCTTTTGGCCGCGCGTTGCCCTATCCTTGGCGGGTGACGAATCGGGATCATCCCATCCGCGGCCGGGGCGCTTGGCTGAATCCATCCAACCGTTTCGATCGGCTGATCTACGAGCCAGCAGCGGAGGAAGGGCCGGATGGGGACGAGGAACTGCGGCCTTCTACCGAGTTTTTCCGAGACAACGCACAGTCGATTATCAACTTTAACGACAGTCCCGATGTGAATTTCGACGCGGGAATCAATCCGTACCGGGGTTGCGAGCATGGCTGCGCCTATTGCTACGCACGACCTACGCACGAGTATCTTGGATTTTCCGCCGGACTCGATTTCGAAACGAAAATTGTTGTGAAGGAACATGCACCCGTGCTGCTGCGTGAAGCGCTGTTGTCACCTCGCTGGAAACCGCAGGTTCTGGGCTTATCGGGAAACACCGATCCCTACCAGCCGGTCGAACGTAAGCTGAAGCTCACCCGCGGTTGTCTCGAAGTCCTGGCCGCTTTTCGAAATCCCGTAGGCGTAATCACGAAAAACCACCTTGTCACGAGAGATATTGATCTTCTCAGTGAGCTCGCCCGCCACCAGGCCGCGACCGTCATGGTCTCGATTACGACGTTGGATGCGGAGCTGGCGCGCCGGATGGAACCCCGAACCTCCGCGCCCCATCGGCGCCTGGACGCGATTCGGCGCCTTTCGAAGGCCGGAATTCCAGTGGGGCTTCTGATGGCGCCGGTGATTCCGGGGCTAAACGATCACGAGATCCCCGCGGTTGTTCAAGCTGCCGCCGATGCCGGTATTCAACGTGCAGGGCACATTCTCGTGCGCCTGCCACACGCGGTATCGGATCTGTTCGAATCCTGGGTACGAACTCACTATCCCCTCCGGGCTGACAAGGTGCTTCACCGCATTAGGGAAACCAGGGAAGGCCGATTGAACGATTCAAATTTCGGCACGCGGATGAAGGGGAAGGGGATTTACGCGGACCAGATTCACCAGATGTTTCGTATCGCATGCCTCAGGTCAGGGCTGGATCACAGATTCATGCCCGCCCTTTCAACTGCCGCGTTTCGTCGCGTGGATGAACGACAGCCGGAGCTGTTTTGAGGCTTGGCGGATTGCCGAATTCCCTGCAACACTTTCCGGTGCAATCCTCTACAATGAAAAAGGGACCGTGAAACAAGCCATACTCGCCCTCGACCAGGGAACCACCAGTTCCCGATCCATCGTGTTCGATCAGGATGCGCGCATCCTTGGCGCCGCTCAGCAGGAATTTGAGCAATATTTTCCGAAGCCAGGCTGGGTAGAACACGATGCGATCGAGATCTGGAATTCGCAGCGGGACGTGATGCAGGAAGCGCTTCTGAAGGCCAAGGTGACGGCGGAGGAGCTTGCGGGCATCGGCATTACGAATCAGCGTGAGACCACCGTGGTGTGGGATCGGGCAACCGGAGAGCCGGTGTACCGGGCGATTGTCTGGCAGGACCGTCGTACCGCCGACTTTTGTGAAATGCTGAAGAGCGATGGTTTAGAGGAAACATTTCGTCAAAAAACGGGTTTATTGCTCGATCCTTATTTCGCCGGCACCAAGATTCGCTGGATCCTGGATCATGTGGAGGGAGTGCGGGGGCGTGCGGAGCGCGGGGAGCTTGCGTTCGGGACGATCGACTCGTGGCTGGTCTGGAATCTGACGCGAGGATCCTGCCATGTCACCGACGTATCCAATGCATCGCGGACCCTGCTGTTTGATATCGAGCAGATGCGATGGGACCGGGAGTTGCTCGAGATTCTGCAAATCCCCGCGAGCCTTTTGCCGGACGTAGCCCAGTCGAGTGAAGTGTACGGAGATGTTACCGATCCACCCGGGATGTCGGGTGTTCCCATAGCCGGTATGGCGGGAGACCAGCAGTCCGCTCTTTTCGGTCAGGCGTGTCACGCTGATGGGATGGTCAAGAATACGTACGGGACCGGGTGTTTCCTTCTCATGAATACCGGACAGCGGGCGGTTCCGT
>Ga0310121_10003343_pt1 | contig 14673 bp, 19 predicted proteins | sample CB27_Tmax_986_MG_FD_203504 | JGI IMG/M metagenome (GOLD analysis project Ga0310121, IMG submission 203504) | Marine microbial communities from Western Arctic Ocean, Canada - CB27_Tmax_986 | ecosystem: Environmental > Aquatic > Marine > Oceanic | place: Canada: Western Arctic Ocean | collected...
TTTAACGAGACAAATAACTGCAGATATTCTAAACAGTGGAAAATCTGCAGCAATAAAATTAATCAAAACTTATTTTAAAGAAAATACAGAGTTGGGTAAAGAAATTCAGTTATATAATATTTTAGTTAATAAAAATTTTAAATCTGAAACAAGAGCTTCATACCTTGTAGATGCGGTAGTTAAATCTAGAAAGAAAATTAATTTTTCACAACTAAGACGTGAAAAGTATAATTTGATTAAAGAAATTAAAGAAAATTATAATTTAACTGATTTTTTTAATTCTAGAATTTCAAATTATAGAGTTCTTGCATCAATATATAAATTATTTTCTACAGAGAATAAGAGTTTAAGTCCAGATGTTGAAACTGATAGTAGATATACAGTTATAGAACATATAACTCAGAGAAAAATTGCATCAAAAGAGAAAAAAGTTTTTTCAGAAGAATTTAAAGGTCAAGATGATGATTTGAGATTGTTATCTTATCAAATTCTTGTTGATAAGTTTAATCAAAAATATAGTTCCTTAAATTCTGCTCAGAGGAAGTTGTTAAAAGAGTATATTAATAATGTATCTAATACAAATTCTTTGAGAGAATATGTGGATTCAGAGGTTTCAAAAGTTACTAGAGTGTTAAAATCATATTTACCAAAGATTGAAGATAAAGTTACTAAAATTAAATTAACAGAAGCTATAAATCAAATAAAAAAATTAAAAGTTGGTAAAATCGTTAAGGATAAACAGATAGTAGGTCTTATGAGATACTATGAATTGGTTAAGGAGCTAAAAAATGTCGCTAAGTAAAGAATCCTTTACAATAGGTAAACTTCGTGAAATTATTAGAGAGTTGATTAAACAAAATTTAAAAGAGGCATCTGCAACTTCTAATATAGATGGTGGTGAAGGTCCCCCTAAAACACCATTTGCCTTCAGTGGTAAACGTAAAAAGGATAAAAAGAAAGAGAAAGAAGTAGCAACTAATTCTACTGGATTTAAGGTAGTTAAAGAAGGTAAATATCATAGCTATAGAAATGATGATACATTAACAGCTAAACAAAAAATTGGTCGTTCTATGAGAGAGGTTAGAAATAAGTTGGTAGAATTAGAAAAAGTTGTTGGGATGAGTGTAAGATTGAAGAATGAATTAAATGTTGATTCTAGATCATATTGGAAAAATACTCATAAGGCATTACAAAAAATTAGTGGTAGACTAGTAAAGTTGTCTTCTAAAGTTGGAGAAATGAAATGATTAAATTAAGAGATTTACTAAATGAAAATAAATTTTGGGTACGCAAGTTTGGAGAACCATTACCAACCTTGGCAGATTATACTGAAAGGCATCAATCTACTAAACTTAAAGAAGATGCAAAGGATACTATTAAAGCAAAGAAACTTGCACAAAAATTACAAACTATCGAAGGTAGATTTCGTAAAGCAATGGCTGATTTAAGTGATAGGATGCAATCAGATCCTAAAAACCATAAATTACAAAAACCTTTAGAAGAATCTTATAAAAAGAATGTAACTACGTTTATGAGAGAAATGCTCGCTATTGTAAAGAAGGTGAAATAGTATGAAGCAACTATTAGTAGATTATCTACCATTTGAAATACCCCGCCAACAAATAACTGAATCTATGAAAGAAAATAAAGGTAAGTTAATTGTTAAGGGTGTGTTACAAAGAGCAGAATCAAAAAATCAAAATGGTAGAATATATCCAAAAGAGATTCTTATGAGAGAATCTAAAAAATATGATGAAGATTTTATAAAACAGAGTAGAGCTCTTGGAGAACTAGATCATCCTGAAAGTTCCGTAGTTAATCTTGCTAATGCTTCTCATAATATTATAGATATGCATTGGAATAGTGATGATTTGGTAGGCACCGTAGAGGTATTAGGAACTCCAGCAGGTAATATATTAAAAGAGTTATTTAAATCAGGAATTAAGCTTGGTATTTCATCTAGAGGATTAGGCTCAGTAGAAACTGTTAAGGAAGGTGATGCACAACAAGTTCAATCAGATTTTGAATTGATTGCATTTGATTTTGTATCCAATCCTTCTACTCATGGTGCATTTATGTATCCAATGAATGAGAGTGTTGAAAAAGATTTGAGACCAGATATTGAATGTGGTGTATGGTGTAAAGCAGAGAGTATAATTAATGATATTATAAGAGGCATCTAATGATTAGCCTGAAATCTTTGCTTAAAAATATGAAAGAGGCACAGATTACATCGCCTAAGAAGGGTGTGGAAACACCTCTTGATGCAAAAGTTCAAATACCTGGATTTGGGGTGATGACGAGAAAACAAATGCAAAAAAGTATTCAACGATATGTTGCTGAACTTTCAAAATATGCAAAAAAGGGTGATGCTAAAAGTGCTTATGCAGCTCTTTATCAAAGAAAAGTTTTGAAGGGATTTTTAGAAACCGAAATCGCACATGGTGGAGATTAGGATGAGTGATTATAGAAAAATAATGGAACAATGGAAAGATTGGAGAATAGAAGAAGGTAAACAAGAAATAAAAGAAGGTGGTATGGGTATATTAACTACCGACCAAGCAGATGTATTACAAGGTATAGTAATGAGAAATAAAAATAAAAATATAAAGGCTATTCTTAAAATAACATTGAAAGATTCCATGTTTAAAGGTGTGGATAAAAAAGAATTATTAGGATATATTGATGGTGCAAAACAATTTGTTAAATATATGTAAAGTCATCCTGGATAATAGGAGTTAATAATGAAACAAACTATAAGTGGAAATAAACTTTTTATTAAAAAAACAATCTTACCAATGACTAAACAATCTGGTATTAAGAGTGTGAGAGTTAAAGAACTGCCTGCTCAGGATCCAGATGATTCAGATAAAATGGAAGTTTCCTTTGATGTAGATAAAGAACAAAATGATAAATTTTTAGAGCTATTGAAAAAAAAGGCTGGAAAAAAGGGATCTATGAAACGAAAGAAACTTAATTTATCAGTAATGAAAGAAATATTAAGAAAAATAGTTAGAGAAGAAATTAAAAGATTGCAAACAGGATAATGTGATGCCAGCAGTATCCAAATCACAACAGAAATTTATGGGAATGGTACACGCAGCACAAAAAGGTGAAAAACCAGCAAGTGCTAAAGTAGCTAAAGTAGCAAAGAAAATGAAGAAAAAAAGTGCAAAAGATTTTGCTTCAACAAAACATAAGGGTTTACCATATAAAGTGAAACAAGAAATAATAAATAAACTTAGAGAGCTTGTTAGACGAGAACTTGAAGAAAATTTTTACGACGGTACTAAAAAGTTTGAGAAAAAACGAACAAAGAATGCAGAAGTACTTGGATATAAACTTACGGGTACTCCTGATGTTAAAACAGAGTTAAGTTCTACAAAAGGTGAAAAGAGAGTTCTTAAAAGATTAGGTGATACATTAAAAGAGGAACTTTATAATTCGCAAGGATCTCTTACAGATTTTAAAAAGGGTGATTTAGTAAAAGATATTAATCCAGATTGTCCGCACCACGGTTCAGAAGGTGAAGTTACTAAAGTTGGTAAAGGAACAATTTTCTTTAAGGTTACTAATGATGGAAAAACTTACAGTGAAGGTGATGAATTAGAAAAAACTGTTGATCAAATGGTAAAGATTAAAGAATCCGTAGATGAAAATGTTGGAACAAAAAAATATGATGGAAAAGATTATTTTTGGCCAATGGAGTTCAAACATTATTTAAGAGATGCGAGTTCTAAACAAAGAAAAGCAGTTCATAATGCATGGGTGAAAATTGGTGTACCAGTTAAAAAAGGAAAAGGCGGTCATACAGATTGGTTAGAACCTAAATCAAATCAAAAGAAAAAAGCTTGGAATATTGTAAGAAAGGTAATAGCACCAAAAGAACTCGGCACGCCAATTCCAGAATCCGTAAATGAAGGTGATAAGAGACAATATCGTGATATATATTACAAGTATTATAAAACATACGAAGCTTTTGCAAGAGAAGTTATGAATATAGCCAAAAGTGCTTCTAAGATAAGTGGTAATAAAACAGATGAAAAAATTATTTTAAAGAATTTTAAAAAACAAGTTATTCCATTTGCAGGTTTAATGAATAGTTGGTCAAAAGGACATGAGAGTAATCCACATTTAGATGAATGGCATAAATTTCGTGGAAAGATGACTTATAAGAAAAAGAAAAAGAAAAAACCAGTGAAAAAAGAAGATATAGCTATGTTAGAAGCTAAATTTACTGATGATACATTAGTTACCAGACTCAAACATTGGTCTAAGCAACATAAAGGTACAGGAATTGGATATGGTCATGTACTTGGTCACTTAGCAGTTCACATGAAAGAAATGGGTTGGAATAAAAGTTATAAAGAAGTTGCACGTATTGCTGTGGAATTAGGTAAGAAGAGAAAAGTTGAATCCGTAAATGAAGGTACAAAAGCATTTCTTGCATACCGTGAAATGAAGGAAGCAATAAACACTGCGATTTATGGTATAAAAAATTTGAGAAAATTTATTGATGAAGCTCCATATAATAGAAAACTTGGTATGATATCTGGTGAATTGTATAAGTGGGAAATAGATTTAGAGAAAAAATATCGTAAACTTGTTCCACAAATAGCAAAGGTTTCTAAAGATAAAATGTTAGAAACTATAAATGAAGCAACATCATCAAAAGATTTTTTTAGTGGTTATAAAGTAACTACTATGGATCAAAAGAAAGCAATCGCTATAGCTAAAAAGATGAGTGGTAATATGACAGGGGCTGTTAAGAAAATTGAAAAAATTAAAAAAGGTTTATCTGATGATCCCAAAGTAAAAGCAGCACTTAGAAAAGCAAATGAATCTATAAAAGAATCAGATTTAGGACTTACATATAAAAAAGGTAAAACGGTAAAAGTTACACATAAGAAATCTGGAAAAGAATTAGTTATTATAGATAAACCAAATGTAAAGAAGGAATATGAAAAAATAGGATATTATACAGAATCTATAAATGAAAAGATGGGCCCAAAACAATATCACCAATATTTACAATATGTTTTTGATACTCAATTCAAAACACCCGAAGAAAAGAAAATGAAAAAGAGTATGATTAAAAAAATAAATGTTGGTCAAAAGAAAAAAGGTTTACCCATATTTAAAGAAGGTTTGGGAGATAAATTTCAAAAAAATATTAAGAAGTATCAAGATAGAATTGAAAAAGAAAGAGAAGCATATAAAAAAGCAAGAGAAGCTCAAAAGAAAAGAAATAATGAATCAGTAAATGAAGCTAAAGAAGCTGCTATTGATATAGCAAAAAGAGTTGTTAAAAATAAACAATATGAAAAAGGTCCAGGTTGGGCATTAGATTTAACTACAGCAAATTATATAGTAAAAATATGGGATGCTTATAAAGATCATCCTAATTTACAAAAACAAATGAATAAGATGCCAATGAAAAAAATGGTTAAGTTAGCTCAGAAGGTAATGAAATGATTAAGTTAAGAGATATTATAAAAGAAAGTAAATTATCATTTGATAGAAAGTTTGGAGAACCACTTCCTACTTTAAAAGATACAATGGAGAAGCATTCTGGTAGAATGTTAACAGAAAAAAAAGAATTAGGTGGGGCTATAATTAATAAGATTGATAGGGCAACTGATAGAAACGATCACAATGAAGCTCGAAGAATATTAGCTGTGGCTATGGGGAATAAGAAGTTGGCAAAAGTTTATACTGCTATAGAGGATTTAAATATGGCACTTGGTAACTTACCACCAGAGTTAAGTAAACTTCGTATTAAAATGGATAAAGAATTATTTAAACAATCTTACAGTAAGTATTCAGATCATGATATTATAGTTGGTGTATTCTAATGAGTGAAAAATCAGTATATAAACACTTGATGGAAGGTGAATTAGAAGAAGCACCAATTACTTCACCATCACAAAAACCCTTTAGTTCACCAGAAGCACAACATATGGTTGAAAAAGACATACAGAAAATGTCAAAGATTTTAGGAAAAGCATCACAACAATCAATTAAAACAATGATGGATGGTGTTAAGGGAAAAAGATATGATGCGTTTGATATTCAAAGAGCAATTATGAGTGGTAATATAAGAGATACTCATACAGGCGAAAGAGATTTTTTAAGAGTACTTTGGCATAAAGTTCGAGATGGATTTAGAAGATATTCAAAGAGAGGAAAATTAAGATAATTTATATTTATATATATATAGGAGTTAATTATGGCTAAAAGAATAAAGTTGAAAGATATTATTAAAGAAGGAATGGCTGGAAGTCTACCAAGTACTTTAAGTACTCTTGGTGGCGTAGTTACTCGCAAACCGTTCCATACAGGTATTAGTTTAGCTAATCTTGTTAAAGAAAAATTTGGTGATACCAAAGAAAATCAAGAAATTGATACTAAAGGTTTTTTGGAAGCAGTTACCAATTTTGGTTCTTTTGGTAAAAATATATATCGTGAACATAATTTGAGAGATATTGCTAAGAAATTAGCAGAGATGGCAGAAACAGCAAAAACACATACTCTCCGTGAAACCGATGATTGGTTTGATAAAGTTTCTGTAAATCGTAATATGAAAGAATTAACAGGTCTTTCTAAAAGTTTTTCAAAAGTTGCAACTGAATCAGATCAACTACAGCAAAGATTAACTGCATTATATGAAGATATGGGTAATATTCTCGGTAGATATTATGAAATAGATGAATTAAAAGAAGATTGGAAATCTTATAGGGATGGAGAAGAGCTAGAAGATGATGAAGAGGAAATGTCTGAAGGTGATAAAGAAAAATATACTGCTTTTTTTAAAAAGTCACTTGAAAAATGGAATGTTTCTTCTCCTGAAGACTTAAGTGATGATGATAAAAGAGATTTCTTTAATTATGTAGATAAAAATTGGGATGCTGATATAGAATCAGATTAAGTTAAGAGGTTATAATTGATAGAAGTTACAGTAAAAAATAATAATATAGAAAAAGCTCTTAGTATCTTTAAACGAAAAGTTAAAGATAGTAAACTCATGTTAGAATTGAGAGAGAGAGAGTTTTATAAAAAACCATCAGAATTAAGAAAAGAAAAAAAAGCAAGAGGAAAAATTAGAACTAAAATTCAAAATAAAAATTATTAGTAGTTTAAGATTTTAATTAATATATATATATGTATATAATAACTATAACTAAAAAAAGGAGTAAGTTATGGCTGACAGTAAAGTTACGACGAAGTTAAGAACTAAAGAAAGTTCAGAGGTTAAATTCACAGATGATGAATTACGATCTTTAGCAGGGTTACAAACTTCATATCAAGAAAGGTCTGCAATGTTGGGACAGTTAAAAGTTCAAAGAATATTAGCTGATCAACAAATGGAAGCACTTGAAGAAGCAGAAGAATCTGCAGTTGAAGGCTATAGAGCAGTTCAACAAGAAGAGAGAGATTTAGTTCAGAGGTTGAATATAAAGTATGGTCCAGGTCAATTGGATCCGCAAACTGGAGTATTTACCCCCGCACCTGAAGAAGAATCTGCACCAGAACCTGAAGCATCTGCTTAAAAAATAAAAAAAACATATCAAATATATGTTTTTGAAGTTTTTACTTATATTTATATTTAATTATAACAACTTTTTTTAAAGTTAAACATTAAATGGGAGAATAATAATGGCAGAAAGAATAGTAAGTCCAGGTGTATTTACTCGTGAAAGAGATGTATCATTTCTTCCTCAAGGAATTGCAGAAATAGGTGCAGCAGTTATAGGACCGACAGTAAAGGGTCCTGCTTTTACACCTATAATAATAACCAGCTTTTCAGAATTTGAGGATATGTTTGGTTCTACATCTCAAGATTATTACACACCATATACAGTTCAGCAATATTTAGATAGCGCTCCTACTGTATCGGTAGTACGGGTCTTAGGTATTGGCGGATACGGAGCCGATACGGTTGAAGTATTTTTATCCGTAGGAGCTACAAGCAAATCAGCATTTGTATTAGCACCATCGAGAGGTGGAAGTGATGGAGCAGCAACAATTACAGCAGCTTCAATCAAAGCTTCGGATGGTGGCACTGGTGCAGCAGCTGGAACATATGCACATTGGAGTGGATCTATATTGAGAGTTACTGCTAGTAACGCATCAATACAAAAAACTGTTAGTTTTGATTCCTCTTCGGCAAACTTTGTTGAAAATATTTTTAGTTTTGATCCTAATGTAGAAAAGAGTGGTACTTCAGTTATGCCAGTATATCTATATGCGAGTTTTAAAACAATGATGTCTGATGGTAGTATTTCATCTGCCGCATCCGCGTCTGCAAAGCAAACTACTCAAGGATTAAATCTTTTTGGTGGAGCAACATCATTTAATAATGATGGTGGAGCAACAACTTGGACTGGTAATGGCAGATATCAATATGCTAGAACACCATTTCTACAATCTCAGGCATTTTCTGGTAATAGAGAAGATCTTTTTCGTGTTTATACCAGATCTCATGGGACTACAATAAATAAACAATATAAAGTTAATATATTAGGTGTTAAAGATGCTAGTGCAGTTGCTGGTTCAGATTATGGTACATTTTCATTACAGGTAAGATCAGTTAATTATGGTAATAGTGATAAAACTAGATCAGATAATGATTCTATTATTGAACAATTTGATGGATTGTCAATGGACCCAGATAATGTACAGTATTTTGCAAGAGTAATTGGTGATAGATTTGTTGAAATAGATTCAAATGGTGAATTATCTTATTATGGTGATTATCCAAATATGAGTAAGCATGTTAGAGTTGGAGATTATTCTGGTTCTTCTGCATTACCAAAAACTGCAGTGCCTATGGGAGCTGATAAAGTATATAATCCAGTTCCAGGTGGTACTAATGTTCCTACAGCATCATTTAAAACTAATCAAAGTAGTTCTGTAGCAGATTTTGATCAAAATGTATTTTATGGATATCAGTTTAGTGCTTTTGATAATAGGCAACTGTTAGGTCCTATTATAGGTACTTCAATTTCAGCAGGATCTAATGTAACTATGAGTTTAGAGGATATGAAGGGACATACACAGGCAGCTAAATTGATTGGAGAAAGTGATGGTTCTGGAACTGGATATACAGGTGATAGTTCAAAAATTACATTGTCTGGTTCACATATACAACAAAGGAAATTTACAGTTCCAATGCAATGGGGATTTGATGGATTTAATCCAGCAGCTCCCAAATCTACAGGTGCAGCAATAACAGCAGCAAATCAGCAAGGATTTGATCATACAAATTCTTCTTCTAGTGGTTCGGTAGCATATAAAAGAGCAATTAATGCTATATCTAATCCAGATGAATTTGATATTAATTTGTTAGCAACTCCTGGAGTAAATCATAGATTACACTCTACTACTACAAATCATGCAATTGATAAGGTAGAATCTAGAGCTGATGCATTGTATATTATGGATAGTTCTGCTTTGAATGATACTATTACTACAGTAACAAATACTATAAAAACACTTGATTCAAATTATGTAGCTACATATTATCCGTGGGTTAAAATACAGGATAAGAATACAGCAAAACCGATTTGGGTCCCACCTTCAGTTGTATTACCTGGCGTTATTGCTTTTAACGATCAAGTAGCACACGAATGGTTCGCACCAGCTGGTTTGAATCGCGGTGGATTGACTTCAGTACTTGAAGCAAAGAAAAGATTAACACATTCAGATAGAGATGATTTATATGATGCAAGAGTTAATCCTATTGCTACATTTCCAGGTCAAGGTGTTGTAGTGTTTGGTCAGAAAACATTACAGGCAAAACCTTCCGCATTGGATAGAGTAAATGTCAGACGATTGTTAATTGCATTGAAGAAGTTTATTGCTTCTACTTCAAGATTCTTAGTATTCGAACAGAATACAGCAGCTACAAGAAATCGTTTCTTGAATGTTGTTAATCCGTTTCTTGAGGATGTTCAGGCAAATAGTGGTTTGAGTGCTTTCAGAGTTGTAATGGATGATTCCAATAATACACCCGCTGAGATAGATAGAAATCGTCTCATTGGTCAAATATTTATTCAACCGACAAGAACGGCTGAATTTATAGTGTTGGATTTCGTTGTACAACCTACAGGTGCGGCATTTCCTGAGTAGTTCTTTTATTGAACGATTAAAAAACCCTTCTTTATGAGGGGTTTTTTATTGCCCTGTTATATTTATATTTGAGAAGAATAGTAGAAGTATAAAACTTCAGAAAAACTATGAAAATGAAAATTAATGATTTTTAAAATAAATGATATTTATATATGAAAAGATTTTTAGGAGAAATTAGATGCCCGAATTGTTAGATCCATCTGAGATTATGTTTACACCCTTTGAACCTAAAATGAAAAATAGGTTCATTATGTATATCGAAGGTATACCAGCTTATCTTATTAAAACAGCAAATAGACCTTCTATACAATTTGAAGAAGTTGTTTTAGACCACATTAATGTAAAAAGAGTTTTGAAGGGCAAGGGTACTTGGCAAACATTAGAATGTACCTTATACGATCCAGTTGTTCCTTCCGCTGCGCAAGCATGTATGGAATGGATTAGATTATCACATGAATCTGTAACTGGTAGAGATGGATATTCTGATTTTTATAAGAAAGATATTACATTTAATATGTTGGGTCCAGTTGGTGATGTTGTAGAAGAATGGACATTGAAAGGTGCTTATGTACAATCTGCAGTTTTTGGAGATTTATCCTTTGCAGAAAGTGCACCAGCAGAAATTACTTTAACATTAGCGTATGATTACGCAATCTTACAATTTTAAAAAAATAGGAGTTTATTATGGCAGTTATTGCAGATAAAGCTTGGTGGAAATCAAAGACAATATGGACAGCAGTTGTTGTTTGTGCAGCTAGTATTGCTGGCGAGTTTGGAATTGAAGTTCCTGAATCAGTTTATGGTATCCTTGCAGCATTAGGTTTATACGGTGTACGTGACGCTGTTGGGAAATCAAGCTAATAAAAAAATAAAATTTGATTTTAAGTAAACAGGTTATATATATTATTAGGTTATTAAATTTTAATCACAAAGGAGTCATTTATGGCTGATGATAGCAAATTCCCCACGGAAATTATTGAATTGCCGTCAAAGGGATATTTTTATCCAAAGGAAAACCCACTTTCGAGTGGTAAAGTTGAAATGAGATACATGACAGCAAGAGAAGAAGATATTCTTACTTCACCTAACTTGCTAAGACAAGGTGTTGTTATAGATAAATTATTAGAATCACTAGTTGTAGATAAAAAAATAAATTTAAATGATTTGTTGATTGGTGATAAAAATGGTTTGATTATATCAGCTAGAATTCTTGGATATGGAAAAGAGTACGAATTTTCATTTACTACTGAAGATGGAGATGAAATGTCAGGTACTGTTGATTTAACAACTTTAAAAGAAAAAGAAATGGATTTTTCAAAGTATACAAAAGGTGTTAATGAATTTTCTTTTACGTTACCTAATTCTAAAAGAGTTATTACTTTTAAGTTAGGTACTCAAAAAGAAGAAAAAGAAATAGACAAAGAGTTAGTAGCGTTGAAGAAAATATCTAAAGGTGTTAATTATCAAATGACAACTAGAATGAAAAAGATAATAACATCAGTTGATGGTGATGATGGTGTAGCTCATATTAATAGTTTTGTTGATAAAGAATTTCTTTCACAAGATGCTTTAGCTTTTAGAAAACATTTAACTTCAGTAACCCCTGATGTTGATATGATGGCAACTGTAAAAGGTGAAGATGATGTGGAAAGAGAGGTGGCGGTCGTGTTGACTGCACAGTTTTTTTGGCCTACTGCCTGAACACAAACCGTTAATACACGAAGAACTATTTAAATTAATGTATTATGGTAAAGGTGCGTTTACCTTTTCCGATTCTTATACATTACCTGTCTATCTAAGACGATTCTATCTTAAACGATTAGAAAAAGAGTATATGACTGAAAAGGAATATATTGAAAAAGAAACTACTCGAATAAGACAAAGACAAAAATCTACAAGCTCAAAAATTCCCATTCGTAAAAAATAATATAATTTTCTGTATATCTGATATTTATAATTGAATTATAAACTTATTTTGGAGTTATTCTAATGTCTAATAAAATTGGTAAATATACATACGAAAATAAATCAGTTCTGAAGGAATTTTTCGGATCTATAATTAGATCTTTAGCTAAAAGAAAAACATCTAAAGCTATTGATAAATTAAAAAAAGATCCTGAAATGAAAAAACTTATAAAACAGATTGATGATTATGGTAAAGAAGTAGATAAGAGAGTTGCAAAGCAAAGAAAAAAGAATCCAGAATTAGATTCTTGGTTAAAAAGCATTGGTGAATAGTTTTAATTTTTTTATTTTTCATATCTACCTTATACATACAGTATAGTTAATAATTTAAATATCTAAGAGAGTATTATGGCGAAAAGGAATCCTAAAGTACAAGCAAAATATAGAGAAGAAAGAGGGCTGGGAACTTCTGTTCAAGAATTAAAGGAGATAAAAGATTTATCAGGACGCTTTCTTACAATTCAAAAAGATTTACTGAGTAATTGGGAAAGAGCCAAGAGAAGTACAGAAGCACAGAAAGATTCTTTCAAAGAACAGCTTGATTTAAATCGAAAGTTATTAGACAACCGTAAAAATGTTTTAAAAGTAGACCTTGATAATGAAGATTTGAGTGCTAAAATAGTTGAGTTAGAAAAAGAAAAATTAAAAAACAGTTCAAGGGTAAGTGAAGCTCAAATTAAAACACTAAAAAATCTTCAAAATAATTTAAATGTAACTAAAAGAATTCAAGCTGAAGGTAAAAAAATAGTTGCACAGTTTGATGACAAGTTTGATAAAACTAAAGAATGGGCTGAGGAACTACCTCTTGTTGGAGATGCGTTGGGTGGATTGATAAGTAAATTTGAACATTTTAAAGATATATACGCTGATGCAATAGGTGAAGGTCTAGCACAAGGTTTTGAGGGTGGTGAATTAGATAACTTTGTTGGTGCAAAATTGGGTGGAGCAATTGGTGTTGGTATGTTAACTGGTGTAGCGATGTTTGGTAAAAGAGCTCTTGGTATAATGCAAGATTTAGGAATAAGTTTTGGAGAAGTATTAGGTCATCCATCATTCTTACTTTTTAAAGATGAAGCAATGGCGATAACTGAAGAGTTTGGTAACATTAATGAAGCTAGTATAGGTTTAACTGGCTCGATGAAAATGATGTCGTTTTTTACAGGAGTAACCGCAGATAGTCAAGCAAAAATATTAGGAGCTATGGCAGCTACTTCTGATGCAAGTTTAAGTACTTTACATTCTCAAATGGCTTCAACAAAAGAATTAGCAAAGGCTGCTGGAGTACCATTCAAAGCAGTAATGGAAGATGTAGCTGAAAATACAAAACTCTTCTCTGAATATGCAAAAGATGGTGGTAAAAATATTATGGCTGCAGCAGTAGAAGCTAAAGCAATGGGTGTTTCTTTAAGTGAAGTTGCTAGTATATCAGATAGTTTATTAAATTTTGAAGAAGGTATTGCAAATCAAATGGAAGCATCAATGTTATTAGGTAGAGAAATTAATTTGGATAGAGCACGTCAATTAAATCTTGCAGGGGATCAAGCTGGTATGATGAAAGAAATTAAGGCTCAAGTAGGAAGTGAAGCAGAGTTTAATAAAATGAATGTGTTACAGAGGCAAGCATTAGCTGGTGCTATTGGATTAACAACTGAAGAGTTATCGAAAATGGTTAGAGAAGAAGAGAAAGCCAATGAAAACGTTGTAGCTAAAGCAGCTTTATATGTAGGATTGGGTGCAGTAATAGGTGCGGCAATTGGTATGATAGCAACCTCACTAATGGCTACGGGAGTTTTAGCACCTGTAGGAGCAGCTATAATGGGGATGATGGGTCCTGGAGCTGCTATTGGTGCTGGTATTGGAGCTGCAGCTGGAGCAGGAGCATTTGCTTACGGACAGGGGATGCTTTCATTTCAAGGATTAAAGGCTGGTACTGGAGTAAACATTCAAGGTGGTGCTGCTATGGCGCATGCTGGTGAGACAATTGTTAGAACAGAAAGTATTAATATGGATGATACGAATTCTATATTAATAGCAGGGTTTGATAGAATGAGAAAAGAGTATAGAAATACTCAGAATGGTTAAGATATGGCACTTGTAGATTTAAAATCAGATTTAGCAAAAAATGCAGGAAAGAATTTATCTAAAATTTCTGGTAGATTAAATAATTCATCTCTTTCAGATAAACAAGGAAAAAGTTTATCAACTCAACTACAATTTGAAAACAAATCTAAAAATAAAAAACTATCTAATTTAGATTTAGATAAAACTCAAAAAATATATTTCAAAGATGGATCATTTATATCTGATATAGAGAGAAGGCAAACAAAAGGAGAGATTCATGTTGGATGGCCACATACAGTAAATTGGCCAGGGTTAGAATCTTATTATAAAAGAGCATTATCTGATAAAGATCAATTAGGAATGAGAAGAATCGGTGCTCAAGGTAATAGTATGGATCAACCTTATATTATAAGACCGATAGGTAAAAGATGGTTTGGTGGAAAGCAGATTGGAAATACAGTTGATTTTATTAGAGGTGGGGCTGGAACTTTTGCTTCTAGAGTAGCCCAAGATATA
>Ga0310121_10003344_pt1 | contig 14671 bp, 12 predicted proteins | sample CB27_Tmax_986_MG_FD_203504 | JGI IMG/M metagenome (GOLD analysis project Ga0310121, IMG submission 203504) | Marine microbial communities from Western Arctic Ocean, Canada - CB27_Tmax_986 | ecosystem: Environmental > Aquatic > Marine > Oceanic | place: Canada: Western Arctic Ocean | collected...
ACACGTTACTCGTTCGAGGACTCGTCGCTGCAAACCCTCCCTCAGGAAGCGGAACCACTGCATTTAACCCGAGCTCGTCTGGAGCTACGGCACATCCTACCCAGGTAAGTTGTGGCAACGACCCACGAACATCTACCTCAAACATCTCAATCGACTCACGAGCCCCATGCCGCACCACATACAGCATGTGCAACCCGTTCCGGCCGGGACGAACACTGATACCATGAGGCCGAAATTCGGTCTGCACTAAACCCGGACACCTGGGATAGGTTGTCGTATCATGCCGTGCCAGCGACGAGCTGGTCGGAAACAACCGGGTAGAGCTGTGGTCCCGGTTATCAGTCGCAGACAGATATCCATCATCCACCATGCTCGACACGACTACCCAGGGTGAATCAGGAATAGCGATTAAATCCTCAGGGCTAACTGGGCCACAGACGAATTGGATGTCACCATCCGGGTCACACTGCGCCGAAGCACTAGTGGCAAAGCCGAAAACACTCACGGCCAGCACGGCGGTAAAAGAAAATCTGCGTAAAACTGTCAACCTATCGCCATAACCCATTTTGTGTCCGGCTCCCCTCTGATTATTGCACTACCTTGAGGACGCATCGGCACTAATCCTACAGCTGCTTGCCATGGGCTTCAATGAATTGAGTCGATGATCAGCACGAAGCCGAGTGCGGCGTCAGAACTCGCGTGGAGGCTGGTCATCCAGTTCGTTCGTTTCGCTAAGATTCTGGTTGGAAGCACGATGTCTGGTCGTCTATCGTTGCACTGAGACGTGGCACCGCTGGAAGGAGATCACATGACAGAACGGTATCTCGCATGTTTGTTAGTCGTCGCTGCGATCGCCGTAAGTCCGTTAGCGGCTCAGGAGCGACCCCGTACACCTTGGGGGCAACCAGATCTGCAGGGCGTATGGGACTTCCGAACGATTACGCCTATGGAACGCCCAGAAGAACGCTCGGACCAAGAATTTTTATCGGCTGAAGAGGCGGCGAATCTCGGTCAAGAAGCCGTGGACCAGGAAAACAACCTGGCCAGCCGGCCAGCACAACGTACGGAAGTCGACCCGAGTGGCAATGTGGATCGAGGCGTCGACGGTGCACCCGGGTCCTACAACAATTTTTGGTTTGACCGTGGCACATCAGTGATTTCAACAAGACGCACTTCGCTCGTTACTAACCCTGGAGATGGTCGCGTGCCAGCTTTAACACCAGAAGCGCAACGGGCGCGTGACGAAATGGCGGAGGCGCGCAAAAATACTGGACCTCACGAGCCAACACCAGGAGGTTGGGTTGAAGATATCGGCCCAAACGGTCTACAGGTACGCTGTATTACTGGATTCAATGCTGGGCCACCGATGACACCAGGTGGATATAACAACAACGTACAACTGTTTCAAACTCCTGACGCCATCGTCATCTACAACGAGATGAACCACAACCCGCGCGTTGTGCCACTCGATGGTCGCCCACGTACGGGACTTAGACAATGGAATGGAGAATCTAGGGGTCATTGGGATGGTGACACGCTTGTAATTGAAACCGCGAATTTTTTTCGAGAAACCAGCTTTATGCGCGGCGGCGCCAGCGCTGATTTACAGTTGACTGAACGATTCACTCGCCAGTCACCGGACGTTCTGGTCTACGAGGTCACCGTCGACGATCCTACGACGTGGACACAGGCTTGGACATACGAATTGCCGATGCAATTGAATCCTAATCCAGTTTTTGAATACGCCTGCCACGAGGGCAATTACTCAATGGCCGTCATTCTGGCCGGCGCGCTCGACCCCTAAGAGGTATTGATGACGCGGTTGTTTCGTTCCCCCGAGAATCTAACGTGTCTTTCTGTTCTCGGGTTGTTTCTAGCTGTGTCGTCACTTGTCCTTGGCCAGGAATCGGGTAACTCAGTAAGCAAAGAGTATTACGTGTCTGCTGACGCCGGGCCGAATGGCGATGGGAGTCGCCTGCGTCCGTTTCTTTTGCTTTCACAGGCGGAATCGACATCGGCTGCTGGCGACACGATTTACTTGCTATTCAGCCAGAGTGGGAAGGTTCTCGACGGTGGCATCGCTCTTAAGGTGCAGCAACGCCTGATCGGTCTTGGAACGGACGGGAAAATTCCTGAGAACACAGCTGGCCGAGTGAAGTTGACCAATACAGCCGATCTTCCGGGCGGTATCATGGTCCAGTTATCCGAGCAAAATGAGGTGGCGAGAATACACTTCATGAATATGGCCAACACCGCTATTTCCGGTGCAGAGACGAACTATTCTGGAGCCTTTATTCACCACACGACGTTTTCGGGTAACGCGGAGACGCATCTCGAAGACAACTATCTCAGCACCAAGGGCAAAGGGCTCGTATATGCGATCAGTCTTGAGGCGACCTCAGGATATCTCGATGGGATCAGAATAGAAGACAGCAGTTTCTATGACGGTGAGGATTTAGGGGCGATTAAAGTATTTCACTCAGGCGATAGTCGTGGGAATTACCGGTTTCAACGGAATGACTTTTCTGATCTCGGTGGCCGTGCTTATTTCGTGCGTACACAAAATAGCAGTAGCGTTGAGACTGTTATTCTGGACTCAGTCGCTGACAATATTGGCCGAGGTGAGAGAAATTCGGACAGTATCATTCCTTACTTAATGGGTGAGTCTGAACAAATTATGCTCATTCGGAACTATCGTTATCAAAATACCAAACAAGAAGGGAATCAATCCAACACGGGAATTGAGGCCTATATTTTTGGCGAGCCGGACCAGGCTGTGGCGATATCTGACGCTGCATCCAAAGCCAACTGGTGTACTGGCTGTACGTTAACGTTCAAGATATTTGATGGCGTCATTGAGAATGCAACCACCGATCCCGTTCAGTTCTCAAATTCGGGTAGGAACTCCGATCTGTCGTATGAAATTAGAAACACGAAAATTATCGGTGGCGATCCGCAAGAGGGGGACGGCGGCATCTCGCTGAACCTACAGAGTGTCCAGGCTAGTGGGGGGCGTACAACGTTGTTGGTGGAGCACAGCGATATTATTGGGACGACGGGCTACGGTTTCTCACTCAACGATCGCGGCGGTAAGGGCGGTCATTCAGTTGTAGTCGATCTTGGAGGTGGCGCACTCGGCAGTCTTGGAGGAAACCGATTTGTCGGGAATGAAAAGGGTGCGATGCGCGTGCCTCAAAGCCGAATCACAGCAGCCAATAATTGGTGGAACGGTGCGAAACCAATACTGTACGACAGCGAAGATAGGCAGTCTGATGACAGAAACGTGGTGGTTGAACCTGTGTTGAGTGAAGACCCTCGCTAGAGAAAATTTAATAGAAATGGTTTAGTCAGTCACAACACTGTCAAAAAGCCAGGCTTTTACTGCAGGCCGAGTAGTTTGACTTCAAAGATTAACGTTGCGTTGCCAGGAATAGTTCCGTCCCCAGTTCCGGTCCCCTCTACACCGTATGCGAGGGCTGGTGGTATGACAAGAAGACGGCTTCCACCCACTCGCATACCAGGAATTCCTTGGTCCCATCCAGCAATAACCTCGCGATTACCCAGATTAAAAATGAATGGATTCGCGGCCGTCGTCGAGGCGAACATAAACCCCTTGTTCTCAGGCTTATTAGGATCGTAGATCCACCCCGTATACTGCATTGATACCCGCTTACCGATTGTCGCTTCAGCCCCTGTTCCAACCTCAAGATCCGTACTGCTAAACGGAATATTGATCGGCGCCAATAACTGACCCGGCACAAAGGGATTCTCGTTTCCACAGGACACGGTAAGGAGAGCGACAGATATCGCAAAAGCGAAACGCTCCGTCAGTAACACGTAACGGTTCCTCCAAAGAAATACTCCGTATAGCGTACTGCACTTCATATATTTTCGGTCCGTCGCATTAAACAAATGGAGTATGGTGACAGAATCCAGATGATGAGAATTCTCTTCCTATGTGTCGCTAACTCTGCGCGGAGCCAAATGGCAGAGGGGCTGGCAAAAACTCGATTCGGCAACCGCGCGCATGTAATGAGCGCCGGATCAACGCCATCCAAAGTAAATCCACTTGCGATCGCCGCCCTAGACGAAGTTGGCATAGACATTAGTGGTAACCAATCGAAAAGTGTTGAAACCGTCGATCCAAAAACTCTCGATCTTGTCATCACACTCTGCACCGAAGAGGTGTGTCCAGCCTTCCTCGGTCAAGCACACCGCATGCACTGGCCGCTTGAAGACCCAACCGGCTACGGTGGCTCTGCGGACGACCAGCTCGACAGGTTTCGAGCAATACGTGATCAAATTACGCATCGGCTGGCAACACTAGACGAGGAGGTCGGCCTCTAGGCCTTTCATAAAATGTTTCTTCCACTTGGCGATGAACCCAATCCCAGCGGCGTTCCAGTCGTCACCTACGCACTACTTGGTTTAAACGTTGCGGTGTTTTTGTTGGTCACGCTTCCACTTGGCGCAATGCGACCAGATTTCGATGACCCTCTCCTGGCCGAGTATGTCCAAGTTTTGGCAACACAACGTTTCAGTGTTGATGACGTGCTCCAATTTGTCTCAGCGTACGACCTTATAGTGTTCAGTTACGGATTTCGTCCGTCTGATCCCAATGGAATTGCATTGTTCACTTCAATGTTTCTGCATAGCGGGTTCATGCACCTTGCCGGTAACATGTTGTTTCTCTGGATCTACGGCGACAATGTAGAACATCGTCTCGGGCGTGGTCGGTTCTTACTTGCCTATCTTGGAACTGGCGTACTTGCTACGTTGTCACATGCCTTTCTTGACCTAAGTTCAGTGCTACCAATGGTAGGTGCATCCGGTGCTATATCGGGAGTGCTAGGGTTTTATTTTGTCTGGTTCCCCAAAAACAGAGTACGCCTGTGGGTCATGTTGTTTCCATTTTTTATGAATGTTATCTACGCGCCAGCCCGTTTTGTTCTTGGCATGTATCTGCTCGTGGATAATCTGTTCCCCTTTTTGGTGTCGCGTGGCCTTGAAGGTGGCGGTGTCGCCTATGGCGCACATATTGGAGGTTTCTTAGGCGGCCTCGCCTATGCCTGGTGGAGCGACCGACGGGAGGTAGAGCACGCTCCGGACGAATATGAACCAACGGTTCAGACGATAGACGCTGATCCTGCGTCCGTCCGCGGTATTCGACAGCGCATCGAGGACGGTTCGTACGAAGAGGCGGCTCCCGCATACTTTCAACTCAGCTCAGCTCGTACAACCCGTATGCTGATGCCCGAAGATTCAATCCGCTTTGGTAACTGGCTTGCGAATCACCAACACCCAGATGCTGCACTCATCATTTATCAGCGTCATCTTCGGGACTATCCACTCGGACCTTACACAGCTGAAGCCCACCTCGGGGCAGGCCTCGTGCAGTTACACGCGCGCGATCAGCCAACAGCAGCGTATCAACATCTCGTTGCGGTGCTTGATATCGATCCCCACCCAGACACCGAAGCACACGCCCGCCGGGCGCTAGATGGCATCTCGAAACGTCAAAAATTTCAGGCGAGCCGCCACTAGTAGTTGAAGAGAAGGGAAAAGTACCGTTTACATCTTCCCTAACCAGCAAACGCCACGGCCACTCACCTGCCTCCTCGCCTCCAAACGTTCTGGCGCCACTTCTGCCCACAACCGAACCCGGCGGCCGGACGTTGTCCAGCTTACATACCGTCCACCGCATACTTCGTAAACGCAGAGCCCGCATCGGTGAGCGAGGCTGGTCCCTCGGCCACGAAGACGTTACCGTCCTCGTCCACTCCCACACCCTCTCCCGTTACCCCATGGTTCGGCCGGCTGTCGGACTCCCACGGCGGAATGAAACCCACGAGCACGTCCCGATCAACAGGCCCAATTCGGACGCCGTTCCTCCAATTTATGTGCCGGAGTCGATTTGACTCGGAGTCGATGGCATAGACCATCTCGTCCTCGGTGATAAAGAGGTCGCTGATGCGCCCATACTGATAACGCGACTCCAAGTAGTTACCCTCTTGGTCGAAGATCTCAAGACGGTGGTTGCCACGGTCAGCGACCCAGAGCCGGCCCTGAGCGTCGAACTCCAAAGCGTGTGGCGTGCGGAACTGACCGTGATCTGTACCGATCTCGCCCCACTCCGTGATGTACTCGCCGTCGGGGGAATATTTGACGATGCGACCGGTTAGCCCGGCCTCGCGGGCCTCGGTCATTTGCTCGTCTGTCGTCAAGTTCTGCCCGGCGTGACCGTCTGCGACGAAAATGTTCCCGTCGGGCGCGACGATCACGTCAATGGGCTGATTGAGGTGCTCCGGGCCGTTCCCGGGTTGACCGGCGGTACCGAGACTCAGGAGCAGCTCTCCGGTCGGGCTAAACTTGTGGACTTGGTGCCCCTTGGTACCATCATCATTACCAGCGAAGTCCGTCACCCAGACGTTCCCCTCGCCGTCAGCGTAAATGCCGTGGGGCGTCACGAATATTCCCGTGCCAAAGTTGGCGAGGATCCCCCCTGTGTTACGGTCAAACTTGAAGATGGGGTCAACGGGGTTATTGTCACAGTTGACGCCCGGTCCACCCGCCGAGCCAGATCCGCAGCGCTCGTAGCCCCAAACATGCCCATCCGTCGGGTCGATGTCTAGGCCGGCGGTAGAGCCCCACTCCCGTCCTTCGGGCAGTGTCGCCCAGTTCCCGATACGTGTCGGGGCCGGGTTCGGCAGTCCCTCACCCGTGATCGGGTTAACTGCCGTAACCGGGTTAACCTCCGCAGTGGCCATCTCGGCCGGCGGCTCAGACTCCCCAGTGCACCCCGTGAGCATCGCAACACAAATAAGCACGGACATCAGGAAATGTTTTGATGACATAAGTCCCTCCTAAGCGAATCTCAATTTCGCCGCGCCACTCCCGCGGGTGTAGACGCATATTCTACCGCTGGCGGGCAGATGGGTTCAACGTAACTCATTGCTGTCGCTGACAACAGGAGTAGACGAGGGCAGGAACAAAATGAGTCGCAATCTGTTGCCCCCCCCTGAAAAGACTAGTCCGGTGAGTTCTTGAAAAGATTGACTCTCCATGCTCGGGAACATTCCGGCTGATCGCCGCCTTGCCCATTCGTACTGAGTCACATGGTGTGTCACAAATGGTGCCCCCACTCTGAACATCCTCGGATATCGGGCGTACCCCAAGCACGATTCAGCCAGTGACCCTGCATGAGACCGACTGCAGGCGTAGGAGAACCTATTGTTGGGCACAGTCACACTGGTTCCGCTTTACTGTACACGGCTAGACATTGGACCCGTAAGGTAGCCAAGAAAATCACGGCGCCACCAATTGCGGTCCACGTCTTCGTCGGCCCCAGAAAATGTATACCGATAGAGCGCTAAGCGGACGTAGCGAGCTCCTGTCTCGACAAAAGGATTCGTGTCAATAAGACTGAGCGCAACAATATCGTTATCCCGCAAACGTTCTGCTAGTGGAATCAACCAATGCGATTGTCGCCTTGGGTCGAGGGCAGCGAACCACATTTGCCAATCAACACGTGGCATATATGGCTGAACAAAACGGGGCGATTTTGTAACGTCACCTACTTTCCACTTGAACTCATATTCACGCCAGATGATGCCATCGATGCTACCTTCGATAACAATTTCTGGCCGTTCCGTTGTCATGGTTCGAAACAATCCATAGCCGTTCACCGACCGTAGCGGAGCTACCCACCCAAGCATGGTATTCGACCACCCGGGCATCGACAGTGGACGTCGAATCTCTCGAACAAAACTCAGCGTGCTTAGTAAAACAAGAACAGCCGCCGTGCTTTTAACCACAACACTCCATGTGGTTAATTTCCATTGGAATCGAGTGTACGCATCGGACAAATATTTCGTATAACCGGGCAGAGAAGATGCGATCGTACGGTCATCAAGCAGCGCAAGATACAAAACAATCGTGAGCAAGTTAAAAAACCCGTAATTCCCACTCGCGACAATAACCAGTTGTAAGAAACACATAAGAACACAACCAGCAATTCGGGATCGACGCCACCTCGGCGGGAAAAAGATCGTGAAGGGCACAACGATCTCTATAGCAAACATTACGATGAGGGACGCGCTGCCAAACCAATCCGGTGCGTGGTGAAAATACCAACTGAACCAATGCGGCAGCGGTTGTGTTTCATAGTGGTAGCGCAACGCCGTTAGACCACGCCATGTAGCATCCCCGCTGAGTAATTTGGTAACTCCTGAGAGAAACGTCAGCTTAAAGGCAAGACTCCAGAGAAGCCATCGCACCAGGGCGCTCGGTCGTGTTTGAACCGAGATTGAAGATCTCCAACCAGACGGCGCATACAGAACCGCGACTAATCCTGTTTCGAGCAGTAAGGTGTCCCACTGAAACGACAAGAAGTCTTGACCACCGATCGTTAGCGTGAGATAGAGTCCCCAGAGTACAGCATAACTCGCAACGGGGAAGAAACCCGCCATTGCAACAAGTGACATCGCGACACCGAGTCCGCAAAACGTAAGTAGCGCTACGTCACTTGACCACAGCCACAATAACGTCGGGAGTCTGATGTAGGCATCTTCACCCCAGAGCGCGAAGGTTCGTTCCAGGTAAGCCGTAACGGGAAGCAGTCCGTCAACTCCGACAAGCGCCGTAACCTGCGGCAGCAAAGAAACGAAAGCGACAAGGTAAACAAAACCGAGTAGCTTCAAAAACAACCAGCGTGAGAGAACAAACCCCGGCTGTTCGCCAGACTGCAACGCTGACGGCCCCACACAAGGCATTATACGAGGCCTCTTCTTGCACTCAGAGGTCTATCCCATGCCTAAAACTCTTTACCTGCACTAAACAACGTAGGACACACTGGTAACCGAGCCTCCACGAACAAAAACTGGATACACGGTCCGCCGGTATAATGGGTGACTTCTTGGAATGAGATCCTTTGCTGGGAGGTCGTTCAATGGTAGGACACGCGGCTCTGGACCGTGGAATCGGGGTTCGAATCCCTGCCTCCCAGCCATCTTAATAAGCCGAAGTTAAGCCGCTCGACGCAGCGCGTCGAAGACTAATAAGTTAGCGGGAGTCGAGCCGGACAAGCTCACGATCAATCATGTCGATTTTGGGTCGTCCAGCCGCCGCCATGTTACGCGCGAGTTCATTAATCAATAAGTACAGCGCTCGTTCCACACCTGGTGCTCCGTAGGCGGCGAGCCCCCACATGACTGGGCGCGCAACCATGACAGCTTTTGCACCGAGTGCAAGACCTTTCAAAATATCGCTTCCACGTTTAAATCCACCATCAACGAGTACTGGAACCCTGTCTTCTACAAGATCTGCAATGCCCGGAAGAACATCAATTGGCAACACACCGTCAAACCCAACCGCGCCCCCGTGATTGGACACAACCAGTCCCGCCGCACCATGATCAAGGGCGCTCCGCGCATCATCTGGGTTCATGATCCCTTTTACGATGACTGGAACCCCTGCACTCTGAACCAGTCGGTCAATCGAATCCCAACGTACGGCAACGGGGTCGCCATCAGACGACACTCCGATTGTCACACATAGGACCTGGCATCCAGCACCGGTTGCGTCCTCGACATCGTCCAGGACCGCCCCGGGTTCGTCGGCAGCGTAAACTTGGTACCAAAGCGGCTGCGTAGTTTCTGAGGCAATTTGCGTGATGGGGTAACTTGCACTGCGTGTTGCAACCATGATGGTTTGGGATGCACTAGAACCCCGTGCCGTAGCCAATTCCCCTTCTTCATGGATGTCACCCTGGCGGCTAACAGGTCCAACAACGACCGGTGCGAACATCGAGTGTCCGAATAACTCCGTGGTGAGGTCTAGCTCCATGGCGTACACCATCAGTCGCTGGCGAAACGTCATCTTGTCAAAAGACCCGCGGGCGCTACTCCGTAAAGATTCAAACTGCATCGGCGGTAAGACAAGTTCCGCCATCTGTTCAAATGCTGGCGCAGCATAGATCTCATCAACCGGCCCACGCCGGATCGCCGGTAGTCCAGTTTGTGCAGATGCAGCAGCCAGAGGGCGACTAAAAATGTTGCCGACCTGTCGAATGGAATCGCGTCTGCTAACAGTGCCTTTCTTATGCCGTATGGTCATGGAAAATTTGTCCGTATGATGCTCTCGTTAATCGATTTAATATCAGGACATCCTGCTGCTGCCATGGCCTGAACGAGTTCAGCATTAATAATTTCGATAACTTTTTGGGCACCTTGTTCACCAAACGCACCGAGGCCCCATCGTGAGGCCCGCCCGAGACAGACGGCATCAGCACCGAGCGCGAGAGCCTTAAGAACATCGCTACCGCGACGGAATCCACTATCAATGAGTACAGGAACACGTCCATCGACAGCTGCGACTACTTCCTGAAGCACTTCGAGGGTCGATGGTCCGTAGTCAATAGCTCTTGCACCATGATTGGACACGATGATCCCCTCGACACCATGCTCAAGACATTTTTTGGCCCCTTCGCCAGTAAGGATGCCCTTGGCCAAGATTGGCACATCGATCATGGAACGCAAATCATCAAAAAGCTTCCATTCGTACCAAAGCCGCCCATCCCCAACACCATAAGGATTACTCGTTTCCCGTGCACGTCTGGGACTGCGCACCGTTCCGCCAAGATGAAAGTCGTGTAAATCGCGTTCGTAGTAGGAAGCCTGTTGATCGATTGTGACCACAATTGTTTGCGCCCCAGCCGCTTGACCGTCAGCAAGTGGCTGCCGATTCGTCTCGATATCTCGCCTCGCGTACAGCTGGTACCACAGGGGGCCCGATGCCGCTTCGGAAATCCGAGTGAATGGAAAACTTGAAGCGTTACTGACAATCATCGTTGTATCTGTTGTCGTCGCGGCACGATACATACCAAGTTCACCATCAGGATGAAGGTCGCGTTGCCGAGAGGTTGGTGCGAGCATAATCGGGCTATTCATTGGAAACCCGAATATCTCAGTCGACGTATCGACGTCTTCCACCGCCACTCCACCTCGTCCCACAAGGGTGACCCAATCAAACGCGTCTCGATTTCGTAGAAGCGTGAACTCGGAATCGGTCCCGTGCGCGGTGACGTCGTAAATGGAAAGCGGAACATTCGCCCTAAAAACAGGTTCGAAGTCGAATGCGGTCAACATTTCGTTGAAACCGAGATATCGACGGTGCTGGTCGAGTGGCCATGGGTCTCGCTGTGCGTGCAATAGCGGAGACGCGGCAAGGAACGAGGCAAAACCCGAGAGCGCCTCTCGCCTAGTGAGCCCCTGACGCCAATGGTTGAACAATTTATTCACAGTGACTCCTTAAACTCTGCATTCACTCTAGAAATGAAAATCCGTTTTCCTAGCAGCCCCAAAATACCAGCCTTAACGGGTCGCGTTTTCTTCAGCGCGGGATCCCGCAAGAATGTTTGTCAGACCGTAGTTCCCTTCGTGGCATGCATACTCGTACACGGGACCAACACTCGGCGTCATGGGAAGTGACCCACTCCAAGGCACAGTCCACGTATTCGGATCAGTAACCGTAAATTCGTAATCAAGCGTATTCGCATCAACCCGCGTGAACCGTTCCTCCACGTGCAGGTCGGTACTGAGACCACTGTTAAAGTTTCGTATAAAGGCATGCCGGTTGAAGTGCGTCGTTTCAACCACAAGCGTGTCGCCCTCCCACCGTCCTCGAGAATCCCCAGCGTACTGGCGTATCGAACTTGGGATATTCGGACGACCGTCAAGCGGAATAAAACGCACGTCGTGGATGTGCTCCTGCAGGATGGCCACGAAGTCTTGATTCTGCACAATCTGATAGTTGTTGTTGTATGCGGTCGGGAAAGAAGGAATACCCCGATACCAAATACACCGATCCCCCAAGTCGAGTTGTTCATAGGTGTCCGTGGGTAGACGCCCACCGCGCACATCGGCAAGCCGCTTTGCCTCATCAGAGGCTAACCAAGCTGCGGTCTCAGAGGTAACTGCGGGTAAGCGACCAGTCGGTGGATCGGTAATGACCGATGTGCGACGGGTCGGCACAACTGACGTGCCGCGCTCCATCCAGAAGTTGTTGTACGCACCAACGCTTCCACCCGCCTCAGTTCGCGTCGCAGGTGCGTCCCGCAAGGTGCTATTTCTATTAGCAGTTTCTTGTTGAAGGCTGGCTGCCTCTTCTTCCGTAAAAAACTCTTGGTCTGCAAGTTCTTCCGGTCTTTGAAATGGAGTCAACGTCGAGTTATTCCACACCCCTGTGATGTTGGGGTCTCCCCAGGCTGTTCGAAGCCCCGACATATTTGCCGACTGTGCACCCGCAACACCTGGCAGCGATGAAATGATCGTAACGCTCACAACTACAACGGCAATCTCTCTACAGTCCATCTGACACTCCTCTACTAATACCGCACCTTCGCCATCAAGCTACCCCGACGATGCCTCTCATGTCGAGCAGATACGAAAACTATTTTGAACCATTAAAAAGCTTCATTAATCGCGACATAAATACCTCTCGATCCATCACGCCCCCATGCGAAATCAACCGCTAGGTTTGACCGCGTTTCCTTATTAATTTTTAGCCGCAACCCTACACCGGTCGCGGAAGCCCATCTTTCTTGTCGGTCGCTGCGTGGGTCACTAAATTGGCTCGTGTTTCCAAACACAACCGCACCGAGAAGGCCATTCCGCAATAAGTCCACCCGATACTCCACTTCGGCATAGGTCCAGTCTCGTCCACGAAACCGACCGCTCCGATAACCTCGGCCGGTGCGACCGTAGAGGTCCCACCCGATACTCGGTAGGTCAAAGTACGGCGCCCGTCCACGGGTGAAAGAGCCGATTCCCCACAGAACCACAACTTGCCGACGCCGGCCAGGAAGCCGTCGGTAGCCACGCCCTTCCAGTTCTAGGTTGTCCCAATCCGCATCGCTACCAATTCTGGTCCGGTACATTGTTAATTCGGCTCGGGCAAGTGAGCCACGTTCCGTATTCAACGGGTGGTCGCGACGGTCATAGATGATATTCAGAGAAACACCTGAAGAAGTGTTATCCGTAAAGTTTCCGGATAGCCACCCTACGTCTGGTAACTGAACGCTAGCAGGAAAACGAATCCCGCGATGCGTGTCTAAGTGATAACCGATACCAAACTCAAGATTATTCAAGATGGGACGTGTGACAATCTGGTGGAAGCGGTACCAGTCATATGTCACCTCCACTGCCGGCAAGGCCGGTCGGCTCCCACCCAGTCCGTGGGTCTGCTCAACATAATCGTAATAACGCCAATCCCCAATGAGGTGCCAACTGTTACTGTGGGCGTATATGTCAGAACGCGCAACCATTAGAACTTGCTTCTTACTCGTAACGGAACCCGACAGCAAAATTGAAGAAAGCTGCGTTGTATTCGGATCTCCCCAATAATCAGTGATGGTCGCAAGTACGCCCCCTGACACCCCCTGTGCTGGATTTCCACCAAAACTGGGAAACACAAACAGCCGTCGGTCGTCCTCTGTCTTCTCTTCATCCTCCGTGCCATCACGATCGCGACCAAGGAGTGCGGCAGTGACGTCAAAGATGTCCCGTTGGTCCGTTTCTTCAGCGTCAGTCCGTTGTGTTGGCGGGGAGACGGTACCAGCCGACACAGAGGCAAGCTGGGTCAGCACCAGAACCAACACAGCCATAGTCGGGCGTATTGGTACAACTCGCCTCTTAACTCTAAAAGTCACGGCGTTCAGAAGTTCGACCGTTGCTTACCTACTTGGTCAAAATACCAGCAGCTTCAGACAAAAGAGGGTAGAACTGTAAAAACACATTGTCGCGCGCGGCATGATCGACGTGACACTCAAAACATCCCTGGTTTTTGGGAAACGGCTGCGCTGCTGTACGCGCCCGGTTGCCGCCTCTAAAATCATAATAAGCCCAGCCCTCTTCGACACGCGACGAGTCCTTCACAGCAAGTTCAACGGCAACTACATCAGAGGCGAATCGTCCATGACGTGCTGGCATCGCGTCAGAGTCGGCTCCCCTTACGAGAAGCGCAAGCATCGTACCCTCACGAAACTCACCCGTCTCCACAAAGTAGTCATACGCAGTTGGTTCCATCAGCGTGTGATTAAACCCTTCGCGTTTAGGAACATCTTCGTTGTAACTAAGACCAAGTGACGTACCAATTAACGTCCACCGCCGATAGTTTTCGGGTAGCTGGAGTGCACCGCTAGCATCATAACGCGGCATAACCGCAGCACCTGAAGAGCCCGTCTGGGCAACAGGGTAAGAACCGAAAATCCCAACGGCCATGACCACAAAAACGGTGGCACTCAGCAATCGAACTCTAGATGTTTTTCGCATGTATCGTCTCCGACTGGGAGTCTACTCCCTGGCTACTGCCGGGCGACGGGACTCGCTTGTTTGAGTATATCGCTACTGCAAAAGCCGCCACACCTGCGCAACAACGAAACAAACGGAAAGACCCATTACCAGCGGAAGCATGGCAGCGAGTATCGTCCACCGCTTACTCTGAGTTTCCCGATAAATCGTGTAAAGCGTTGTTGAACAAGGGTTGTGCAAAAGGCTAAACAACATCAGGTTCACAGCGGTAAGCAGGGACCAACCACCGGCACGCAGCATGTCACCTGTCGCAGCAGCACTATCCAGTTCAAACATAACACCGGCGCCCGCACCGCCATGAGCAC
>Ga0310121_10003345_pt1 | contig 14671 bp, 9 predicted proteins | sample CB27_Tmax_986_MG_FD_203504 | JGI IMG/M metagenome (GOLD analysis project Ga0310121, IMG submission 203504) | Marine microbial communities from Western Arctic Ocean, Canada - CB27_Tmax_986 | ecosystem: Environmental > Aquatic > Marine > Oceanic | place: Canada: Western Arctic Ocean | collected...
TGGCATGCCGGCTGATCATACGCGTAAGACAACGGTCGGCCAGACCGAACGACTTGATCAGATTCGTCCAATCATGGAGGTCGCACGAAAACACAAGAGTGTGGCACGCATTCATACCGGCGTGGTTATGGGTTACCCGATGACTCATCATTTCTGGCCAGAGTCGTTGAATCCAATCTGGACAACTGATCTCGCCTCGGAGTATCCGGAAGTGCCTATTGTGCTCGATCACGGAGGTCTCCAAGGCTGGTGGTCACAACGGTTTGTTGAGGAAGCAATGAATGTTGCTGCAGCACACGATAATGTCTACCTCGAAACCGGATTGTGGTGGACTGACATGTACATGAAGGCACTACTCGACCCAAACATCGGTGCAGAAAAACTGCTCTGGGGTTGTGACTGGGGCGCTAGTATTCCGTTCCATGCTCAGTACGGCAATCAGCCACCCGCTTACGCTGTGCAATTGCGCAAGAAGCCTCTTGTGCGTCATCAAGTCGATGTCTGGGGCTGGAGTTTGAAACAATTACTACGACTCGACATTGTGCAAGATGATTTAAATCTCATTCTTGGCGGCAATGCTGCTCGCCTTTACGGCCTAAAATTGCCACATAACCGTCTGTTCAGACCGGTTGGAGGCGAACTCGTGCCACAACCCGGGGATAGGGATTCGCTGCCTCCAAGGTGCTGCTGAAAATCTTATGACATCAAACACTTTACCTAATTACACAGTACTCGACCCGAAACTTGATCGACTACCACCAGCACAACTTGAGGCTCTGCAGGCTGAGCGACTCCGGAATATGGTCCGTTACGTCTATGCTGCAACGCCGTTCTGGCGCCGAAAACTCGATAAAGCCAAGGTACACCCTGAACAAATACGCGGGCTAGCCGATTTATCCAAGATTCCATTTTGCACGAAGGAAGAACTCCAAAGTGATCAAGCAGAACACCCGCCCTTCGGTTCATACCTAGGAGTCAATCGATCCAAGCTGACCAAGTTCATGACGACGTCTGGCACCACTGGTAAACCGCTCCGTCGCGTCTTTTCTGGTCGTGATTGGAGCTATGTGCTCGATCGATTTCAAAGAAACCCACGCTCAGGCCCTGGTGACATTATGGTTACGCTCGGACCAATGGATGGACTCATGGGTCCAACAGCTGGCGTCGAGAGTGCGTCTCGTACAGGTGCGATGGTGGTACTAGCAGGACTCTACGACTCTAAATCAAAGGTGCGCCTCCTGACGGAATTAAAACCAACGGCAGTAAATGGTACCGCTTCGTACTTGCTCTACCTGCTAGATGTAGCGCGCGAAATGGGCGTCGATCTCGCAACACTTGGAATCAAGACCGTGTTGTCAGTAGGAGAGCCTGGGGCGGCTATCCCAGCGACCCGCCAGCGTCTGAAAGCGGGGTGGGGAGCCTTTATCAATGATGGATACGGTATGACAGAACTCTTCCCACTTGGAGGCGGTTGTCGACATTCGAGGGCGCTCCATATAGCAAGTGATCTGGTAATCACCGAAATAGTTGATGCTGAAACTGGAACACCCGTAGCGCTAGGCGAGCCTGGTGAAATCGTCTATACGAACCTCGTGGGTGACTCGCAACCATTGTTACGGTACCGAACACGAGACATCGCGAGATTATCCCGCAGTGAGCCGTGTGCTTGCGGATTTACCGGAATACGGTTAAAGAATGCAATTGAAGGTCGTGTCGATGACATGATCTGGTTCCGAGGTGCCAATTTATACCCATCAGCTATCGAAGAGGTTATCCACAATTTCGCCGAACTTGCTGACGAATATGAAATCGTGATTGAAGGCGATGGTTCGTTACCACGAATGACCGTACGCGTCGAAACAAGGCCAGGCGTGGAAGTCGCTGCGCACGTAGATCTTAAGAAGCGCTTCAAAGAATCGTTAACTGCCGCCGTCCGGATAGCGTCGACGCTCGAAGTATTACCTTATGGCACCCTGCCGCAAGCGAATGCAGGCACCAAGAAACGTCGCGTCATAGATAAACGCTCGCCAGCCCCACAATAAATCACGAACGAAGAAACATACCACTGAGTCACAACTGAAAAACAGCGCTAAGGTCCTGATAACCCAGTCAATTCACTCGATCAATCTTGTACTTAACTTTGGTTCGAGGTCTTGGTGCGCTCGACGAGCATGTCGAATACCGGCCGCAACCGTGTACCAAGTATCGTACCGGCGAACGCGGCGACCAGCCATAACCACCCATGCACGCTACCCGAAGCAACGCCGCTAAAGTACGCACCAATATTGCAACCGTAGGCGAGTCTGGCACCATAGCCGAGTAAGAGGCCTCCTCCGATTGCTGCAATCAAGGATCGTCGCGATGTCGTCCAAACTGGTTTAAAACGACCGGCTAAACCTGACGCCAACAAAGCACCCAACAAAAGACCAAAGTCCATAACTGAAGTTGTATCCTGCATCACACTGCTTGTCAGAGAAGCAGCTCTTGCTGGTGATGACCAGTAAACCCATGAAGCTGGATCAAAACCAATCATCGCTGCCGTTTTGGAACCCCAAAGAGCAAAGCCTGAAGTGATACCCCAAGGCCGCCCCGCAAAAGCCAGGGTCAAAAAGTTAGCAACCGCGAGCCCGACGGCGCCCGCTAAGTACGGCCACGGTCCACGCAGGAATCGTGACCACCCCTGCTGCGACGAGACAGGATCTTTGATGAGTTGGCCGTGACGCCGACGTTCAAGAACGACTGTTCCGAACGCGATCACACCGAAGACGGCAAAGTTAAACCCAAGCGCAGGCCAAGCCCCGAAAGTCTCCACTAACGAAATCGGTTCAAACCGCGGAAGCGCTTGCCACCACGGCGCATGTGCGGCACCAATCACCGACCCAACGATAAAGAAAAACAGGGTGACGAACAAGCGTGTGTTCCCACCACCCACATGGAAAAGCGTGCCTGAAGCGCAAGCTCCGCCCAGTTGCATTCCCAGACCAAACAAGAATGCACCAACTACGACTGAAATGCCGATTGGGTTGACATTACCCCTGACTGTTTCAGTGAACAGCGGAGTCCCTGATTCCAAAATCGGGAAGAATAAAAGGCAGGCGATAGCCAGCATCATCATCTGCGCACGAACTCCTGCACCTCGCCGATCACTAATCAGGACTCGCCACGAGGAGGTGAACCCGAACGCAGCATGGTAGAGAATCACTCCGAATCCACCGCCAACTAGAAATAAAACTGCCTGACGCCAGTGCACCGTGTTGGCCAAATAGACACCACCGACCGCAAATAAAACGATCGCGGCAGCCGCCACACGTTGATTAATGTTTCTCGCCGGACGCTGAGCAAGAGTCACGCGGGATGGCGTGAAATCTATGGCTGCGGTATTGCTCGTAATGGACATGCGTTCTCCGAAACTACACCTAAGACTGCGCCATTAAAGGCAACGAGCCAATTAAATAAAATGATTTACAAAGAAACAGTTTTCAAGATAGAGGTAACACCCTACTGAGGGTGCACCTCATGCGACAAGTACAATGGTAGGTCTCGTGCAATCTGAATAGGGTCATAATTCAACTTAGACATTAATCATAATGTTTAAATCCAACCATCTCAAGATTCCGAGAAGATTTGCAGCGATCTACAGTAGAAGTGTTAGTTGTCCTCGTCAAAGATTTTGTTAATGATCTCCGAAGCTAAATTGAACGCAGGCAAACCACGAAAGAGGAATGCCAAGCCTGCTACCGCATGCAACTCTTCCTTTGTCGCGCCCGAACGCTTAGCCGCACGAGCATGAAACTCCGCCCCCGGTGCTACATTCGCAAGGAGAATGCCAACCAGCATCAGCTGTGCCGTTTTGACATCAAAACATTTGGGATACATCGCAGTCTTCCGAATTTGCTCAGTCTGCGCCAGTAATTCTGGGTCGACCTCAAGGCCGAGGCGGATCCGGTTCTGGATACGTGGCGGAACAAATCCGATCAAATCCTCGTAGGGTTTTTCATATTCTGTTTTAGTGTTCATTGTTTTTCCCTTCGCATGCACACTGCGTGTATTAATAGTTTTTCGCAGATTTTATAAACAAATTCCGGCCTGATCTGTTTGTCAGTAACTAACTGCGGAGCAGAATATTCGCGTTACCACTTCCGGAAGATTGCGTGTAGGGACCGTACTGCCGACCAGAATACGTCACCTCACTTGTTTCATCGAGACAACCTAGAAACGTCGCAAGTGTGCGCCCCCCCATTTCGGCAACGACTGCCTTGTTATATTCAGGAAACCAAGCTTTAGCCTCAGCGATTTGCCCTGAGGTAAGTAATTCGATGAACTGATGATCCAGTTTCTGTCGTTCTTCAGTTGGCCACTGTGCAGGCCCGCGAACTAGTTCATGGGTAAAAGAGCAACTCGCCGCAAAGACGGCGCGACGACCAGTTTGTTCCGCAGCTCGACGAATAGCCGCGCCAGCCTTCAGGCATTCCTCGATATCAGCACTAACTACGGCACCAATTAAAATAATCGGGACCTCCGCTTGAGGATCCAAATACTTCGCCGGCACCCACGAACCATAGTCCCACTGAAAATGTGCGCTGTCGTTCGGATTGCCTGGAATATTCGCTTCACTAAATTCAGTTAATATGGCTTGGGCAAGCTCTGGGTCGCCCTTCCAATGGTACGGAATACCATCAATCAACTCGGGTGCTTCATCGGCAACGCACCGCCCCTTATGCTCGGCCTGACATGTTACATGCCAGTTAAATGTACAGACCCAATGGGCTGAATTAATGATCAAGACATCGGGTTTTGCAGCCCGAATCTCTTCACCCATCTCACGTTGACCCTGAATCAGAGCTCGAACAAAATCTGGAGCCTCCTCTTCGATCCCCATCCGAGGTGTGTGCGGTGCAACGACGGTGCGAATAAGTCCGGCCATGTTTTAATACCCCCGTTATTTCTAGAGGATATCACGCTGGTGACACCCCGTTTCTAGCGTAATGGCATGAACTTTCTAGCTGCAGCTATTACCAACTGTGTGCTGTTTAGGTGCCGTCTGTGTTTGTGAGTGCATCGGCCAACACCTGAATAGTATGGCGAACCTGCCGGGAAGCACCGTCCATAATCTGGTGCCGGCAAGAAGCTCCATTCGCGACCAGCAGGGTGTCTTCCGAAGCCGCTCGCACAGCTGGGAGTAACACGCGGTCTGCAATGGTCATTGACAGATCATAATGCTCCGCCTCGTAACCAAATGAACCAGCCATACCACAGCATCCAGAATCGATTTCAGTCACTTCGAGGTCTGGAATGAGCTTGAGTGTTGCATGAGTACCTGCCGTCGTCGCAATAGCCTTCTGATGACAATGACCATGCAAAAGCGCACGTTGTGCGAGTGGTGCGAGTGGTAAGGATAGTCGCCCAGCGGTGGTCTCCTGGGCGAGGAATTCCTCGATCAGCATCACTTGAGTCGACACAGTTCTGGCGTCTTGAGATTGCAGTAGCGACGGATAGTCGTCTCGCATTGTCAAAAGACATGACGGCTCCAGCCCAACGATTGGATAACCCAGTTCAATATAAGGCATCAGCTGGGCGACAGCGTCTCGCGTTCGTGCAAGTGCTTCTTCGTGCAACCCCTCGGACAACAACGGCCGTCCGCAGCAGACTGGTTTGGGCACGATCACCTGATAACCACCGGCTTCCAACACGCGCGTCGCTGCAATAGCGATTTCGGGTTCGTAGAAGTTTGAAAAAGTATCAGCCAACAACACTATCGGCCGGCGCTCATCCTGAGGTCGAGACTGGGAAGCATGACGCTGCCACCACCTCCAAAACGTATCTCGTCGAAATAAAGGTAGCGAACGGTCTGGGTGCAAGCCTAGAAAATAATTTAGTGTTCGCCGCAACGGAGTAATACGTGCCGGTATGTTTGAGACTGGCGCAAAAAATGACCCAATCGCGGACAGTGTATGCAAGTGCCCAAGCAGGCGACTTCGCAAAGGTACTCCGTGACGCTTGTAGTAGCCGACCAAGAATTCGTACTTATGTTTGGCCATGTCGACGTGTGACGGACACTCAAACTTACACGCCTTACACGAGAGACAAAGGTCCATGACCGCGTGCATCTCATCCGAGAATAAGGCCTCCTCTGGCAAACGACCCGACATTGCGGCGTGCAGGGCGTTCGCGCGACCGCGTGTCGAGTGCATCTCGTCTAACGTAGCCATGTAAGAGGGGCACATCGTACCTACCTCAGACTTGCGACAACGACCATTGCCGTTGCACATCTCAATTGCCTTGTCGAGTCCGCCGAACTCAGAATGATCGAGGACGGTCACCGGCACGGTGACACGATAGTCAGCACCATATCGCAGGTTATGATCCATTGGTGGCGCATTAACTTTCTTGCCTGGATTCATTCGGTTATTCGGATCAAATACTGCTTTGACTTCTTGGAATGCGGCATACAGGGTTGCCCCAAACACCTTTGGATTAAATTCCGAGCGAGCAAGTCCTTCACCATGTTCGCCGGAATGCGTACCACCGAACTTAAGTGCTAGGTCGGTTACCTCTTCGGCAATCGCTCTGTACTTCTCGATGTCTTTAGCTTTTCGCAGATCGAGAATAGGTCGAATGTGAAGGCATCCGACCGAGGCGTGGCCATAGAACGCAGCCCGGACTTCATGCTGATCCAAAATCTCATGAAACGCTGCCGTAAAAGCAGGCAAGTCTTCGGGGGCTACCGCAGTGTCTTCAACGAACGCAAGTGGCTTCGCATCACCCTTGAGGCTGCCGAGCAGGCCAAGCCCGGCTTTTCGCACATCCCATACATCGGCCTGGCGCGCCGGCTCCACCACCCGGACTACGTTCTCACCATAGCCGAGATCCCGCATTAATACTGCCAGTTCGTCAAGCTTTCTGAGTATAGCCTCGCGGGTATCTCCAGCAAATTCCACCATGAGCAGTGCCTGAGGTTGTTTTCGAACGAAATGCAACTTGTCCCGGTAGAGTGGAGACTCGTACGCAAGATCCAATAAAAGCTTATCGCTTAGTTCGATGGCCTGCGGTTTCAACTCGACAATGGGCGCAGAAGCAGCCATCGACGCTGCGAAGGTGTCAAAGTGGCAAATGCCGAGCACTGTATGTACAGGTCGTGGTACGAGCCGCACGCGGGCCTCAGTATGAATTGCAAGCGTCCCTTCTGAGCCGACAAGTAAACCTGCCAAATTAAACTGGTCACGGATCCCGCACTCATCTAAGTTGTAACCTGCAACACGTCGGAGAAGTTTTGGAAAACGGCGGTCGACCTCAGTTTCGTGCGCTCGAGCGATCGTATTAACAGCCTGAACGATTCGTGAGACGGCATCCTCTTTCTCAAGGTGTTGCGCGAGGTCAGACTTTGACAATGTACCGAAATTAAAAGTTTCACCGTTAGCGAGCGTGCCGCTGAGCTCAATGACATGGTCGACCATCTTGCCGTACTCAATCGACCGCGAGCCACACGAATTATTACCAATCATTCCCCCGAGTGTGGCCTGTGATGAGGGGGACACTTCAGGACCGAACATCAAGCCATTGGGTTTGAGGACGCTATTAAAATTATCGAGCACAACTCCTGGCTGGATGCGTGCCCATCTCTCGTCAGTATTGACTTCCAGCACTTGGTGCATGTACTTCGAAAAATCAATTACGATTGCTTCTCCAACTGTTTGACCTGCCAAGCTTGTCCCGCCACCGCGCGGTAGCAATGCCAAGGAGTGATCTGCGGTAATCTCCACAAGTCTACGTATATCTTCTGCATGCCTTGGAAACACGACTCCGATCGGCATAATTTGATAGTTGCTAGCATCGGTTGAAAACAGTGTGCGTGTCATTGGATCGAAACGGACGTCGCCGTCGAGCTCGCGCCTGAGACGTTTAGCAATGGGATGGGTGCTGTAATCTGGCTTCGGTTGTGCCACGTTGTTACTGTACAGTGTTTACATGGTCGACCCAACTCAACTTCCCCAAGGCTAGCTAAGATATACTCAGCGTCGGGTGATGAAAGTTATCTGAAGGAGCCGATTCCATGGATGTCGCCACAATCTCGCTAGGTGCACTACTCATCACAATCATTCTCAGTTGCACGTCTCGTATCCACGTTGGCTTTCTTGCGATTAGTCTCGCCTGGGTGGTTGGCGTGTATATCGCTGGTCTTAGTCCTAATGAGGTGATGAGTGGATTTCCGACTCGTCTGTTTCTGACACTTACCGGCGTAACCTTGTTGTTTTCACAGGCGCAAGCCAATGGGACGTTAGATCGAATCGCACGCCGTGCGGTTCAGTATTGTCGCGGGAATGTTGGCCTTATCCCGATTATGTTCTTTGGTCTGGCCTTCGTACTCGCGTCGATTGGGCCTGGAAACATCGCAGCAACAGCCTTGGTTGCGCCAATGGCAATGGCGGTGGCCGGCCAAGTGGGTATTCCGGTTTTCTTGGTCGCCATCATGGTTGGCAACGGTGCAAATGCTGGTTCGTTATCGCCGATTGCACCAACCGGAATCATCGTTAATGAGATTATGGCCGACGTCGGACTCGCAGGCTTCGAGTTGCACACTTATCTAAACAACATGGTGGCTCATACAGTGATTGCCTTCGTCGCGTACTTTCTACTCGGTGGATGGAAATTATTAGGCCGTTATCACAATGCAAAAATCGCAGTGCCCGACAGTTCTGAATCAACATCTACCGAATCGAGTTTCACCCAACCACATCTCATTACGATTGGAACCATCTTCGTACTTATTATTGGAGTCGTTTTTTTTGGTGTGCACATCGGACTAGGCGCATTCGGTGCTGCAATCGTGCTCTCACTATTACGGGTTGGAGATGAAGTGAAGGCTATAACGATTATGCCTTGGCGCGTGATTATGATGGTCTGCGGCGTGACGGTGTTAATTTCCATGCTTGACAAGACCGGTGGACTAGATCTGTTCACTCGCCTACTCGCTGGCATGTCCACACCGGAATCAGCAACGGCAGTTATAGCCTTTTCGACTGGTTTCATCTCAATCTACAGCAGCACCTCAGGCGTTGTGCTTCCAGCGATGCTACCAACCGTACCTGGCCTCGTTGAACAACTTGGCAATGTTTCGCCACTCGCGATCGCATCGGCCATGAATGTAGGAGGACACCTCGTCGATGTGTCGGCTTTGTCGACACTTGGCGCGCTCTGTATGGCAGCCGCGCCGGCTGGGGAAGACACGCGGTTGCTGTTTAATAAGCTGATGGCATGGGGCCTGTCGATGACGGTTGTCGGGGCAGGGGTTTGCTATCTTCTCTTTACAGTATTAAAGATTAACATCAGCTAAGAACCCCCATCGGATAACACCATAATTGAACACTGGTGTTTCCCGGTGGCGGATCCCATCCTTTGCAAGGGAACTGTTTTTATCGTCCTCGCCACTTCGGAGATCGCTTTTCAAGGAAAGCGTCTACACCCTCCGCAAAATCATTACTTGTGTAGCAAAGTGAAATCAAATCACGTCCAGCATCACTGTCAAGACGACGACTCGCTTGGATCCGCCGAACGATTTCCTTGGTAGCTTTAATCGTCAACGGTGCATTCTTGGTGATAGTGTCAGCCACATCACGAACGAGCTGATCAATTTCGTCCACCGCCACCACACGGTTAACAACACCAAGTGTGGCAGCTTCATGAGCTTCAAGAAAACCTCCGGTGAACATCAGTTCTTTCAGGCGTGCTGGTCCCACAAGATCGAGTAGCCGTGCGTGGTTCGCCACAGAAAGACAATTACCTAATGTGCGAGCAATAGGTACGCCGAACTTGGATCCAGGTGTGCAGTACCGGAGATCACAGGCAATGGCAATCGCGCATCCACCCCCAGCTGCGACTCCCTCGATCTGCGCGATCGTTGGTTTACCTACCCGTTCAAGCCGGTCTAACACTTCGTCAAGACGTCGTTCGTACGCAACGCCATCACCGGGCGAAGCGAAAGCCTTAAATTGCTCAATATCCGTACCGGCAACGAACGCTTGGCCACCGGCTCCGCGTAGAATAAACACTAAGATTTCTGATCTAGCGTCGACCTCCTCGCATGCATCGACCAAAGCCTGATACATTGCCCAAGTCATAGCATTGTGCACTTGGGGCCGATTGAAAGTTAATACAGCTAGTGGGCCGTCGGTTTCAAACAGGGTATCTGTAGTAGACACAGTCAACAACTCCTGAAATAAAGGACTGGACAACTCAGGACAAACCAATGATAACAACACCTCCCAAAGCCCTCGAAGGACTCCGTGTTCTTGATGTAACCCAAGTCATGGCCGGCCCCTTTTGTACCATGCTCCTTTGCGACATGGGGGCTGACGTCATTAAGATTGAACCACCGGCTGGTGACTCCTCGCGAAGGATGGCCGGCGCGATTGGGTCGGACAGCCCAAGCTTTAATGCCGTCAACCGAGGCAAGCGCGGTCTTATCCTAAATTTAAAATCTTCTGCTGGACAAGAAGTATTTCGTCACCTCACTAAAACAGCCGACATCCTAGTCGAGAACTTTCGGCCAACCGTGATGTCAACATTTGGCCTAGATTATGCCAATCTCGCCGCAATACAACCACGGCTTATTTACGCATCGATTTCTGGCTACGGACAGACTGGTCCCGACTCGCGGCGAGGTGGATTTGACCTTATTGCACAAGGAGTCTCGGGCATCATGTCTGTAACAGGGAATCCAGATTCCGACCCAGTGAAGGCTGGGGTACCGCTGACTGATCTTGGAGCGGCTTTGTTTGCTGTATCGGGAATTTTAGCCGCTTTACATTACCGGCATAATTCTGGACGTGGTCAGCATGTCGACACCTCGTTAGTGGATGCCGGTGTGGCGTTGTCAGTCTGGGAAGCCACCGAGTACTTTTCAAGCGGGCAAATCCCGAGTCCGTTGGGATCTGCACACCGGATGAGTGCGCCGTACCAAGCTATCCGATGTGCAGATGGATTTATTACGCTGGGTGCCGCCAATGATCGGCTCTTTAACCGTCTCTGCAACGTCCTAGAGCATCCCGAATGGCTCGAGCAGCCGAATTATGCCAGCGACACAGCTAGGGTAAAGAACCGGCTGGCGTTAGCCACCGCCATTGAGGCGATCACCTCCAAGAGACCGTGTCACCACTGGCTCGAACTCTTCGAGCAGAACGAAATCCCATGCGGACCAATTAATGATTATGCTGAGGTGACACGTGATCCACATCTTCAATCGCGAGACATGTTTGTGGAGACAGATCATCCCACATTCGGTAAAATTAAAACTCTGGGCTCACCGATAAAATTCTCGGAAACTCCAACACAACCTAACCGTCCAGCACCCCTCCTTGGAGAACACACTAACGAGGTGCTGCGCGAACACGGCTACAACGCGAAACAGATTGCAAAGCTTCAGCGCGACGGCGTGCTAGGATGACAGATGTCGCCGGCCCATTAGCCAAACGTATGTCTTTCGTTCGAACATGGGAAGATCAAGTTGTCATTCCCACTTATCCGCTGCATCCAGATGATATCAATCCTCGATTTTTTGAGGTAGAGGGAACCCTCATCTACCCCTACACGATGCAGGACCATCTGTCGCGAAACAAGCTAGACCAATCGTACCGTGCGGTGTTTCTTGAGAACAAGTTCTTGAAGATTATGTGTCTTCCTGAACTCGGTGGGCGTTTACATTCCGTCTACGATAAGCAGAACGGTCAAGAAATGTTCTACCGAAATACTGTCATCAAACCAGGATTAATTGCGTTGCGTGGCGCCTGGATCTCTGGCGGGGTCGAATGGAATCGAGGTCCGCAAAGCCATACTGTAACTAGCTTTTCACCGGTGGATGTTATCGGCACCGAACATGAAGACGGCTCGGCTTCGATCGTGATTGGTTACACTGAAATGAATTTTCGAACCGGGTGGGAAGTCCGGCTAACACTCTATCCAGATAAAGCCTTCCTCGACGAGAAGATCATCCTATTTAATCCAACTGATCATACCCAGACGTATTATTTCTGGAACAATACGGCCTTCCCCAACACTCCAGGCACCAAATTTTGCTACCCGATGCATGCTGCGAGCGATCACGATCGCTTCTTCTCTTGGCCAATCGATCAAGGTCGCGACCTCAGATGGTTAAAAAATTATGAGGATGCTACTCCGGTGTTTGCCTATGCATGTGATTTCGATTTCTTTGGTGTGTACGATGTTGACCGCGACTATGGACTCGTAGCGTGTGCGGACCATCGCAAGGTGCCCGGCAAGAAGGCTTGGACATGGGGACAGACGGATGCTGGACGTACAAGCCAGCGCGCTCTAACCGACACGACGGGACCGTACATTGAGATACAAAGCGGACCATTACGCACACAAACCGACTACGCGACGTTCGCTCCTAGCGAACAGGTGGCATGGCAGGAGTGGTGGTATCCGGTACACGGCCTAGGCACTGGATTCGAATATGCGACACGGGACGCAGTAATTGGACGTTTAGACCACACAACCCGAGACACAGTTGAATTTCGGATCATCGTAACCTCGCCACAAGAAAAGGCTCGCATTGAACTCAAATCGACAGAAAAAGTACTAATATCAAAAATTGTCGATCTATCGCCGCTACTCGCAGTCTCTTTGAGAGTACATGGTGAAGCCGACACGCTGATTGAGGTGAAGATCACTGACCAAGATGACGTATTACTGGCGGCATACACTTCTCCCTTAGAGGTTCCATCAGTAGACGTACCGGCTGAACTAAACAGTCAGCTCTTGGACCCGGTGACTGCTGATGACATGTACACGCGTGGACAACACTTTGATCGTCGAATGGACCGGGTACAAGCTCGCCTTTGGTTATCACAATCCATCAATCAGGATCCGTTGAATGCAAAAACTCTTATCGCACTGGCTAACCTTGATGCTAAGGCAGGGTTGTTCGAGTCAGCGGCTGATCAATTAATGCGTGCACTTAGATTAGATAAGGACAACGGTAGGGCTTGGCATCTACTGGGCAGTATCCGGCTACATCAAGATCGACTCGATGACGCCTTAATGTGTGGTACTGAAGCAGCTGATCGTCCGGATACCTTAACTCTCGGCCTTGAAATCATTGGTCGTACGAAGATGAGACAGGGAGCATTTGGTGAGGCATTGGCGGCTTTCGTGACGGTGCGTGGCGCTGGCGGGTTGGAACGAGTGCGGTTGTTCGACTGGACACTTTTAGCCGCGCACTGCGCAGGGGAGTCCAAACGCGCAAGCGTTCTAGCAGGTGATGCAATTGAGTGTGGCACGACACGCCTAGTGCCATATGCAGTCCAATCACTGGTAAATGGGAGTGGTTGGGCTCAGTTCGTTGGTGAAGTTCAAGAATTCGTTGGGGAACCAGAATTCGCTTTTCTCGAGTTGAGCCTCTTTTTTGCTGATCTTGGACGATATCGTGAAGCCTTCGACCTGCTACGTGCGTCCTCTGTCAACGGTCATCTCGCCGAAGAGGTACGCCCACTACCTTTTTATTACCTCGCGTACTTCGCGGAGAAAAACGGCCAGGTAAAACAAGCGGCGGCGTACTTGCAACAAGCAGCAGCATGTCACAGTGATTATGTCTTTCCGTCGCAAGTGGAGGCGATTTTAATCTTAGAATACGCGACCCAACAGGCTCCAGATGATAGCCGCGCTCATCTGTACTTGGGGAATCTATTGGCATCACTCGGCCGACTCAATGATGCCAAGAAACAATGGGGATCGGCAGTTTCTCAAGATCCAACCTTGAGTGTCGCGTTTAGAAACTTGGGAATGTACGCTTGGAAACAGCAAGGAAGCCTAGAAGACGCGGCACGCTGGTTTAAGCAAGCAGTGGTCGCTAGGCCGAGTGACCAAGTGGCACGTCGTGATCTGGCCAACGTGCTGAACAGTCTTGACCGTCCCAATGAGGCCATTCAGTGTCTTGAAGAAATCTCTCCCAGTTCGTCACGGCGAGGTGACGTCAACACGTTGCTTGCACGTACCTATTTACATGAGAGCCGTTACGATGAGTCATTAGACGTGCTCGAAAACTCCGCCTACTCAAATTGGGAAGGTGATACCAATAATTGGGCAGTCTTCGTGAGTGCTCACATCGAGCGTGGAATATCCAATCTTCAGCATGGAGACGCGGTATTAGCTCTCCAAGATTTCGAGTCTGCGTTGACCTATCCCGATAACCTCCATGTTGGCCGAGGGTCGAAGCCTCGTGAGGCACGGGCTCATTATTGGAAAGGGAAAGCCCTAGCCGCAATTGGCCGGACCGATGCGGCAAAGGCAGCTTGGCAGGCCGGAGCCGCCGGTCATCCAGGCATTCCTGAACAGGATGAATTTATCGAAAAATGTCGACAAAACCTCTAGCGTTGACCAGCCAGAGGTCCCGTAGTTCCTTATCCCTCCAAGAATAAAAACCTAGAGCTTCTTGCTAACACTACGGTACACAGTCGCGTACTGGGCGGCACACGCCTCGACCCCAAATTCCGTAAGTAATCGACTTTGGGTTGTCTGAGTAGTTCGACGTCGACTCTCGGCAGCAGCAATAACCGTGCTCGCAAGAACCTCTGGATTTTCACGTAGCGTCAACTGCACGTCGTCCGGAAAGATTGCCGCTACCTCACACCCGCCAGCTGTATCAGTCGCCACCACA
>Ga0310121_10003346_pt1 | contig 14671 bp, 10 predicted proteins | sample CB27_Tmax_986_MG_FD_203504 | JGI IMG/M metagenome (GOLD analysis project Ga0310121, IMG submission 203504) | Marine microbial communities from Western Arctic Ocean, Canada - CB27_Tmax_986 | ecosystem: Environmental > Aquatic > Marine > Oceanic | place: Canada: Western Arctic Ocean | collected...
CGAGTTCCTGATCACACAGACGATTGGGTCGCGCTTCACCCAGTATTACGCTGGCCGACAGATTCAGGGTGCCATACCGGCGAGTCACCTGATCAACTCGGTCGATCACGTGTTGCCCTTCGGTTACTGGATGAGTGCGAAGGAGTGGATTCCGGTGGTCCATGTGAGCGAGGCAGATGAGTACCCCGACGCGATTCACACCGATCCATTCGATTTTGCCAAGTACCCTTTTCCGGGGTACTACGCCTGTAACATGTGCCATACCACGTTTCCCATGGCCGACGGCTTGAGCCGCACGGCGGACAAGCTCTGTCAGCATGTACCGATGGACATGGATTGGTCGGTGTATTCGTACTTATCGGACGAGCGTCCCGAGTTATTGCGGGGCAAGACAATCGCACCTGACGGTGTCGATCTGCTTGGCATCTTGTCGCGTTTAGACCAAATGGCCGCGCCAAAACACGCGGTGACGATGGGAATCAGCTGCGAGGCCTGCCACCTCGGAGCCAAGGAGCACGCAGAAGGAAAGAAGACCAAGCCCGACTTCTTCCCCAAGAGCCCGAATTTGATGGTCGATGCGGAGGGGGCGGAGCTGGATTACGGGCGCAACCAGAGAAACGTCAATTGGGCCTGTGCTCGATGTCACGCGGGGCAACGGCCTCAATTGGCCGCGGGCGTATCAACCTGGAATTCCACCGAATTCTCGGATGGCCTGCGAGGTGCGTGTTACAGCAAGTTGACTTGTATCCACTGTCACAATCCGCACAAAAAAATCGGAACCAAGTGGACCCGCACACCGGACGAGGACGACGCCAGCTGCATCGCCTGCCACGAAGAGTTCGGATCCCGCGCCGCCCGCCGTGCCCACAGCCACCATGCCCCCGGAAGCGCGGGTGATCGTTGCATGAACTGTCACATGCCCCATCTCAACGAGGGCCTCGAAGATGTGGTTCGCACGCATGTGATTTTTTCACCCACTCATGCCGAAATGATCAAGGCCAACCACCCGAATGCGTGCAGTGTTTGCCACACAGACAAGACCATAGGCTGGACGCTGAAGTATCTGAACCAGTGGTATGACGCAGGGCTCTCCGACGATTTACTCGCCCAGTCCTATCCCAATCCGGACCAACCGGCCGTGCTGGGCTACCTGCGGCACGGGTACCAACATGTGCGGTTGGTAGCAGGAGGAGCGCTGGTGCGAGACGGCGGACGCTGGACGATTCCTCATCTGATCGAGGCCTTGGATGATGACTTCCTGTTGAACCGACAGTTTGCCTACAAGGGGCTGCAAGCAATGCTTGATATCGATCTCAGCGAAGAATTCGGCTATCGCTTCTATCTGATGTCCGAAGAACGGGCCGCCCCGCTAAAAAAGATCCGCGAATGGCTGGCCAGCGAGAACTTGGCCACCGAGAGCGTGGCCAGCGAGAACTTGGCGAGCGAGAACCTGGCCACCGAGAACTTGGCCACCGAGAACGAGCAATAGTGCTGTCCCGGTTTTTCTAGCTGCCGGTTGTGTGACCCCTCGTTGGAACCGCCCGGCTAGGAGTCTGCACAGGGGTGCATGTTGAGTCGTTCATCGACTGTACAGTACTCGCAAGACAGTACTCACTCGCAAGACAGTAATCACTCGCAGAAGAGCAGCATCATGGACCAAATTCGGTGGGGACTGATCGGCTGTGGCTCGGTTTCCCGTAGCAGGGTGGCTCGGGCGATTCTGGACGACCCGCGCAGCCAACTTGTTGCTGCCTGCCGTCGTAACGAAACTGAACTTGCCTCCTTCTGTGAGTCGTTCGATATCGAGCGAGCATACACCAACGTCGACGAACTGGTCGCGGATGTCGAGGTAGACGCTGTTTATATCGCCACACCGGTATGTGAGCACCTGCCGCAGACGCTGGCTGCGGCACAGGCTGGCAAACATGTGCTCGTCGAAAAGCCGATGGGGATGAGCGTGATTGAATGCGACCGGATGATCGCGGCCTGCCAGCAGGCCAAGGTGAAACTGGGGGTTGCATACTATCGTCGTTTCTATCCGATCGTTCATCGCATCAAGGAGCTTCTCCGGAACGGCGAGCTGGGCACCGTGATGGCAGTTTCCGTCGCGACGGCGACCACTCCGGCGACGCTGCCCGGGCAAGAAGGCTACTGGCGGCTGATCCCGGGGGAAGGTGGCGGCGGGGCGTTAATGGACATCGGCAGCCACCGGATCAACATCCTGCTTCATTTGTTTGGTGAAGTCGCAGACATTACGGCCGTTTGCGATCGGCGAGCAGCCGACTATGCAGTCGAAGACACAGCCGTGTTGTTATTGAGATTCCAAAGCGGCTTGGCCGGCACACTGCAGTGTCACTTCGGGTGCTCGACCGACCCGGACGAGTTTGCCGTATTGGGTACACGAGCTAGGCTCGTAGCCCGGCCACTGAACGGCGATCAGCTGATCATCGAATCGGATGGCGAACGACGCAGCGAGCGGCACCCACCGCCGGACAACTTATGTGGACCGCTGGTGGCCGATTTCGTCGCGGCGATTCTTGAACATCGTGCCCCGACGGTTTCAGGCGAGGAGGGCCGCGCAACGAACCTGGTGATCGAGCGGGCGTACCATGCAGCGACAGCCTAGTTGCTGTTCGCAGCGCGGGAGGATCGGTTCGCGGAGCGAACGGCGACTAACTCGACTGTTTGACTCTCGCGATCAACTCAACACAAAATGTGGTTGTGTCTTTTGGCCGAAGGCCATCGTTCACCGCAGCCTGGGGCAACGCCGGCAACGCCCCAGGACCGTGTATCGAGCACGCGTATTTGACCGAAGGCCATAGGCACCGTTAGCCCGGTGAATATGGCGTTCGGCCAAAAAGGGTGAATATGGCCTTCGGCCAAAAAGAACGACGGCTTTGCACCGATTTCTGGGGCGTTGCCGGCGTTGCCCCAGGCTACGATGCTTATGGCCTTTGGCCAAACGCTTCATTGAGATGTGATTCGCATCAGTCGTAGCTGCCGTACATCCATGATTGCCTTGGCTGCCTTCGACAGTGGTCGAAGCTGTAGCGTGTGAAGGCCAGCCTCGTTTAGTTGAACAACACCCAGCTGCCGATCTTTGAAATTTTGAAAGTGGCCCGTATCCTGAACGGTGAAGCGAACACTTTGATCTCCGATGCTTAACGCTACCTCGCTACCACCTTGACCCTTTCCGCAACCCTGCAGGATATGAACGTCGAACGTTCCCGGTTGTTCAACATAGAAGTGCCACTCGCACCAATCGGTTTGGTTCACCCAATAGCCGACGGTGTTCTTGTGGGGCTGCGGTTCGTAGCGGAGCATCTTGCCGTGAGTAACGGCGTGCTGCGCGGCCAGGACCACGTCGCCATTGGATGCGGCGGAAACGACGTGCGGAATCGTGGGCAGCTGCGGCAGTTCCAATGTCTCGACAAAGATCACCGGGCTAGTCGGAAGTGGCGTCTTTGGTAAGACGATGGACCACGATTCTGTACCCGGCTGAAAATTCAATGCTTTCTTCGCTTGATCGCCTTTCACATAGACCGCGCCGATCCGGTTGTTCATCCGCGGAATGGTAATCACACCATCAGCCGGGGGTCGGTCTACGTGCAGTTCGAGACCCGCTGCGGCTCGACGGATAACTCCCCAATCCGTTTGCCGTATGGGTTGGGTTTCGCCGAGTGATTTTCGCTTCAAGACGGCCGTGAAGAATTCATCCAAATCATCAACCATGGGTCCGAACCACGGATGCCGGTTCCAGCAGCCGTGCTTTCCATCCTTGTAGACCCGTACGTCCGCCGTCACGCCGACCTCACGGAGCCGCTGACGCGAAGCCAAGTTGCGGAGAGGCTCATCGTGCTGGCCGACAAGAAAGAGAAACGGAGGGCTACTGGGAGACAGATGGGTGAACGGAGAGGCTTGATGATACAGCTGCGGGGCTTCATCGATCGTTTTTCCGAACCACCTGTTGGCGTTGGATTGCTGCGGCTGTTCGCGAGAACGTTTGGCGACCGGGCCGCTGACTAGCTCAAGCGGGCCTGCCATGATGGCGGCGGCTTGCAGAACACTGGACTGGTCTGCATGACCACCGCCACCCTGAAATTGCCTAATGTGGGGCGCGGCGGCCATCAGGCCGACCAAATGGCCACCGGCTGAACCTCCTACGGCGCCGATTCGATTCGGGTCGGCGCCGAACGGTTGGCCTTTGTTCCGTAACCAGCGCACGGCTGCGTTACAGTCTTGGATTGCGGCCGGAAACTCCGCTTCAAAAGCGAGCCGGTATTCGATGGCCGCCGTCACGTAGCCCCGAGTCGCCAGGGCTTGCGCTAGTGCGTGGAACTGTGTCTTGTTGCCTTGCAACCAGCCTCCGCCGTGCACCACGACGATCGTGGGCGCCGCTCCCGTAGAGCGTTTGGGCACAAACAAATCGAGACGCATCTTGCGCGATCCATAGTTGGCGTACACCAAATTGGCGTGGTGAACAATGTCGTCGGTCACAGCCGATTCGACTGGCTGAGCGTGCGCGACGCTTGCCCCGATGAGCAGAGTGCACAGCAATGCGACGAGGCGAGTCATAATTTTCTCAAGGTGAAAAACGGGGATTAGGTGGCCGGTAGAACGGCAACACAGCGAAGACGGTGCCGGTTGGCCAGCGTGTTGGCTGCCAGTGTGCTGTTTGCTAGTGTGCTGTTTGCCAGTGTGCTGTTTGCCAGTGTGCTGTTGGCCAGTGTGTCGGTTGGCCAGTGTGTCGGTTGGCCAGTGTGTCGGTTGGCCAGTGTGTCGGTTGGCCAGTGTGTCGGTTGGCCAGTGTGTCGGTTGGCCAGTGTGTCGGTTGGCCGTTTAGGTGACTTATCTCGCTGCTGAATTCGTAACCAGGTATTCGTGGTGCCGACGGCCGGCCTCCTGTGCCAGATCGGACCCGGAGAAATGTCTGACGATCTTCTCATAGTAGCGTTGTGCCATGTCCGGTCTGCCCTCCGTCTCCAACTTGTTTGCGATGACCATCCATTCCGCCGCTCTTCGCTCGCGCAATCGCTCACGAAATGTTTCCGGTACATAAACAAACTGGCCGCTCGTCATGGTAGAGATTTCCCGCAAGTTCTCCCTAGCACGCGGTTCCTCGAAAGCAACCGTATGGATGGGGACCTTGCCAGGGTTGTTGCGAGTGACAAGGACACGAACCTCAGGTTCTGCTCCAGCAAAATACCATCTCGCCCGACTACCGGAAAACTTGCCATCCGAGAGTAAAAACATGGCGCTGGGCCGCATCTCGATACCGATCTGCAATGCCTCCTGCGGATGGGTCGCGCCGGTCGGTCGGACGGTGCGAATCCAGCGTCGCAGCCGCACCTTGTTCTTTTTGGTGGCAGGCACCATGTTCGGTATAGGATCCTTCGAATCGAATAGTCGTCGAGTCTCAGACGCAAATAGAAGAACGTAGAAGTACTGTCCCTCCGTCAGTTGGTCGACAGATCTTAACAATTCGCCGATAGCCCTCCGCAACCGTCGTCCTCGGCCTGCATTCATGCTGCCCGACGTATCGACAACGTAGACAAAACGATCGCCCACGGCTTGGGTGCCAAAAAAGTCGGCCCGGCCAACGCCGCCCGTGGCGGCGGCTTGGGTTCCAGACGCCACCAGGTGATTCCCGATGCCGCCCGTGACGCTAGCCAGCGTCAGTGCCGGAGTTGTGATCGCAAGAGGTGCCGCGCTCATGTCGCCGATCGTCTCAGTGCGGCGCGGAGCCTCGTCCAACTGCGGCTCGGCGATCGTCATATCGAAGAACACCAGCTCGGCGCCTGGTTCGGCGGCGGCGCCTTCGATCTCGAGCGACTTGAGCGGCTCGTCGTGAGGGAGAAGAATCGACAGCAATAGCCAGGCGATGCCCGCGTGCAGCAGAGCTGACACAATCCAACTGGTACCGGTGGCTCGATCGAGCCGAAGACGATTCCCGTTCATCGGGTAGTCCTTCGAGATGATTCTCCGCTGGCTACTCACCGATTGTACGCAATCTTCCGGGAAGTATCGAGCGACAAGGAACTTGAGCGGACCGGAGACTTCAATTTCTTGATTGTCGGCGCGGTGCAGGATCGTCTGTCTACGGCGCGATATGAACGCGTAGGGGTGTACTTAGGACTAGGGCTGCCGTATATTGATGGCGGTAGATTCGCCGAACGCGTACGCTGGTTGTTGAAACCGAACTGCCTGGAACTGCTGAGTTTGCGGAGCCAGGCGCTACGCCTCTTCGTCCATCTAGCTGGTGGGCTCACTTAGCCCCTTTTTTTCTGGCCTAGAAAGTGAAGTAGTAGGCCGATATTCCCGCACGCAGGAGAGTTCCGGTGGGAAGGAAGTTGTATTGCGGAAATCTGAGCTATGGCGTCTCCAGCTCGGATTTGGAACAGATGTTTGCAGAGTTTGGGACCGTGGAGAGTGCCCAGGTCATTGCGGACCGGGACACCGGACGCAGCAAGGGCTTCGGCTTTGTCGAGATGTCAAGCGACGCCGAGGCGCAGGCGGCTATTTCGGGTCTCAACGAGAAAGAGTACGACGGCCGCGCACTTACCGTGAATGAAGCGCGACCTCGCGAGGACCGCGGAGGCGGAGGACGTGGCGGTGGTGGTGGCGGTGGTGGTTATGGTGGCGGCGGCCGAGGCGGCCGTTATTAATCACCACTATGGGGAGCGTTTGCACGCCTGCTCCCTACACTGTGCCGCTACTTACTGTGCCGCTACTTAACTTTGCGCCGCTCCAAACAGACGCCGTCGCAAACAGACTTAGCACCAGAAGCTCCGTTCGACATTGTTCGAAGCAGAGAGCTCTGCGCGCTTGCGTTTTCCAACCCTGTTAACGGAATAGTGATATGGCTAAGAACCAAAACACGGTTGAAAAGCGACGCAGGGAAATCGAAAAGAAACGCAAGGCTGAAGAAAAGAGAGAAAGGAGAAAGAAGAGGAAGGAGCGAGTGGACGAGCCCGAAGCTAGTCCGCCCGAGCCAGAATAGCGATCGGGGTCGTGCATTTGGGGAGGATCGCCGGCACCTTGGAGATGACATCGAGCGCCGCTGATGGGCGCGCGGAATTAAACAACGACCGCGAGGGACGCCAGTGACACGGACCGCAGCAGGAAAAACTATGTTGTCAAACTCAGAGCGATCTGTGCTGGGTGTGTTTCGAAAATTTCGAGTTTCAGCTGGTGAAATGTTGTGTTTTTACGGTCCCAACCACAAAAAACATCGGCCCGCGCTCCGGCAGCTGATGGCTAAAGAAATGGTGGTTGAAGAGAGATTCAGCGGTGGATATTCTCTAACGCAATCTGGTTTCGCGGCAATGAAATCGTGCGAGTAGCCATTTTGAGCAGCTTGAGTCTCGTGGACCAAATCGGCTGTCCACTGCCTTGGCGATCGGCACTGCCCTCGGCCGCGAATAAGAACAGCAGGCAGAGTCAGCGGCGATGAGGGTCCATCGAGTTGTCTTTCCCGTGTCGGCGGCTGTGATCTTGGGATTGGTCGCGCTGGCCGGGATCGCTCCGGAACGATTCGAGCAATTCGCGACCGGAGCCAAAGACAACCTGGTCGGTCAACTAGGGTGGTTCTACATCCTCTCAATGACCGGTTTCTTAGGTTTTGTCGTGTGGCTGGCCTGTAGCCGCTTTGGCGATATCCGGCTCGGACCAGACGACGCAAAGCCGGAGTTTCCGCGTTCTGCCTGGTTCGCGATGCTGTTCAGCGCCGGCATGGGGATCGGCTTGTTGTTTTTCAGCGTTGCCGAGCCGATTATCCATTACGTCTCGCCGCGCGAGGGACCGGGGTATACGGTCGAGGCAGCACGCAGCGCAATGGCGTTGACTTTCTTTCACTGGGGGTTGCACCCTTGGTCGGTGTACGCCGTCGTCGGTCTCTGCCTGGCCTATTTCAGCTTCCGGCGTGGATTGCCGCTCACCATTCGCTCGGCGTTCTATCCGCTGCTAGGTGAGCGAATTCACGGCCGCGTCGGTGATCTGGTCGATGTGCTGGCCGTCGTCAGCACGATGTTTGGCGTAGCGACGTCGCTAGGACTCGGTGCCATGCAGATCAATGCTGGGCTGAACCATACCATTGGTCTGCCCGAGAGCACCGAAGTTCAGCTGCTGTTGATTGCGGCGATCACTGTTTTGGCCACACTCTCGGTCGTGTCGGGTCTGCGGTTTGGTATCCGTCGGTTAAGCGAGTTGAACATGGGCCTGGCCTGGTTTCTTTTGGTCCTTGTCCTGCTTGCCGGACCTACGGCCCGGTTGCTCAGCGCGTTTGCCGAGAACTTAGGAACTTATCTACAGAACCTGCCACGAAACTCGTTTTGGACAGCCAGCTATGATTCGGCGGAGAAACGTGATTGGCTGCGCGACTGGACGGTGTTCTATTGGGCCTGGTGGATCTCGTGGTCACCGTTCGTGGGGATGTTCATCGCTCGTATCTCCAAGGGGCGCACCGTCCGAGAGTTTGTCATGACGGTGTTATTCGTACCCACTTTGGTGGGCTTCGTGTGGCTTACGGTCTTTGGCAACACGGCTCTTTACCAGGAGCTCGACTTGGCCGAAGTGACCCGTTCGGTGGCCAGCCAGGAACAGACCAACCTATCGGACTATCTTTATCCTAAAACCGAGAATGAGGACGGTATCCGCGAGAGGGAATATGCACCGGAGCGGCTGCCCAAGACATTGTTCGTGTTGCTGGAACAGCTGGGATTACCCAGCTGGACGGCGGTGCTGAGCACGGTTTGCATCGTGCTGTTCTTTGTTACTTCTTCAGATTCAGCGTCGCTGGTTATCGACACGATCACTTCGGGTGGTGAGACGGAATCGCCGGTTGGACAACGGATCTACTGGGCGCTCAAGGAAGGTCTGGTTGCGTCGCTCTTGTTGCTCGCCGGAGGTTTGGGCGCGCTGCAGAGTATGGCGATCGCCAGTGCGTTGCCGTTCACTCTGGTCGTGATCGCGATGTGCGTAAGTTTGGTCCGCGGCTTGCAGCAGGAGCGGGAAACGCAAACCGAGACTCTCCCGTAGGAATTGGAACGGCCCAGAGGAATCCTCTGAGGGAACTCATTCTGGGCCCGCGGATCCTGGGTCGGCGGAATCTGGGTCGACAGAATCTGGGTTGACGGAATCTGGGTTGACGGAATCTGGGTTGACGGAATCTGGGTTGGCGGAATCTGGGTTGGCGGCGTGTGGCCGAACGACACCGAGGAGGGCGTCGTGTAGCAAGCCATTCGAGGCTAGGACACTGGACTTCGCCAGGGGCAGTGGTCGGCCAGCACAATCAGTCACACGGCCACCGGACTCTTCGACGAACAGCCGTCCTGCGGCGAAATCCCAAGGAGACAATTGAAGCTCGAAGAATGCCCCAAAGCCTCCCCTTGCCACCTCTGCCAAGTCGAGTGCTGCAGTTCCGAACCGGCGGATTCCACGAATATCCTGGCGGAACAAGTCGCCAACGGCAGCCAGAGTAGCTTCCATCATGGCGCCTCGATCGTAATAGAATCCGACGCCAATCAACGCCTCGTCGAGCCGCGACTCGGACGACACCCGTACCGTCTGGCCATTGTGTTGTGCTCCCTGATCCCGAACTGCTTCATACCAGTCTCCACGCGCCGGATTGAACACCACGCCGCAGATGGGCTGGCCCGCATGGTAGTAGGCGATGGAGATCGCGAAGTGAGCGATGCCGTGGACGAAGTTGGTCGTGCCGTCCAGCGGATCGATCACCCAGAGGTGTTCGGCTTGAATACGATCCGGCTGCGATTCTTCAGCCATCACTGCATGTTCGGGAAATGCTTCTCGAATCACGGCCACGACCGCTTGTTCCGACTTGATGTCGGCTTCGGAGACTAGATTGTAGGATGCCAAGGGGTCTTTGCTGGTCGCTGAGACTCCGTTCCGGAAGTACTGCGACAGAATCTCTCCGCCAACTCTCGCCGCGCGACGAGCAACGTCCAAAGGGGGCATTCGCGGACACTCCGTTCGAGTCAGATTTCTAGCACTTGTACGGCACGACCTGTTAGCCTGCACCATTAACCTACCGCTGGAATGACGAATGGCGAAAGACCCAATGACGAAAGAATGATAAAGCGCGAATGACGAAGGAGCTATTCCCGTAGGACTTGGAAGGAAACAAGTTGCCGTTTCGTTCCGTGTGCCACTGGCTCCGCCAGTGCTCTTTTCGCGACGTGGACACGGCGATTCAGCACTGGCGGAGCCAGTGGCACACGAAACGGACAAGTTATTTCCATACAGTTCCTAGGTAGTCGTGCGCACGCGTCATTCGTATTTAGACATTCACTCGTCACTCGTCATTCGTCATTGGGCATTCGTCATTCTTTCCCAGAGGGTCTCCATGAAACGAAAACCGAGAGAAAGTGTCTTCCGTCGAGGCCGCGTTTTCAACACCTCAGGCTGCGCCTGGTTGTTGCGGCAAGACTGCAGGACATAATGAATGTCGATTCTGTGAGCGTCTGCGGCCCTGCGTCTGCGGCCCTGCGTCTGCAGCTCTGCGTGGCGGGCGCGATTGGTTCCGCAATTCAAGAGCCTGTCTCTTGCTACCAGGAGTTCGTCATGGTGGTACGTTATCAAAGAATCTTGTTGCTTGCGTTTGGGCTGGCGCTGACCGCGGGTTCAGGTAGCAGCATCCCGGTCGCCGGAGGGCAGGAGCCAGTACCGGCTGAGGTTGCTCGCGAGATTGTGGAAGCGACCGGTATCCGGGGTGGATTCGTCGTTCATCTGAATTGTGCTCACGGCGAGCTGACTGCCGCGCTTCGGATTAACGAGCGGTTTCAGGTTCACGGCTTGGACGACGAGTCGTCGAATGTGGCCCGGGCTCGGGCGACGATCCAGCGGGCAGGGTTGTATGGCGATGTTTCGGTAGACCAGCTGCGTGGCACGCGGCTACCGTACATCGACAATCTGGTGAATCTGTTGGTCTCAGACGATTTGGGTAATGTGTCGATGTCCGAGGTGATGCGTGTACTGACGCCTGGCGGGGTGGCTTATCTGAGGCAGGCCGGCCGGTGGCAGAAGACCGTCAAACGTCGACCCGACAACATCGACGACTGGAGCCACTTCTTGCACGATGCCAGCGGTAACGCGGTGGCCCATGACGAGGTGGTCGGGCCTCCGCGGCATCTGCAGTGGTTGGGCAGCCCGCGCTGGTCGCGACACCACGACCGTATGGCTAGCATGAGCGCGTTGGTGTCGGCGGGCGGGCGGATCTTCTACATCATGGACGAGGGGGCGGGATGCTTTTAACGGCACCGTGCTGTGGAAGCAGCCGATCAAGACTTGGCACAATCATCTGTGGCCCTTGAAGAGCGGTCCGACCCAGTTGGCTCGACGCCTGGTGGCCACGCGGGAAACCGTCTACGTGACGCTTGGATTACGAGAGCCGTTGACCGCTCTGGATGCTTTGACCGGTGAAATCCTGCACACCTACGAAGGCACGAAGCCTACTGAAGAAGTCCTGTTGCAGGATGGCAAGTTGTTTGCATTGGTCAATCCGGGTGCATTTTCCACTTCGGACTACGAAGCAAAGCTCAACCTGGGCGACCAGGCGCGGGTCGGCACCGAGTATCTATGGAACGAACAGCCGCGGCAGATTGTCGCCGTGGACGCTCAGACAACAGATGTGCTATGGAAAGTCGACTCACCGGTGGCGCCTCTGACGCTGGCAGCGGATTCGGAAAGAGTCTTTTTTCATACCGGCGAAAAACTCGTTTGTGTTGACAGCGATACGGGACAGCAAAACTGGACGTCCGGTCCGGTCGGAAGACGGCCCAACGTCACGATGAACTTCGGTCCCAAGCTGGTGGTGAATCAGGGTGTCGTGTTGTTTGCGGGCGGCGACCGGTCGATGCGTGCTTTTGACGCCGCTTCGGGCAAGCCAATGTGGACCGCGCCGCATGCGCGCGGCGGGTATCAGTCGCCTGAGGATCTGTTGGTCGTGGGGGGACTGGTTTGGTCCGCACCGACAACCCAGAGTCGAGATTCAGGCGTGTTCACGGGCCGCGATCTACGGACCGGCGAGGTGAAGATCGAGTTTCCACCGAACGTCGAGACATATTGGTTCCATCACCGTTGTTACATCTCCAAGGCGACTGACAAGTTCCTGCTCCCATCGCGGACTGGCATCGAGTTCGTGGACTACGAGAAGCAAGACTGGAACATAAACCACTGGGTGCGGGGCGGCTGCCTTTACGGAGTGATGCCCTGTAATGGATTGATCTATGCGCCACCCCACAACTGTGCCTGCTACCCCGAAGCAAAACTCTATGGATTCAATGCTCTGGCCCCCACATCAGCCACACGCAAGCTCCCTAGCCAGATCCCGGACCAGGGTCGCCTCGAGCGAGGTCCTGCCTACGCGGAATCAGCAAATCTAAAATCTGAAACCGAGACCTCGAAGTCCGATTGGCCTACGTATCGTCATGACACGGCGCGCAGCGGTATTGCCACGACAACGGTGCCCACCGAAATCTCCCAGGCCTGGCGGGCCGATTTGGGCGGTCGGCTAAGTAGCGTGGTTGTCGCGGCGGACAAACTGTATGTGGCGCAGATCGACTCCCACAGCGTTCACGCGCTGGATGCGAAGACGGGCGACAAGTTGTGGAGCTACACGGCGGGGGGACGGGTCGATTCGCCGCCCACCGTTTACCAGGGCCGTTTGTTGTTCGGCTCGGCGGACGGTTCGGTTTATTGCCTACGAGCCGCTGATGGTGTGCTGGTTTGGCGGTTTCGCGCTGCTCCGCGCGACGAGCGTCTGATGGCGTTCGAGCAATTGGAATCAGTCTGGCCCGTTCACGGTACCGTGCTGATCGAGAACGACGTGGTTTACTTTGTCGCCGGTCGTTCGAATTTTCTGGATGGCGGGCTGCGGTTCTTCCGGCTGGATGTGAATACGGGTCGCAAGATTTCAGAGAGTGTTATGAACGACCGCAACCCGGTCACGGGCGAGGACATCCAAAACAGCTTGCAGGTACTTAACATGCCGGTTGGACTGCCGGACATTCTTTCATCGGACGGCACCTATGTTTACATGCGGTCTCAGCAGTTTGATCTGGAAGGCAACCGCATCGAGTTGGGCCCACATTCAGGTGTGCCGGCGCAGCAGGGTTCGGTGCAGCGTGGCCATACAGCCCACTTGTTCGCGCCAATGGGCTTTCTGGATGACACCTGGTTTCATCGTTCGTATTGGGTCTACGGACGCAGTTTCGCCGGCGGTCACGGAGGTTACTATCAGGCGGGCAAGTACACACCATCTGGGCGAATTCTGCTGTTTGATGATGACATCATTTACGGGTTCGGTCGTAAGCCGCAGTACTATAAATGGACCACAACGATTGAGCACCAGTTGTTTGCAGCCAGCAGCGAACCGCCTGAAGAGGCTCGTGAAGCAGTCGACGAAGCCGGCACTGCCGGCGCCACAATGGTTCGGTTCGCCAAGACCAAGAGTCTCAACCCAACCGGGACGCCGTTAGCCGTCGAAGCTTGGGTTAAGGCAGAACGGCGGGACGGTGTGGTGCTCGCCCGAGGCGGACCGGCGCAAGGTTTTGCCCTGCTGGTGCGGCAGGGCAAGCCGCAATTCGTGACACGAGTCGACGGCAAGGTGTCGTCTGCCACAGGCCGCGGCAACATCATCAAACTGAGGGTCTACGTCAACGGCAAGCTGGCGGGCTCCGGCAAGGGGACGGGGTTGATCAGCTCCGATCCGGCGCAATCTATGGAAATCGGTGCGGACGACGCCGGCGCTGTCGGCAACTACAACGCCCCACTAGGATTCAGCGGATTGATCGACGAAGTGAGGGTGTATTTCGGGACCGTTACTGCCGAAGACGTGCGGCGGCGATTTCAGACCCCCGAGTTGGGCAGTCCCAGTCCGGACGGCGCCAAGTTGGTTCTTTCCTGCTCGTTCGACAGCGGAGATGCGCGTGACGCGTCTGGCAGCGGGAATCATGGTAGCATCGTCGGCGCTCAACCGGCGAAAGGCCAGTTCGGCAACGCCCTGCAACTGGTCGCTCGGCCGGGTCGCGGCGGCGGCACGTTCGTAGAGCACCAGTGGACACAGGACGTTCCGTTGCTGGTGCGAGCCATGCTCAAGTCTGAAGGTACGTTGTTTCTTGCGGGACCACCTGATCTGATCGACGAGGAGCAGACATTCCAGCGTTTGATTCGTCGCGATCCGAGAGTCGGCGAAAAACTGGCCGAGCAGGACGCGGCCCTGTTAGGGTCGCAGGGCGGAGTACTACAGCTGGTGTCAGCCGCGGACGGTAGCACACTGGCCAAGTACCAAATCGACGCCCTCCCCATTTGGGACGGCATGGCGGCCGCCAATGGCCGTCTTTACCTGTCCACGACGGACGGCAGCGTGCTGTGCTTCTCAGAGCAACGGGGCTTCTCAGAGTAACGGGGCTGGTTGGAATGGCACTCTGCGGCCCTCTGCACGGCAAGCGATCAGGATTCGCCCACACTGCGCGCATTTTCTCTCTCTCTGCGGTCCTCTGCGTCTCCGCGCTCTCTGCGTTTAGACTGGAGTTCCTGTAGAAGAATACGAGATTCTGCCGCATTTTGAAGTATATAAGCTCGTATTAAGTGTGGTGGCTCTGCCTACGCGGTAATGTTCTGGAGCAGATTGAGAGCCGTTTGTTGCTTGTCG
>Ga0310121_10003347_pt1 | contig 14668 bp, 14 predicted proteins | sample CB27_Tmax_986_MG_FD_203504 | JGI IMG/M metagenome (GOLD analysis project Ga0310121, IMG submission 203504) | Marine microbial communities from Western Arctic Ocean, Canada - CB27_Tmax_986 | ecosystem: Environmental > Aquatic > Marine > Oceanic | place: Canada: Western Arctic Ocean | collected...
TAAAAGTTCTTCCTTTTCGTCCCATCTGTATCCGTCCCTTCGTGTCCTTTTCAGGGTACAGATTCCACTTAAGCCGGTGGTCCGAAATTCGGGGGGAACCGCACCTACTTCGGCGGGCAGTTGAATCTCCATTACGTCCTCAAAAGGTTGATAGACTCGCACCCGGCCGTTCGTATTTCCTTCAAAGTTCAACAACGTCCGCCGACATGGAGAGCTGTCACTGTTGGTCACGATGCACGCGCGTTTGCCCGTCTCGAGATTGCGGAACATGGGAGTTCGCGGGTGCGTGGCCCCGCCGAACGCTGGGTGGGCCGGATTGATATGACGCACGCGACGCCGTGTCCCGGCGCTTGAAGCCTTAATCCTTAATGTACGGGTGATGGATTGAAGTTCGGTCGGCGTGTGGAAATCGCCGGCGAGGAGCGAGGGGTTAAAACTAGAGGGTTTCCCGAAGAGCCATTCCAAGCAAATAAACTTGCCATTCTCCCTGGTTCTCCGGGAAACCCTCGTTTTTTCCCCACCGGTCTTGCCTGATAAACTCGTGAGCGCGCGAAGTCGAGAGGTTCCACGTCGGTATGCTCGAATGAAGCTATTTCTGCTCCCGCTTGAGTCTCGTTTGGTCCAAGCACCGGTTTGGGGTTTTCCCATGCTTGCCCTAACATAACCTTCATCGTTTATTAAGTGCCAAGTATTGAGAACTTAGAAGTTGATTTAATATAAATCAGGTTTACCACGATAGACCTATAGGGCATTGCCTGATGCCTGGGTCCCCCGCCGCCTGTCGCTTTCGGGCTGAGCCCTCAAGCAGCCGATTATCGCCAATAATTTGACGTTGCGAATGACTGGACTGGCCAAATCGTCAATTATTCGCCGTCGCCAAAAGTCTGTCTCTTCACCATCCATCAGATTGGAAAGGGGACCGCAGCCGTTCATCCCGGGCTTGGGCGGGGTTGGGCGATCCATATAAGTCGTTTCATTTCAATCATCTGAATTGTAGCTGGCTCGAAATCGGGGCGCCGGCCCATCGGTTGGGGAGCCCATGAGGGGCTGATGCCGGCCCGACCGGCGCCGGATTGGCCGGCATGTTGCATCAAAGCGGCCCCGGACATCCATCGAGGTGGAGTCTTGGATCGTCTTTGAGGAACCGACTACGCATGGCCGCCACACCCCAAAAGGCCCTCGCCAGACCCGGAGCCCGCCCTCCCAACCAGTTTCTGGAAGCACTCCAACAAAACAAGGACGCGGTGATGCCGCTGGCGATCATCGGCATCCTGCTGATCATGATCGTGCCGGTGCCGCCGTTCCTGATGGACTTGTTGCTCACGCTGAGCATCACGACCTCCCTGCTGATCCTGTTCGTCGGTATTTACACGGTCAAGCCGCTCGATTTCTCGGTTTTCCCCAGCCTGTTACTGGTGGTGACGCTGTTCCGGCTGGCCCTCAACGTCGGCACAACGCGATTGATCCTGCTCAACGGGAACCAGGGCAGCGACGCCGCCGGGGGGCTGATCGCATCGTTCGGCAACTTTGTGGTCGGGGGCAATTACGTCGTCGGTCTGATCGTCTTCGCCATCCTGATCGTCATCAACTTCGTCGTGATCACCAAGGGCACCGGTCGCGTGGCCGAGGTTTCGGCCCGGTTCACGTTGGATGCCATGCCCGGCAAGCAAATGAGCATCGACGCCGATCTGAACGCGGGGCTGATCAGCGAGAACGACGCGCGCACCCGGCGCAAGTCGATCGAACTGGAGGCGGATTTCTACGGCGCGATGGACGGCGCCAGCAAATTCGTCCGCGGCGACGCCATCGCCGGCATCATTATCCTGGTGATCAACATCCTCGGCGGGCTGATCATCGGCGTCACTCAGCATGCGCTGGCCGGCGGCGACGCGGCCCGGATTTATACTTTGCTGACCGTGGGCGACGGTCTGGTCTCGCAGATCCCGGCGCTGATCGTCTCGACGGCCGCCGGTCTGATCGTCACCCGCGCCACCACCGAATCCAATCTCAGCCAAAGCATCGGCGATCAGCTCCTGGTCCAGCCCAAGGCGATGGGCGTGGCCGCTACGATGCTCTGCGTGTTCGCGATCATCCCCGGGATGCCCGCCATTCCGTTCTTCACGCTGGCGAGCATGACCGGATTTGCCGCCTGGAGCGCCGCTCAATCCCTCAAATGCAAGGCGACCTATGAGCTGGAAGAACGTGAAAAAGAAGAGAAAGAGAAGGAGTCCAAACCGGAACAGGCCGATTCCCTCCTGCCGCTCGACCTCATCTCGCTGGAGGTCGGCTATGGTCTGATCGGGCTGGTGGATGTCGAGCAGAACGGGGACTTGCTCAAGCGGATCAAGTCGTTGCGCCGCCAGTTCGCCCAGGATTGGGGCTTCGTCGTCCCGCCGGTCCATATCCGCGACAACCTGGAGCTGCGCCCGATGGCCTATTCGATCCTGATCAAGGGCTGCGTGGTGGCCAGCTTTGAGATGAAGCAGGCCCACATGCTGGCGATGGCGGCCGATGAGGGCGATGGCCAGGAACTGGGCGGCGCGCCCACGACCGAGCCCGCTTTCGGCCTGCCGGCGGTGTGGATTCCCGAGACCCAGCGCGACTCGGCCCAGTCCACCGGCTACACGGTGGTGGACCAGTCGACGATCATCACCACGCACCTGACTGAAATCCTAAAAAAACACGCCCAGGAACTCCTCACACGCCAGGAGACGCAGAACCTGGTGGACGCGCTGGCCAAGAAGTTCCCCAAGGTCATCGAGGGGGTGGTGCCCGACGTGTTGCCGTTGGGATTGATTCAGAAGGTCCTCCAGAACCTCCTGCGCGAGCAAGTCTCGATCCGCGACATGCTGACGATCATTGAGACGCTTTCCGATCTCGCGCCGGCGTTCAAGGACGCCGACGTGCTGACCGAATGCGTTCGTAGTACCCTGAGTCGCCACATCATCCGGCCGTATCAGCAGGAAGATGGCCGCGTCCATGTCATGTTCCTTGACCGCGAGATCGAGGAATTGCTGATGCGACACACCAAGGTGACCGAGCAGGGCATCTCCGTGGCGCTCGATCCGGAATCGGCCCAAGCCATCCTCAAATCGATCGAGCAGACCCTGGACCAGTGGGGGATGGCGATGGATACGCCGGTGCTGACCTGCCTGCCGGCGTGCAGGGTGCCCCTGCGCAAGTTGATCGAGAAGTTTATCCCGCAGTTGGTGGTGCTGTCGCATAACGAGATTCCACCGACTGTCGAAATCGAGACCGTTGGCATCGTGGGGTTGAGCCATGCAGCTGCATAAATTCCATGGCCGCACGATGGGCGGGACGTTGGCCCGCGTGCGCCGTCAGTTGGGTCCCGAGGCGTTGATCCTGGAGACCCACACGCTCAAGCCCAACAGCGCCGCCGCGCGGATGAACCCAGGCACCCGCTATGAAATCACCGCCGCTCTCGACCCCGGTCGACCCGCCCCGCGCCAGAGCGTGTCCCGCGGGGCGGGGAAACCCGTGCTTGAATCGGAACCAAGCGCGCCTGAACCGCCGGCGGGCGTTTGCCATAATCCGCAATCGGTGCTGGCGGATTTGGCCCAGTTGCGGGTCCAAGTCAGGCAATTACTGGAAGGGGACGGGAAACAACCGGGCGAGGCCGCTTCCGGCATCGACCTCCGGGATTACCACGATCTGATCGCGATGGGCGTGGACCATCAGTTGCTCGCCCCCCATTTCCGGCAGTGGCTCGCCTGGCGCACCGCCGCGCCGGCGATCCGCCAGTACATCGCGATCTCGGGCGAAGGACCCGCGCCAGGGATGCAGGGAGAGAGCCTGCGCGAGTGGCTATGGCTGGCGTGAGCGGCCAACCAGGGATTGGCAATCGGCGGGGAGTCTTCGAGTCCATCCGCTCTGGGGGACTCCGCTAGTGAAGGGCCAAGCATGCTCGGGCTGGTCGGCCCCACGGGCGGGGGAAAATCGACGACCATGGCCAAGATTTCGTCAAAATTGCGACGCGAGGGTCGCAAAAATAACGTCATATTGACGCTCGATACGCAGCGTTTTGGCACCACGGAGCAATGGCGGCACTGCGCGAAACTGATCGGGCTCCAGGCCGAAGAGGTCGTAAATCAAGAAGATGCAACGGTTTGCATGGATAAGTGGGGGCACTCGGACTGGATCGGGATCGATACGCCGGGCGGGATGACCCCCGACTCCGAAGCCGGTCGACTGTATGGATCGATAGTTGCTCGATGTCCTCATCTGGAAACAGTGCTGGTCATCCCATCGACTCAACAGGACGGAGTCAGCCGGCATCAGATGCAACAGTCCGCATGGCTTCCGGGCCGTCGGGTTCTGTTCAGTAAGTTGGACGAGACGAACCGCCACGGAGGCATCGTGAATCTCACCATGGATGGTCACTGGAAAATCAACGGTTTCACCGCCGGCCGCCGCATCCCCGACGACTGGGAGCCCGCGAGCTCGAAGAGTCTGTGGTCCCAGGTGTTCAAGCCGTCCGCTGCGAGCGCGGTCAAGTCGGCGTGTGAATGGGTCGGTGGAGGGGTCGCATGACAACCGGTTCGCTTCCCATCCGCCGCCCGCGCATTACCACCACCGCCAAGATTTCGAATACGCCCCCGCGGCGGGCTCCCCACGTCATCACCGTCACCAGCGGCAAGGGAGGGGTTGGCAAGACCAACCTGACGGCCAATCTGGGCTGGCATCTGCGCCAGATTCGGCGGCGGGTGATGATGCTGGACGCCGATCTGGGCCTGGCCAACATCGACATCGTTCTCGGCCTCACCCCGGACTTTGATCTCAGCCACGTGCTGAACGGAGAAAAAGAGCTGCGCGAGATTCTGATGCGCGGTCCGGCGGGCATGATGATCCTGCCGGCCAGCTCCGGCGTGACATCGGTCACCGACCTCACCGAACAGCAGAAGATTTTGCTGCTCCAGCAGATGGAAACGCTGCAGGAGGACTTCGACTTCCTGCTGATCGACACGGCGGCCGGCATTGCGAGCAACGTGATCTATTTCAACCTGGCCGCGCAAACCACGATCGTCATCGTCACGCCCGAACCGACCTCGCTGACCGATGCCTACGCCCTGATCAAGGTCCTCTCGTGGGACTATCACCAGAAGGAATTCAAAATCCTGAGCAACAACGTGAGTTCGGAAAATGAGGGGCTCGATGTTTTCAATAATCTGACGCGCGTGACCGACCGTTTCCTCAACGTCTCGCTCGATTACCTGGGATTCGTGGTCGAGGACCGGCGCGTGACCGAGGCCGTCAGGATGCAGCGCCCGTTTTGCGAGGTGGCGCCCGACGGGCCGGCTTCGACGTGCCTGAGGAACATCGCGCGGCAATTGGTCGAGACGGAGAACGACCTGATGAACAGCGATTTGGGCCTGTTGTGGCGGAACCTAATCATGCCGCCGCAAGCGCGGGCCGGTTGAACGAGGGGAGTTCAGCCAACGGAGTAGAACGTGGGGTGTATCACCGTAGGCGGGGCCTTCAGGCCCCCGCGACAATGCTGAGAGGCCAGCTGGCGCACGGATGCGATTCGCCGGGCAAGGACGGCCCAACGAGGAGGATGGCACGAAAGCCGCGAAAATCCATGGCCACGGTACGTATCACTACCCCCCCCGGACGCAGTGTGTCCCGAGGTGCCGGCTCCCGAAGTCAATTCCTCGGTCCACGCCTCGCTCCTGAAGATTTCCGAAGCGCTGGGGTCCAACCTGGAGTTGGCCTCGGTCCTGCAAACCATTCTGGATCTGACCCTGCAACAGATGCAGGCCCAGCAAGGCTCGATCCTGCTGTTCGACGAGCATCAGGACCGTCTGCAGATGCTCGCTTCCACTGGCCTGCCCACCGAGATCGTGCGCAAGGGCGAGTACCACTCGCTCGACCTGAACGCCGAGTGCCTGGCGGCCATCGGGCAGACGGTGGCGGGCATCTCGCATTGCATCAAGAACATGCTGACGGACGTGCGCGGTGGGATGTCGCTGATCGAAATAGCCTCGAACTCACGTAGTTGGGAGCGTCTGGACAAGGGTCATAGCATCCTGAACCGCAACATCGAGCGGATCGCCTCGGTTATCCTCGACATGCTCGATTACTCAAAGGAACGCCAACCGCGCAAGGGTTGCGTGAGCCTGATTAGTCTGGTCGAGGAGGTCATCGGCTCCGTGGAAAGCGAGGCCGAAATGCACCAGGTCAAGCTGGAGCAGCGGCTGGATCCGGATGCCAAGATGGTCGAAGTCGACGCCCAGCAAATCTTCCGCTGCCTGCTCAACCTCATCCATAACGCCATCGAGGCCACGCCCAAGGGCGGAACCGTTTGGGTCGGAAGCGAGCAGAAGTCCAACCAGGCGACCCTTAACCGGCTGCGCGATCCGTCGGCCAAAGGGGCGGTCATCATCCGCGTGGGCGACACCGGACCGGGCATCGGCGCCGAAGACTGCAAGAACCTCTTCGAGCCGTTCTTCAGCACCAAGGGCTCCAAGGGAACCGGCCTGGGGCTGGCCGTCACGCGCAAGATCGTCGAGGAACACGGCGGCCGCATCGAAGTGGACTCCGAACCGGGCGAACCCGCCGTATTCGCGATTCACCTGCCCGCTTAGGGCCGTTGCGCAAGCAAACCACCCTAAACAAACTCGCTAAAAACTTATGATTGCGGGGTATCGATCACCGGCCATCATCGGCCGACTTGCCCGCGCTCAATGACCTCGACGGGTTTAAGGCCGTTGAATGCATCGTTGGGGGTCTCCAGCGGGCAGGCGACGGCCTCCGGCTTCATGGGCTCGGCGAGGGGGGCATTCTTGAGTCGAGCCGGTTCACTCAGGTTGTCAGGGGACATCCGAGTTCATCGAGCAGCATTTCGTAGGTGCCGCGCGTGATCTTCTCGACAACGCCTTCGCAGTTGTAGGCGGTGTGGGCGCCGAAGATGACACGGTCGGCGAAGTCGGTGCGCAGGCGCGACTCGAGCGGAAGTGGCTCGACCTCGTAGACATCGAGCGCGGCGGACTCGATGATACCCTTTTCAAGCCCCTCGATCAGCGCGGCAAGAGGCGTAATTGCCCCGCGCGATACGTTGACCAGCAACGCCCCGGGGCGGATCATGGGCAGGACCCGGTCCAGTTCAGGTTCGCGGCCGGGTGTATGGATGCGCCGGGGATCGGTCTTGGGCGGGGCCATGATGACGATGCAGTCGGCGCTGGAGAACAACTCGTCGCGCCCCACGAGCCGGCCCGGAAAGTCGGGCATCGCCTCGGGGTCGGGATCATAGCCCAGCAGGTTGACCGGCCAGCCGCTCATCATGCGGGCCGTGCGCCGGCCGATATTGCCCAGGGCCACCAAGCCGATCGTGGAGCCCTCGAAACGGTGAGAGCGGACCTTATCCCACCGCTTGTCGCGCACCATGCGGTCCACCTCGAAGATCTTCTTATACAGCGCGAGCGTGTACGCGCAGGCGGCCTCGGCCATGGCCTGGGTGTGAACGCCGGGGGTATTGCGCACGCTGATCCCCCGCTCCTTGCAATAGGGCCAGTCAAACGAATCGATGCCGACGCCCCATTTGCAGACGACCTTCAGCCGTGGGTTTTCATCAATGACGCGCCGGGTGACGTGGTCGTCGGCCGCATAGATTGCCACCAGATCGGGCGAATACTCACAGAGTTGCTCCTCGTGCAACTCCTGCCCCTCGGGCCGGCGCAAGACAACGTCGTAGCCCCGCGCTCGTAGATGAGAGACGTAGGGTTCGGGTTCATTGATCGCCATGGGCGAGCTGACGAGCACGATGGATCGAGTCATGGGCGTTCACCGCCTGGCAGCGGGACCGAATCTCTTGTCATGGTTTTCTCCTGGAACCTCGAGAAGCAGTGTTTCCCCTTACAATTTGGAACCGAATTCAAACGGCCAGCCCACATTTCTCGGCGATGGAAGCACTTCTGTCAAACCCTTATTCACGCCGAGGAAATCGCGAATCATGCCCCAGTTGTTTTCCAATTTGCCCATTCAAGGGATCCCCATCGAGTCCCGATAACAAAATAGTATGAAGGACAAGATTGGGCAATTCCCGACGCGATGAGTGGAGCCTTGTCCTGACTCTACACGGGATGCGGCTCGGCAGACAGGCTGACCGTTAAGCCGGTGAATATCAAAAACATGGCCAGCATTGCCAGGCCCCCTGGCCTGTGTAACGTGGAAATGTGGCCCGGAAAAAACATATGCTCGCATTCGGTCCCTGATTTATTCATGCTATAAATCCAATGACCCCCTGAGATCCCGACCTGCCCTTCATTTTCCACGCGGAATGCCCCTGCATGGCGCACTGATTAACGCCCGAGGCTGGAGAACCGATCTGGTTGGCCACGAAACACCGGCACCATGCTGTTTCAGGCCATTCAGTTGAAATGACCCCAGTTCACGGCATTCGATTCCGGGGTTTTCGCGTTCAGGAAACCCATCACATCCTTCCAGTAATAACCTTCCTGCAGCAACAGCTCTTGGCCATTCTCGTCCACGCCCTTGAACAAGTCATGTCCACTGCCTGGCGAATTCCACGATGGCTGGATAATGATCTCGGCCATCCAGCCGGCCGTGTCCAATGTTGACTGGACGCGGCCGGCCAGTTCGACAAAATCATTGTTGGGGTTGTCCGGTGGCTTGTCATTGGAAGCAACCAGCAAGAGGAAGGCTACAGCGTCATTGAGTAGCTCAATATTCTCGGGAAGCAGATATTCATCCATTGTAGTTGAGCCGGCTACCGGGTCTATATAGCCCGGTGCCGGCGCCATCATAATGACCCTTGCAAACGGTGCCGGATTTAGCTGTGCAACCCTCAACGCGAGTAATCCGCCCCGTGAGTAGCCCATGATCGTCAGTTGTTCCGGGTCAAGGTGGGGCAGGTCAAGCAATTCGTCGACCCCGTCCAGCACGTCAACAAGGCTGGCGTTGATGGACACTGAAGCTGGATCGCGCGTCTTGGCGTATGCAAGATAGCCCGATTCGGCCAGCGCACGAACCGTGGCTTCCAGGTCCCCGCCAACGTTCGGGCCATAGCCGCCATGGTTGTAGAGCACCCCGGGAAACGGCCCGGTGCCGTGGGGGACACCCACCCAGGAGCCGTTCTCCTGTTGTGCCACGGCGACAGGAGGCTGGATAATGTCGAAAACGTGCACTGCTGCTTCGTTGGTCACGCTGACAAGTAATTTTCCGTTTTCTGGATCTAGCAGCCCGTCGGGGTTCGGGCCGGTGAATTCCATTATCTCTTCCTCGTGCAGAATCTGAAGGCTATCCCGATCCAGGATATAGACATTATAAGATTCCTTGTCTCCGAAAGCATGCCCCCCATCTGCCCAGTAGGTGTTGTTTTCGGGGTCAACGCCGAATATTCGCTGGGGACCTAGGGGAAGCTCGCTACCAAGCGGCATTCCGTCACTTGGCGACAGCTCATGGGGACCAAGGAAGAGCCTTTCTTGGGCGGCATCCCAATAAAACCATCCTGTGCCGGGTGTGGCCTGGGTCTGCATTCTCACCCAGTCCAGGGGTGCCAGTGAAATGGTGCTGAGAAGGACATGTGAATTGTTTCCGTCGTAAACATGTAGGTTTTTCTCAGCGGTGTGAAACACGAAAAGCAGGTTGTCTGTCTCGTTCACAATCACCTGAAGTTGCCCGGGCCCCCCGCCGGTATCCCCGGTCTTGAAACCAGTGAGGCTGAGGACCGGTCCGGTAATTCCGCTCAGCCAGTCGCATACCACGATCTGGCCAAATTCCGGGTAGGCGGCATAGGCCAGGTTGCGTGTCCAATCAACGGCCAGTTCCGGCAAACGGTCGGTTGACCCGTCCGGGATTCCCAGCGAAATTGTTTGAAGGAGTGTTGTCTCCCCGGGCGGATCTAGCCCAAAGGTGGAGAGGCTGCTGTCCCAGGCGTTCAGGACAAGTAGATAGGGGGTCGTATTGTTCAACTTGCCGGTGCGGATTGGAATTGGCCATGTCCCGGCCGTGAAATTTTTAAATGCTCCTGTTTCCGTGTTTAAACAGAACAGGTTGCTGCCGCCAAGACGACTCGTTCCAACCACGCTGACGCTGTCCGGGACCCGGCCCAGCAATTCGACACTATAGCCAAGCCGGATGGCCTCCATACTTGTAGTGTCCATTTCCGACGTCGGAATTCTCCAGATTACCGAGGCGTCCCCCTCGACGGCATAAATCTCCTGGGTTTCAGTCGCCAGGTCAAAACGGTGTGCTTTGTGACCAAACGAAATATCATCTTCGGGCGTAACCTGGCTGGTTGAAACAGGGAATGTGAAAATATGGACTCCTGTTGCCGCTACCCGGCCTTCTGAGGGCTGGTCCAGTGCAAGCAGGATGATCTTGTCGTGGGCTGTATCATAAAGGATGCGCGTGGGCAGGATTCCGGGAGGATAGGGGATGGTCTTCAGTGTCACTCCAGCCTTGTCCAGGACAAGGATATTCTGGCTTGCGCGGATGAAAAACTGCTGCGTTCCGGTATTCCACAACATCTCCAATGCCCGCCCGCTGGACAGGTTGAATGGAATGGAATGGTCAATGGACCGTGTGGCCGGATCATAACACTGGATGTTGCCATGAGGTGCAGTCAATGCAATATCCAATATATAGAATCGATCCAGGTCCGGATCATATAGGGAAGGCCCGGAATGACCGTCCAGCAAACTGGAGGTATAGATCTCGGCAAAGGTTAGTGCGTCAAGAACCAGGAGCCCAGGTGATGTCTGGCGGGTCAGCAATATCTGACCACGTGTTTCGTCTAGAGTAGGATCCATTTCAGCGCCGGTCCCCGGCAGGAACGCGGCAATCGTGCCAGTCCCGAGTTCAATTCGCACCAGATTCGTGTCAGCATCCCGCACATACAGGGAGTCGATGGAGGAGGCTACTTTCAGATATTTATAGGTTTGCCCCCCGAATCCGGTGTCAAGTGTTCCTGTAAAGGTTCTTGAGGTCGTGTCATAAACGGCCACATGGGAAGTCATGATGCCGGATACGTATATCTGTTTCCGGGTCTTGTTGTAAGCCACGTCAAAAAGTTTGAGAACATTATGATGGAGCGTGTCCCCGTTCAATTCGAGAAGATTGTAGCGTTGTTTCGGGGACAGGCTGTATACGGATTTCGTAATTCGCTCCGTTTGTGTGCCAGGAGTCCGTTTGGTTGTCACGGATATGTTGACTCCCGGTGATTCGTATGGTTCCAAGCTGATACACAAACCCGCCATCGTCATCAGCAGAATCTTCATAAACATTGTTATGCGCGTTTTCTTCATCTGGCCCTTCATTGATAATCAATATCAACCAGTCAGGCAATTTAACGATTCAAGTACGCTAACATAATTCTGCCCAATGTCAACCTTTTCTCGCCCTTTTTTCGTCCTTCCACCTCAACCCACTCGCTCGCACCAAGCGCCGTCGAAAGGCCTATCTGCAATGGGGTTAAGACACGCATAGGGTATTGATAATGCACGGCTTATGGCTCCCTCCCCACTTGTGACTTGCAGTGGTTGCCCATCTCCGAAGGGGACCCAAGGTTTCACAAGTCGAGACCAGATGGCGGAAAAAATTCAAAAGAGCGAGCCTCTTGCAAAAGTCGGCGGATATAAGCTACTCCCCAAAGTCTAGACAGAAAATGGGGTTGAATAAGGCGGATCGGCTTTTTTCTTTATCCCCCGTTGATCCCTACGGATATCAACTCGAAACCCCCGAGTGGGGAACGCTCCGGCGCCTTCTTACTTCATAAGCTCTTCTCCTTGATTGACCGGAGCCATTGCCGGCTTGCGGTTCCTTCGTGGACCTCGCGCGGGGTCCGGTAGCCGAGCGCCTGCTGGGGCCGTTCGGTGTTGTAGAACTCGCAGTAATGTCCGAGGCCGTGATCGCCGCCCCGACGGTCAGCGTAATCTTTCAGATAGACATCTTCGTATTTCACGCTGCGCCACAGCCGCTCGATAAAGATATTATCGAAGCATCGGCCCCGTCCGTCCATGCTGATTAGCACCTCGGCGTCGCCCAGCCGATCGGTCCAGGCAACGCTGGTGAACTGCGTGCCCTGATCCGTGTTGAAGATCTCCGGCCGCCCCCGGTCCAACGCCTCTTCCAAGGCCGCGATGCAGAAAGCCGCATCGAGCCACAGCGAAGTCCGCCAGGCCAGAACATACCGGCTGAACCAGTCCATCACCGCCATCAGAAACATGAAGCCTCCCCGCATGCGGATGTAAGTGATGTCGGCGCACCAAACCTGGTTGGGCCGCGCAACCTTCAAACTCTTGAGCAAATACGGATATTTGACCGCTTCGGACCCGCCGAGCGAGAGCCGCGATTTGGGATAAATCGCCTCCAGCCCCATCGTCCGCATCAGCCGCCTGACACGCTTGGGGCCGATGATCTGGTCCTGACGCCGCTGCCAGTAAGTCATGCGCGCCACCCCGTAAAACGGCGTCCGTGTGTATTGCTCGTCGTCATGCTCATCGACCGAACATTCCATTCGCTCTGCCGGCGCGCCTCGTAGTAATAGCTCGACCGCGTCAGCCCGAGCAACTCACACTGACGCACCACGCTCGGGGCGCCCGGTCCCGGATCGATCCGCGCCCGCTTCTCATCGGGCGTCAGCGCTGAGCTTTTTTTCTAACCACTCCAACTCGAACTGTAGGCGACCGATCTCCTGAAACAATTCGGAGGTCCGGTCCTCGGACCCGCGAACGGTCCGCCCGTCAGCGAATGCGCCCGCCGCGCGCTCGATGAGCTGCTTTTTCCATTGTCCGATCTGGTTTTGATGCAACTTATAGCATCCTGCCAGCTCGTTCAGCATCCGCTCGCCGTGCAACGCCTCGATCGCAACCCGTACCTTGAACTCCGGCGTCATTCGCCGCCGCTTAATCCCCATGGATTCACCTCCTTTCCCTGTCGGCCAATCCACCTTATTCACCTGTCCGAATTTTGGGGAGTATTATAATGAAGTGAATTATAAGGAGGCATATGGGCTTTCTTATTGGTTAGATGATCACCCAGAAGTGGCTGGGCGAAATCAACAACTATACTCAAAAGTCATTCCCGCGCTAGAGGATGATGATCTTGATAGTTTCGAGGCAAAGGAAATAAAACTCTTACTGCGGGAGGCGCTAAACAAGTTAGACACAGCTAGAGCGAAGTGAGCAACATCCACCAGGAGAAGCGATATGGCCCAGTGGTTCCGTGAAAATGTGTCCAACAAGTCGCTACAGACGGCCGGCGCTCCGCGCCGCCGCCGGGCGTTAGAGGCCGTTTAAAGAGGAGAACTATGGACAGGCGTACTAACTCAGTAGACATGATGGTGCCCCGGCCCAGCCGCGTCTGCGGTCCGAGAATGGACGAACGCGGCTTGGGGCGAGGTGGTGGAGCGACACAGACCGTTCCCAGTTAAAATCTACTGATTGGAGGGGCTCGGCGATGAGAGTACGAATGTCCCGTATCGGTATGATGTTTGTCTTGCAAATTTGCGGACTCGCGGCACTGGCGGAACCGACGGAATCGCTGGCCGCCCATCCGGTCTACAAGACCCCTGATCTTGAGGCGGCGACCGTTGCCGATGTCTCGCGCGTCATTGACGGTGACAATGTGATTCTCAGTTATGAGGGGGCCGACCATCGGTGCCTTTTGATCGGAGTTGACGCACCAAGAGTGACCGCAATTCACGGTCAGCAGTCCGCCCAGTTTTTGGAGAATCTACTCAACGGCAAAAAAGTCTTTCTTGTCACCGAGGGGGGACCATTCGTCCGCGACAAGGCGGGACGTGCGCCGGTGTTCCTTTTCCGCTATCCCCACGGGCAGTTCGTGAACCTGGAGATCGTGCGCCAAGGTTACGGCCGGGCGTTCGTGAAGTATCCATTTGAGGGGATGGAGGCGTTTACGTTCTATGAGGGGCAGGCTAAGGCGGCCAAAAGGGGTTTGTGGGCTCCGAACGCGGACAAGCCCGAGTTCGGGGGCTCCCGCGTGTATATCCCCGATACGCTGATGAGGAACAAGTCCGCGCCACGACAACAGCCATGCCCGGAGCAAAGTCCGGAACCGACCGATTCGGACGGGTTCCTCACGGACCTTTTCCGCGACGCTTTGCGCGAGGAGGGTCGCGATCCCCCCCCCCGAGCAATCACCCAACCTGAGTCGCGAGCGGCAGAAGGAGCGTAGGAATGCGCGGCGCAGAGAACGGATGCGCGAAAGGATGCGCGCCGAAGTCGCGATGGGAATTCACGAAGGAGTCATGGAAAGAATCAAAGCCCAAGCTCGACAGGAGTACCCCAACGACTACAGCATGCAAGCGTATACGGTCGAGTGGGAGGTCGAGGCTTACCGAGAACTCGTTTCCTATCAACGACCCGCCGGAGTCGCGCTGGAAGACTTTCATCAAATCCTCGATGGGGCCGAGCAGGAATATCCTGACGATTACAGCCTGCAAAAATACTCGGTCGAATCGGAAATCAGGTCATACCTCAAACTTCACGGGCGGTAGAAGTTCTCAGGTTTTTGGCATTCGGTTGAAGGAGAACAGGCGAGCGGCATTGACCGACATTTCCCATTTTGCTAACCAAACCGTTCGATCCTCAAAATCTTTGAGTGGATCATCCCACCGTGCCTGGCCAAAGGCAAGGGATTTGACCATGGATTCTGGCCGAACAAGCTC
>Ga0310121_10003348_pt1 | contig 14667 bp, 10 predicted proteins | sample CB27_Tmax_986_MG_FD_203504 | JGI IMG/M metagenome (GOLD analysis project Ga0310121, IMG submission 203504) | Marine microbial communities from Western Arctic Ocean, Canada - CB27_Tmax_986 | ecosystem: Environmental > Aquatic > Marine > Oceanic | place: Canada: Western Arctic Ocean | collected...
CTTCCGCGTGAAATCCGACTTCCACGGCAAACAAAGAGGCCAGCAATTCCTCAAATTGGCAAATCCAATTTCGACGGTATTCATAATCGTTTCCCGAGACAGGATCCATTCCACGGAGCCAGGCCCTGCGAACACACCTGGACCAACAATGAAAAACGCCGACTTCGCCGAGCTGGACGGTGTGTGAACGTGGATTCGATGCCATGACGCCCTCCATAAATGGACACCCGTATGGTAAGGGCCTTATGTATACACTGAGAGAGCGGCAGGTAAAGAGGTCATGGTTTTTGTTCATTTCCTCCAAATTGCCTAGAAAAGTAGCGCGTCTGATTTTCGCTTCCAAATTGCCTAGAAAAGTAGCGCGTCTGATTTTCGTCTTGATTTTCGTCTCTTCTCTGATTTTCGTCCACCCAGTTGATCGCGCAAGGTGGCAACGTGACCGTCGACCGCCTCTTCCGTAACGGGGTGGGTTTCCTCGGACACCGCATCGGCGATCTGGCGTCGCGTGAAGGCGTGATACGGTTTGCTGGCCAAGAGCAGCATGATCCGGAATTCGACGATGCCCACGCGAATAGGCTCACCGCCGAATGCCTTCCGGTAAGACATGGGCGGTCGTGCCAGGACGCAATCGCCCGGCTGCCCCTGGTCTTCCACTTCCCAGAAATCGTCAATGTCCCCGGCGATCAGTCCCCGGCGATCAGTCCCCGGCGATCAGTCCCTGGCGATCAGTCCCCGGCGATCAGCTCGCGCGGTTCGAACCCGGGTTCATCCTGAATGCGGTATCTCCCCATGCGTTCTCCGGTTGGTATGGCGTCTCTATTTATTGTACAACACGCGGGTACCCGACGCGCGCCGAGATGTGCGAGTACCGATTATGTCGGTGGAGAAAACTTTATCGGACCCAATCAGGACAACGGTATCGGCATGGCTGGTCCCGACGATGGCATTGAGCACCTCACGACCGGCGGTCATGACCAGATTGTGATCAAGACGCTGCGCGGCAATGGCGCGCATCCTCTCAAGCGACCGGCAGGAGATTGCACCGCTGCGACAGCTTGTGCAGCCTTAGTCGAGCAGGCCAGTAGACCCCAGACTGGAGACCAATTCCATGAAGATCAATCGACGCAGCTTTGTTGAGGGCGGTGCGGCCGCGGGAGTCGTCCTGAGTATGGTCCCCACGGTGCTGTCGGGCCAGGACGATCGACGCGTGCGGTTGGGCATGATCGGCGTCGGCGGCCGGGGAACCGATCTGTTGAAGACCGCCCTGAAGATCCCGCAAGTCGACGTCCCGGCGGTCTGCGATCTCGTTCCCCGCAACATCGCCAATTGCCAGAATCTCGTGCAGGAAGCACGGCACGCGAAGCCGGAGGGATATGGCCCGGACGAGCGCGCCTATCTGCAGCTTCTGCAACGTGAAGACCTCGACGGCGTCATCATCGCCACGCCGTGGGAGCTGCATATCCCGATGGCCGTCGCCGCTATGAAGGCGAACAAGTATTCGGCAATCGAAGTCGGCCCGGCATCATCCGTCGAGGAATGCTGGGAACTGGTGAACACGTATGAGCAGACGCGCTTCCCGTGCATGCTGTTGGAGAACTACTGTTATTTCAGCTACAATATGGCCATTCTCCAAATGGTCCGCCAGGGGATCTTTGGGGAGATCGTTCATTGCCAGTGTGGCTACGGTCATGATCTCCGCGAACGAATCGTGATGGGTAAGGGCACCGGACCCACGCCCAAGGGAGTGGGAGATTACCGCTCCACCCACAACCAGTTCCGAAATGGCGACCTCTATCCCACTCACGGCATCGGACCAATCGCCCAATGTCTCAATATTCAACGCGGGAACCGCTTTGCCTATCTGACGTCGACCGCCACCAAAACGCGGGGACTTGCGCATTGGTCCCGAAACAATCTTCCCCCGGGACACGACCGCCGCGATATCGATTGGCGTCAAGGCGATATCGTCACCACGACCCTCAAGTGCCAGAACGAGGAAACGATCATCGTGAACTTCGACACGCGACTGCCGCGGCCGATGTCATTCATGTACTGGATCCAAGGCACCCAGGGAATGTGGATGCAGGACGGCGACACGAGTTCACCTGACAAATCGACGATCTATCTCGATGGAGTCAGTCCCCACCATCGGTGGGAGTCGTTCGATGCTTATCAGAAGAAGTTCGAACACCCGGTCTGGAAGAAGCATCTCGGAACGTCGGAGTCGCAAGGCGGGCACGGGGGCAGTGACTTCCTCGAGGTGCGGGATTTCGTCGACTGCATCCTCGCTCAAGCCCCGGTTCCGATCGACGTCTACGACGCGGCCGCCTGGATGGCGATTTCTCCTCTCTCGGAAGCCTCCGTCGCCAAGGGAAGCGCGCCCGTCGAATTCCCCGATTTTACCGAGGGCAAGTGGATGACCAACAAACCGATCTTCGGCTTCGAATCCTGACGCGGCCGAACACCGCGACCAAAATGAGCGCTCGTCGTCCTCAGTTATCCGCGCTCCTGCTCGCCACTCGCCACTTGCCCCCGTTCGAAGCACGAACTGGCCGAACATCGGATTGCGAGCACGAGGAACAGCTTTCCCACCGACGATAAATAGAGTCCCTTTCTTCCGTTTGGTGAGGCGCACCATTCCCATCGGCCAGTGGGCTGTCGTTCTGAGAGAGCCTCCGGCGACCGAAGAATCCCGCACCAGACACCAGTCTTGGCCATTGATCCCATCGGCCGCCGCTTGGGTTCGGTTACGCCACGGGTCTTGGCGGTTGGAGATCCTCCGGTCGCCGGAGGCTCCCTCAGGATGACAGGAAAGAGGCTCCCTCAGGATGACAGGGCGGGAGCGCAATAAGGTTGATGCCCCATCGCGTTCACAGCCGCTAGTCGGCGACGCGGCCTGATCGTAATCGCCACAGACCGGCACCCGTGGCCCCAACGAGCAGGACGACCACCACCACCGAAATCACCGATTTTGCGTACTCCATGACCTCGGCCGGCGCGAACTGTCCAAAGTAGAGGTAAATCGCGATCGTCGCCACCGCCACCACCACGCCAGTCACCCTGGCGAATCTCCACGGCGTAATATCAACGTCTCTTGAGTATTGCTGGACGTAGGGTTCCTCCAGCGGCCACCACATTCCGATCAGCACCATAACAATGACGTTCATAACGAACAGGACACCGTGCACGTTCAAAAAGTGCATGTTCACGTCGAACACGTACTGCGACAGCGTGTAAAGCGTGACGCCCAGCAGCAAAGCCACCTTCGCCGCGATGGGCGGGATCCGCTTGGACAGCATCCCCACGGCGATGATCGTAAACACCGGCACGTTGTAGAAGCCATTGAGCCGCTTCATCCACTGATACAGACCCTCTTCGGCGTAGTAGATCGACGGCGCCAGGCAGATCGAACCGATGGCCAGCAGCGTGCCGAATCGCTTGCCCATTCGCACCATCTGGGATTCCGTCGCCTGCTCATGAATCAGTTCCTTGTAGATGTCCACGCTGAACAACGTTGCGGCGCTGTTGAGGAAACTGTTGTACGTGCTGAGAATTGCCCCGAGCAGGACGGCTCCAAAGAAGCCGACCAGGTAGCTCGGAAGCACGGTCGCGACCAGCCTGGGATACGCCAGGTCGCCTTTCTCGAGCGAGTCGCCGAACAAGTGAAAAGCGATTACTCCTGGAAGCACAAGGATGATCGGCCCCAGCAGCTTGATGAATGCGGCAATCAGGATTCCTTTCTGCCCGGTGGCCAGGTCCCGCGCCCCAAGTGTTCGCTGCACAATCCCTTGGTTGGTGCACCAGTAGAAACAGTTGATCAGAATCATGCCGGTAAAAAGACCGCTGAACGGAACCGGATCCGAAGTGGCGCCGATGGAATTCAGCTTCTCCCCATGGTCGCGTCCCAAAGTGGCTACTCCCGCCATGATGCTGCCCTCACCCAGGTGCCATAACCCCAGCACGGGAATCATCAGGCCACCCACGAGCAGACCCAGGCCATTGATCGTGTCAGACACGGCGACTGCCTTGAGGCCTCCATGGATCGCATACAGGCTGCCGACCACCGCGATGAGAACAATGGTTATGCACAACGCCGAAAACTGGTCGACGTTCATTCGTTCCGGGATGTCGAATAAGTTGATTAATGCAAATGCACCGGAGTACAACACGATCGGCAAGTAGACAATCCCAAAGCCAACCAGGAATAACACTGAAGTGATGATTCTCGTTGCCTTGTCGAATCGCTCTTCCAGGAAACCTGGAACGGTTGTGATGCCACTTTTCAGATACCGCGGCAGCACAAACAGTGCCATAATGACCATGCTCAACGCGGCGATCGTCTCCCAGGCCATGACAGAAATATTGAATTTGAAAGCCTGTCCACTCAGCCCGACCATCTGTTCGGTCGATAGATTCGTCAACAGCAGCGATCCCGCGATGACGATCGCACTCAGTCCGCGTCCGCCCAGGAAGTAGCCGTCCTTGGATTCGTGATCGTCGTGACGAACGCGCAGGTACGTGACGACGGCCACCAGGCCGGTAAAACCGATGAATGAGCAGATCGTGATCAGCATGGATTCTCAGTCGATTCCAACGGCATTTTCCAGTGTGGTGAAAGTCGGATTTGCGAGATCGATCACCACAATCAGCACCCGATTGCGGGCCAGCTGATGGTGCGGACGTGATCAAGTATATCCTGGAGTTCTTGCCTTAACAGCACAACGATGCCGAATGTGGGTACGCATTGCTCTGATTTGGAAACGATCAATTCATCCGTGATAGTTGGGTGTTTGGGTATTTCGTTGCGGTAGACCGCAGCCTGGTCGCACTGTTGATCCGTTGTACCCCAGCTTCGTTTTCATTAGGCTGCAATGTGCCGAAGTTCTTCGCGCTTCGGCGTGGCAATTATGGGGTCCTCGAGAGATACAGTCGAAGGCAGGCACGGCAAGCGAGATTACAGACGTGAGACCACTTACTGGCCAGAACGCGATCGTAACCGGTGCCAGTCGCGGCATCGGCGCGGCAATTGCCGTCGCCCTGGCAGAGGCGGGGGCCAATGTTGCCATCAACTACGCCACCTCGCAAGCGGACGCCGAGTCGGTCGCCGCACGTTGTCTCGGACACGGAGTACGCACGCGGCTGGCCCAGGCCGATGTCGGCGTGCGAGCGGAGACCGAACGCATCGTCGATGAAACCATCTCCGACTTTGGCGGAATCGACATCGCCGTTTCGAACGCCGCGTACAGCGATCGTGAGCTGTTTTACGAAGCCGACCTGGAGGGATTCGAGAAAACCATCCAGATCACGATGTGGGGAGCCTTTTATTTGCTGCGGGCCGTGACAAGCCACATGATTGCCAGTGGCACGCACGGTTCGATCGTGATCGTCAGCTCGCCCCACGGCTGGCGCCCGTTTCCAGGCTCGATGGCCTACAACATGTCTAAAGCGGCCATTGATCATATGGCCCGCACGGCCGCGACGGAACTGTGCGGCAAGCGGATTCGGGTGAACACGATCTGTCCAGGCTGGACCGACACACCCGGCGAACGCAAATTCTTTTCCGAGGAGAAAATACAAAAGATGAGTGGCGATCTCCCTTGGGGACGGCTTTGCGACCCCGAGGAGATTGCCCGGGGAGTCGTCTTCTTCTGCGACCCCGCCAGCGATTACATCACCGGCAGTTCGCTACTCATCGACGGAGGCATCAGCCTTCCCGTCAAAGAGATGCACCGGCTCGATATGCCGAGCAACAAAGAGTAGAGGCTGTTTCACCCCATGTCATCCTGTGGGGAGCCGCGCGACCCGCAGGATCTCGTCTTCGCGGCCAGGCGAACATCAAGCCAGCAGTTTTTCGACCACCGCACCCCCCACGTCGGTCAGGCGGAACTGGTGCCCTTGGAAAGGAAACGTGAGCCGCAAATGGTCCAAGCCCAACAAATGCAGAATCGTGGGTCAAATTAGCTGAGCAACTCTGGCTCCATTCAGCTGAGCGACATAGTGGTACGCTGACGTGAGATCTCACGCTGTCTGAAGCGACTTCGGATCAAGCGACTCGACAATGGTTCTGGTCTCTGCACCAAGAGCTTGCAGGATCCGATTTGCTCGATCTACCGTAATCCCGTGATACTCGTTTCTCTCGTCGCGAGAAACTTGCGACTCATGAACTTCGAGCCGGTCGGCAGTTTCCCGTTGGCTCAGCCCCTGGGCGATCCGAAGGGCAATCAGTAATCGGCCAACGCCCTCGAAATTGCGAAGCTCGTCGAATTCGCCCCGCCGAAGTCGCTCATAGCTTGCAACCTCTTCCCTAAGCTGCTCATGAAAGGAGACAAGCGGGTCCATTGCCCGTTTGATCTCGGTTTTCGATAGGTCCATCTCTTTTAATTTGCTTCGCTGCTCACTAAGACGCTGCTTTTCGCCAGAAAGGCGTTTCACTGCGTCTTGGTACTCCGTTTCGTTTCGTATCATGATGTCACCTCATGTTTTATCTTTACTATGCCTTTTGGAATGCTTCCTGCTCGTGATTGCCTAAAGGCAGATGGAAACTCTAGCTCGTGTCCGTGTGGATCGCGTATTCCAGATAACTGACCACAGTGCGGGTAAAGCTCAACGCGATACGCATGCCATATCGGAAGCTGCGACTTGGGGTAGCCGCGATACGGTCGACGCGATGTAGGATCCCAGGTCCAAACCTTGTGCGGGTCAAGCAGGTCCAGATCTCGCTCAAGCTCACCTGATGTAAGCCTCATAAGCTCGCACTCAAAATATCCGTCGATATCGTTTGGATGATCCTTGTCTTCTGCAAAAGATCCGTTAACAAATATCTCCGTGACACCGACCTTCCAAAGTTGATGCACCATGACTGATAGATTCTCAACAAGCTTTCTCCTCCAGCTTTCATCCCAGTTTGCGTACTGCTCGCCAGGCGTTGGAGCCATAACGAGTGGTGACTCAATCAGTTCAGCAAGGGAGAGTTCGTAATCACTTGGCGGAAGCAGTCCGTCTTCCGTAAACGTTGGGAGAATTCCCTGCAACTCATCCATATTGACATATTAGCCTAGTGTGACATATTTGTCAAGAAAGAACCTCGGCGGTGAACGACGGAAAATTGCCTTTGCGTCGAGTTCAGGAAAGCGAACATAGTTACACAGTCGGAGGACTATCTGATGGCGGTTTGACGCTTTGAACAAGTTCGGTTTCAGTGATTTCAACGGTTTTGAGCAAAAATCAGACGAGCAAAAAATCAGACGCGCTGCCTGAATAGATAGCTTAGGAATTCTGGCGAACTTGCAGACATAGCCTATGTTCTGCAGATCACCTAGCTAGGTAGCGCTTCTGAATTTTGCCCGAAATATTCGTTGTCGATTGGGGGAAATCTCTCGACGACTATCAGCCAAGTTTTGTGTCTTTATGTCCGGGGTGGTTAGTCTTCGGCAGGAGCTCCCAGCGGACCTGCCCGTTTTCAGCCTCGGAACTCCTGCCGATCGGGTCGATATCCTCAATCAGTGAAAAGACCCTGTCGACTATCCGAGGACGCATTGCCGCGTGATGTGATGATTCCTTTTCAGACGCCAGGGAACTAAGTGTGATCCTTTCGCCTCCACGACTCCCCGACTTTCGCGGCTGGAAGCTCTTGGACCACATCGCATCTTCGTCGATCACGACACCGACGACCTGTTGAGCTTCGGATGTCCCTCGTCGAACCGTCGATTCGGCCCGCCCAGTAGCACGAGGCGTGCGCGGATTCGTCAACGAGCCAGTAACCGCCACCGGAAGACTGGCGTCGAACTTGCTGGCGTTCCATAGGTTGAGATCCCTAGCGTCCGTCACCCCATCGCCGTTAAAGTCACCACGGGCCCAACCCGTCGCACTTCGAAAACGATTCGCGTTCCACACGTTAAAGTCATTGCCGTCGACAACCCAGTCAAGATTTGCGTCACCAAACAACGTCCCGATTCGATTTAACACCAAATCGCGGGCATCCTTATCGTCAATCACGCCGTCAGGTACCAAATCAAATCGTGCATCATAGTTGGCTTCACCCGCGGCCAGTTGGACAAACATCAAATCTATGTCCCCCGCCTCAAGGACACCGTTTCCGTTGAGGTCGCCATCAATAATCCCAATAATCAATGTCCCATCATTGACCACATCACCAATAATCGATGCACCAACCGATCCATTGAAAACCACAGTCGCGCCGCTTGCGACCGTCAGCCCCTGTAGCGTCGCCGTGCTGGCAACTACCAGCGTCCCCTCCGTGACGATAACGTCCGGTGCGTCACCCATGATGTGCAACCTGCCGGCCCCGCGTTTGACGGTGCCAGCGGCACTCACCAACGTAGAATCGATAGACACTTCGACACCCGCGGCAACCGATATGGATCCGGATGTGACCGATAAGGTGTGACCGGACAACCGATAGCTGTCTTCGAACACTAGAGAGTTCGCACTGCGGTCGCCACCCAGGGATATGGCACTCACCGTTGGTGCCGACCGAAACGTTATGATGTTTCCTGGTGGCCCGGCATCTGGCAATACATCGACGATCGATTTGACAGTCCAATTATTGGCGTCATTCCACGTTAAACCATCGCCCACATTGCCAATGGCGGCGTTGTCGCCATCCCAGACCGCCGGTTCACCGACGTTTTCGTACCAGTGGACCAAATTTCGGGAGGCGCTGAGCACGTCCAGGTCGCCGTCGCCGTCCAGATCGGCTGCAATTACGTTGGCCTGCGGAGGGACACCGACGAGGGTATGGTCCGTGAAGTTCTCACGACCATCGTTCTCGTGCCATTGGACATTGTCGTCGCTTAAGAAGGTACCGCTAAGCACGTCGAAATCGCCGTCGCCGTCCATGTCAGCCGGAAACACGCTCAATCCTTCATTGGAATTGTTACCGATCCGTCGTGCCGTAAAGTTTTCGCCACCGTCGTTCTCGTACCAAGCGATCCTAAGAGACAGGGATGAGGCACTGAGCACGTCCATGTCGCCGTCGCCGTCTACGTCCGCCGCAAATACACTTCTCGCCCCAGAATATCGGTTGACGTCAGTGCTGATGGTATGGCCCGTGAAGTTTTCGCTCCCGTCATTCTCGTACCACATCACATGGGCGTCGCCGTAGTAGGAGGCGCTGAGCACGTCCATGTCGCCGTCGCCGTCCACGTCCGCCGCGAATACGCTGAGCGCGTTATCGGCATCGATGCTGATGATACGGGCCGTGAAGCTTTCACTGCCGTCGTTCTCGTACCACGCGATCTTGTCGTCGTAGGAGGAGGCGCTGAGCACATCCATGTCGCCGTCGACGTCCGCCGCAAAGACGCTCCGTGCACGATCGGCATCGGTGCTAATGATATGCGGCGCGACGCTTTCGTCGCCGTCGTTCTCGTACCACGCGATCTTATCGTCGTTGAAAGAGGCGCTGAGCACGTCGACATCGCCGTCGCCGTCCACGTCCGCCGCGAATACGCTTTGCGCACCATCGGCGTCGGTGCTGACGGTATGGGCCGTGAAGCTTTCACTGCCGTCGTTCTCGTACCACGCGATCTTGTCGTCGCTAACGGACGCACTGAGCACGTCCATGTCGCCGTCGCCGTCCAGATCCGCAGCGAATACGCTTTGCGCAGCATCGGCGTCGGTGCTGATCGTGCGCTGACCGCCAAACACGCCGGATGCCGCGGAAGGAGGTCTGATCGTGACTTGGTAATCCTCTACTTCGCCGTCGACTGCAAATCCTCCCGGTCCGAGGTCACCTGCCGTACTCAGTCGAAACCGCGCAAATGTGACGCCGGCGGCCGCCCAACTGGGCACGTCGAACATCAGGATATTGTCACCGGTGCTGACCGCCTCGCTATCGAAAACCTGCTCACTCGGACCGCCCCAACTGCCGTTGCCGTTGAAGTCGATCCACGCGTCCAACTTGCCCACCGCAGCCTGGACGTTCACCGTCACAGAGGCGCCCAACGCTCCCACGGAAATCGTACCAAACGTCACCCCGTCCTCATCGGCCCCATCCGCCCCGGCACTGGCCGAATGCGTGCCATCGGTTTCGGTATCCCGCGTCGTTCCCAGAGTTGGTCCGGTACCGACATGCCGCGCGCCGTCTGCAAACAACGTGGTTGGATATGGAACTGGAGCGTCGCCATATTCACCCTGGTGCAAATCATCGTCGACGATTGTATAAACCGAGACAGGATGCGTGGTACCTGCTAGCCCATCGTGGGAGAAATTCGTAAGTGACAGATGGATCGCTTCGTTACCTTCCGGCATCGTGTCGCCCAGCACCTCCAGCGGTACCGCCTTGGTCGTCTCGCCGATGCCGAAATTCATGGTCACGGGCCCGGCAGTGAAGTCGACGCCGGCAGTGGCGGTGTCGCTGGTTAGCACAACGTCCACACTGGTAGAGACACTCGTCGATCCGGACCGCGTAAGCATGATGACGTTCGTTGTATTGGTGACGTCACCTTCGTCGGCGCTGAATTGAGGACCATCAAAGTTGTAGGCTAGTGGCCGATTCTCGTACCACGCGATCTTGTCGTCATACCCAGAGGCGCTGAGCACATCGATGTCGCCGTCGCCGTCCATGTCCGTCGCAAAGACGCTACTCGCACCATCGGCGTCGGTGCTGATGGTATGTGCCGTAAAGTCTTCGTTGCCATCGTCCTCGTACCACGCGATCTTGTCGTCGCCGGAGGACGCGCTGAGCACGTCGACATCGCCGTCGCCGTCGCCGTCGACGTCGGCCGCAAACACGCTACCCGCACTATCGGCGTCGGTGCTGATGGTATGGGCCGTGAAGCTTTCGTCGCCGTCGTTCTCGTACCACGCGATCTTGCCATACCCGGAGGCGCTGAGCGCGTCGACGTCACCATCGCCATCCACGTCCACCGCGAATACGCTATTCACACCATCGGCGTTGGTACCGATGGTACGGGCCGTGAAGATTTGGTTGCTGTCGTTCTCGTACCACGCGATCTTGTTGTCGCGGGCGGACGCGCTAAGCACGTCCATGTCGCCGTCGCCGTCCACGTCCGCCGCAAATACGCTAGTCGCCCCATCGGCGTCGGTGCTGATCGTGCGCTGGCCGCCAAACACGCCGGATGCCGCGGAAGGAGGACTGATCGTGACTTGGTAATCCTCTACTTCGCCGTCGGCTGCAAATCCTCGCGGTCCGAGGCCACCTACCGTACTCAGTCGAAACCGCGCAAACGTGATGCCGGCGACCGCCCAACTGGGCACGTCGAACATCAGGGTACTGTCACCGGTGCTGACCGCCTGGCTATCGAAAATCTGCTCACCCGGACCGCCCCAACTGCCGTCGCCGTTGAAGTCGATCCACGCGTCCAGTTTGCCCACCGCACCCTGGACGTTCACCGTCACCGACGCGTCCAATACTCCCGCGGCAATCGCACCAAACGTCACCCCGTCCTCATCGGCTCCGGCACCGGCCGAATGCGTACCATCGTTTTCGATATCCCGCGTCGCGCCCAGAGTTGGTCCGGTACCAACATGCCGCGGACCGTCTTCGAGAAGCGTTGTTGGATATGGAACAGGAGCGTCGCCAAAGTCGCTCTGGCTGAAATCGTCGTCGACTATTGTAAAGGTCGCGATAGGTCGCGTGGTACCTGCTAGCCCATCGTGGGAGAAATTCGTGAGCGACAGGTGGAGCGTTTCGTCAATTTCCGCGATCGTCTCGCCCAACACCTCTAGCGGTAATAACTCCGGCCAAATCTAGCGTTGATAGCGATGCCACCTTAACACTAGCCTGACGCGCAAGCGAAGAGAGGCGCCGTTGCCCCACCAAATTACGAAACGCTGCCAAACGAGTCCGCACCGATGCCGCGCCGGGAATGCGATCCGCGTTCTCCTCGCTTGCGCGTCGGGCTAGTGCCGCAACTCACAATTAAGGTTACAGCACCGACGAAAGTTACCCAGCTTTGTTAATCCCAGGATCACGCAAATTGCCTTGTTCATCTTGACGCAATTGGGCGTTTCTGCAGATCGAGCTAACAGAAGTCAATTCGGCTGCAGTTGGCGCCTTGTCAAGGTCAGTATTTTGGTAGTCTGGATAGACTTCCGTATTACTGTACCGTCAATTGTGAGTTGTGGCACTAGTGTTTCCCAGCGAGGCAACCTGTAGCACTGCCAGCATTTGCCGGAGTTGTGATCAAGGCCTCATGGTTCTTGTTCATTTCCCCCCAAATTGCCTAGAAAAGTAGCGCGTCTGATTTTCGACGGGATCGTAGGGGGGCCTATGGAAACGTGGGTCATGGGAGTCGGACTGAGGCCCAGTGGGAAACTTCTGGAACTGCCACCGAACCCTAAAGCCGTCGCGCGCCATAGTTCTATCCCGACACTTTTAACTTAAGGTAATGCAATGCAATGGCATCGGTGCATGACGCTTTAAGGCGAATCTTTGTTGCGTAGCGATTTTTCTAAACGGCGCAGCTTGCGTTTCCAGCTACGTTGTTCTTCGCCTCGTATCTCAGCTCTTTTGATCGTTTTTGAGATCACTGCTTGGCTCACGTCGCCGTATTGATCGGCCAAGGTCGTGGCAGATACGCTTGTCAGCCGTCTTATTAGTCCATCAGAGGGGCAGGCAAAGACGCACCAGCCAAACCTCGTGACAACGCGATCTACAAGCTTGTTCCACTGCTCTCGGTCTCGATCGTCACGGACAATCAACCGACGCTCCCAGCCTCGGGACGTCACATGGTAAAGACCGTTCTCAATTTCGATGCGAAGTGACCGTGACATGAAGCCCCATCATATGGCGGCTAAGTTATAAGTCAAGACTTGACCCCAATTCTTCCATGTCGTCACTTGTAAGAATAGTTTCGCCACCAAGAATTGTGCCGAAGTTCGAGTTCCCCGTCGTGGTTAGTGCAAAATCATGCGCTCCAACGAGTGAACTCAGTTGGGGGCGTCATCCTCGTGCTGCGGCGTTAGTGCAAAATCATGCGCTCCAACGAGTGAACTCGGTTGGGGGCGTCTTCCTCGTGCTGCGGCGGTGCAGGTTTCGTGCCGAACAGTATTGCGGAATCCCCCCAAACCCCCCGGATAAATGTGGGTATTTTCGGCCGCCACTTAACCATCGACGCGTGAAACGGTACGCTGGGTATCGTGTGCCGTCAACCGCCGCCAACCTTCGAGACACCGACCATGATCCTCGACACTTCCAATCGACGAATGTTCTTGGGTACTGGGCTGGCCGGGTTCCTGAGCCTGGCCGGACACGGATTTCTTCGGGCCGGCGCCGAGCAAGCATATCCGCCGGCGCGGGTGATCACGCGCGGCCCGAAACACCACTGGTTCGGCTACTACGACAAGCTTCAGTTCGATCCCACCGGCCGCTATGTCTTGGGGATGGAAGTCGATTTCGAGCATCGCTCACCTCGCGGGGACGATGTGATCAAGATCGGCATGGTCGATCTGCACGACGATGATCGCTGGATTGAACTCGGCGAGAGTCGCTCTTGGTGCTGGCAGCAGGGCTGCATGTTGCAATGGCTACCCGGGTCGGCAACCAAGATACTTTGGAATGACCGGCAGGATGACCATTTCGTCTGCCATATCCTGGACGTAGAATCACGTCAGCGACGGACGATTCCACACGCGGTCTATTCGGTCAGCCCCGACGGAAAATCGGCCGTCGCACCGGACTTCAGCCGGATTAACGACGTCCGTCCCGGTTACGGCTACGCGGGGCTTGCGGACCCCTACGCGGACGATTTGGCGCCAATCGATTCGGGCATCTTTCATGTCAATCTGGTGAGCGGCGAGTCGAAACTGATCATCTCGCTGGCCAACGTCGCCCGGATGGGCATTGTCCCCAAAGCGGAATTGGGTATTAAGCATTATTTCAACCATCTGTTGTTCAGTCCGGACGGCGCCCGTTTCATTGCCCTGCACCGCTGGCGCTATGCCAATGGAAAGCGTTTGACGCGGTTAATCACGGCCAACCCCGCTGGCGGCGGCATTCGTTTCGTGATTCCCAACGGCTATGCATCCCATTTCATCTGGCGCGATCCACAATATATCCTTTCACAATCCCGGCGATGGCTGGACCACGACCCGTGGAGCAATTTTCTGTTCGAAGACAAGGAGGGTGGCGTTGTCGAGCACGTGGGCCAAGGTGTCCTGGACGTCGGCGGGCACCTGACTTATCTGCCGGGCAACGAATGGATATTGAATGATACGTATCCACAGGGTGAGGAGCGTCTGCAGACGCCTCACCTGTACCATATTGCGACCAACCGCCGAATTGACCTCGGGCGTTTTCATTTGCCCGCGGCGTACACGGGGGAATGGCGAGTTGACACGCACCCGCGCTATAGCCCGGACGGACGTTTTGTCTGCATTGACTCGCCGCACGGCAACGAAGGTCGGCAGCTGCATCTGATCGACATCAGCGGAATCGTCAAATAGGGTTCATGCGGGCAGCAGGTGTCAACGGTTCGAGGAGATAGCCAGCCGTACTTCCCACTTCGCAAATCAACAATCATCAATCGCCAATCATCAATCAACAAGAAGAACTGGGGTCAAGTCTTGGGTAGCGGCCGACAAGGCCACAATCTTGCGGGTGAAAGTCCCGTCATATCAATTTGTTCGTTTCGGATATGTAGCGATGTCACGGTTCATGTAAAACATTGAGATATCGAGGCGGGT
>Ga0310121_10003349_pt1 | contig 14662 bp, 12 predicted proteins | sample CB27_Tmax_986_MG_FD_203504 | JGI IMG/M metagenome (GOLD analysis project Ga0310121, IMG submission 203504) | Marine microbial communities from Western Arctic Ocean, Canada - CB27_Tmax_986 | ecosystem: Environmental > Aquatic > Marine > Oceanic | place: Canada: Western Arctic Ocean | collected...
TTTGGGGCACTGTGTTTTGGGGCACTGTGTTTTGGGGCACTGTGTTTTGGGGCACTGTGTTTTGGGGCACTGTGTTTTGGGGCACTGTGTTTTGGGGCACTGTGTTTTGGGGCACTGTGTTTTGGGGCACTGTGTTTTGGGGTACTGTGTTTTGGGGTACTGTGTTTTGAAGTGCCGGGCTTTGGAGTTCCGGAGTCGGCGGCTCGTTAGGCACCGAGCGGACCCGATCGGCAAGATTGGCAATGGGGACATCCAGTTTGGCGAATTCCCGCGCGTGATGGACGTCGAAGGTGGCCGACAAGAACTGGTGCCCACGCGAGGCGCAAGCGGCCAACGCCTTGGCCATACGACGATCTTTCTTGTCACCGGTCGTTTCCAACAAATCGTCGATCACGATCGGCAGCTTCGCGCCGCGGTCTGCCAGAGCATCAATTCTCGCCAGCCACAGGCCCAAATAGGCATCGACGATGTGCTCCGCCGCAACGCTGTCCAACGCGTGCACCTTCCCATCCTTGTCCCGTAATCCCAGGGTGTTCTTTTTTGACGAGTACTCAAAACGGATAAGCTTTTTCCCGGAAAGGTTGACCAGGTACTCCGCCGCGAGTGCGAGATACTTGGGTTCGCTCCGCGACGAACCCAGCCGTTTCAGTTTTCGTTGCCAACTGGTGACTTGTTCCTTACCCAATTTGCGGAGATGGGCGACATTGCCCAGTTTTTGCTCGATTTCGCTCCAGTTGACCGCCGTCCCGTAGTCCGCTGAATGGATTTCCGGTGCCGAGGATTCCCACGCTTTCAAACGTTCGCGGAACCTTCCACGTTTTTCGGCATGCCCGATCAATTGATCGCGGATATCCCCTTGCTGTTGGCGAAGGTGCTCCAAGCGGGATTCCAATTGGTCATCGGTCATTTCCCCGAGAATTGGTGCGCGTTCGTCCTCGCCGTAACGATTGGTTAATTCGTCGATCTGCGCAGTCATGTGCTCCTCTTCCTGTTGGAGCATACGAACTTGCTGGGAATGTATTTGCTGCTTGATGTTTCGTTGTTGTTGTTTCTTATCGAGGCGCTCGACCAATTCGCCGCGGTGATGGGACAATCTACGTTGGAGACTGCCGATCTTCTTTTTCCGTTGCGCGAGTTTTTTCAAGGATCGTTGCAACCGGCGGCGCTGCCGGAGTTGGGCCTTCTTCTCTTCTAATATCTCCCGAAGAATATCCATCTGCTCACGAATTGTGCGGCTGGAGCCTGAAAAGCCGAGATCCTGCAGCAGATTGCGAACCGTATCGCTCAGACTTTCCAAATTGTGACGCCGTCGATCCAGATCGCTTCGCATGTGACTTAAATTCAGATCATTGCCGAAGTCAAAGCTCTGGGCGATAGGTGACCGCGCCGAAGACAATTGAGCAAGCTCGATTCGCGCCTGGGAAGGTGATAGCTTGGGAGACATTCCCGCTTCCACCAAGAAACGCCGCCAGGTGCTCATCGACTCGCGATAGCTGAACTGTTTTTCTTCCAACTGCTGGCGGGCGGATAGGATCTCGGGCAAATCGTCAATAGCAGTTGGTGTTGGAAGTGATGATTGCTGGTCTTCCAGTGAGTTACGCAGCGCCGCCACTTTCTCTTCAGCGATGCGGAACTTCTCCACCAAAGAATCGCGGCTGACTAAATTGTCCAACTCCGATTCGTCATAACCGTCGGTGATCTGTGTCAACTCGTTCTCGATGCTTGCCAGTCGCCGTCGCGAGGTTTGCAACTGGTCGCCGCCCATGTGATCCAAAAACAACTTAAGAATGGCAGTCACCAGCGCGAGAGCAAAACCGAGCAGGACGTAGCCGAAATTTGGCTCGCCATCGGCCAGCCACAGGTTGTAAATCACCATGGTCACGCCGACTATGAACGGAACGGCGAAGATCATTGTCATCTGAAATGGCATCAATTGGCGAGCGTAAAGCCGGCGAACTTTCCCGTCCACCTCCTGACGCTCCGATTCCAATTCGTGATACTGCGAATGGGAATCTAATTGATGGCGAAGGCGTTTCACTCGGCGCTCCGAGTCTTGCAGCGGACGAAGTTCGGCTGGACCCAGTTGAGGCGACGTAAAGGACGTGTCCCGTGCCACGTTCTCCGTGTCCTGCAGAGTGGATCGGGCTCGCTCGAATTCCGACTTGGCCTGTTTGGCCTGCCGCGCGAGTCGTTGCAGTTCGTCCACGGACGGCAAATCGCTGCGGTGGGAGGCCAGCCTATTCGGTGCAGCGGACTTCGGTTGGAATCGGTCGGACTCCAACCGCGATTCGAATTCCCGGATGCGCCCCGATAGCTGATCAATGGCTTCCTCTTCCGCCAGATACATGCGCTCGTGAAAGAGGATGGCCTCGATTCGCGGAATCGATTTTAGGCCACGAGCCGCCGTCGTGTCTTCGCGCAACTGGTGGTTGAGTTCTCGGCCTTCCAATTGGACCTTTTGTAGTTTCTCGCGACAGGTCTTGATGCGGGCGTCCAGTCGTATCAGCGGCCGATTCTTGGTCAGGTCCACCGTTTGCGATGTGGACTCCTGACGCAATTTGGAGAGTTCCTGCTGAATCTCCTCCAGCCTCGTGTGAGCTCGATTGTAATTCAAAGCCCCTTTGATCGCCTCAATCTCGTCTTCAAGGTGCTGGTCCTTGGCCAGCACCTCGGTCAGCAAGCTCTCGGTACGTTTGAGCTCTTGAGTTAGCTCCAGTGAATTCGCTTTTGGCGCCGATGCCGCTGGCGCCGGGGATGGCTCGGCAGACGGATCCCTCGCGGCCTGGTCGTCCGCCATGGACTGCGTGATCTGCGCACGCAGCTCTTCCAACGAAGTGTCCAATCCGGCAAGCCATGAGTCGTCGATCTCGGGAAACGTGACACGAGTAACCACAGCCGGTGCCTGAGCGACTAACTCCTTGGCGATCGCGCAGATGTCATCGATGGCGAAACCATCCTTATTCTCGGCGATGCGGCGCAAGCGGCCCGGTGTCAATGTGAACTGTTGGCGATACTGCTCGATCGTGATGCCATCCAACAGGTTGTCGAGGTAGCCTTCGTCGTAAATCGTCCCGTCAGGGGCTGATATGCGCAGTGCCGGATGCCCCGGATCGGCCAGCTCTGGTGGCTGACGTGAGACTCGAAACACACCATTCTCAGTCCGCACATGAACGGTGCCGCCGCTCTGAAGATTTCTGTTCGAATCGTGCCGCCGCCGCCGGTTGCGGCCCAGCCGTTGTCCGAAAAGGACCCAAGGCAGCAGGTTCAACAATTCCAGCTTGCTTTGGCGATGGTCCACCAGAGCCACATTGAGACCCTGTCCAAGGTCCAGCAACCGGAGCGGGTTGCCACCCAGGAAATGGTCGACGTGAAATTCAGTTATGATCACCTGAAAACAATCCGAGGTTCTCGAGCCGCCGCGCTAATCCGCGGCCGGATATCGTAGCCTAAATGGGGATTCTAGGTCGATAGAAATCCCACCGCCGCATGACCATCCGCAAAAGATCGTCAATGTGGCTGTTTTTCGTCTATATAGCCAGGGTGAATCGTCCCGGCCAGTCCCCGTGACGACGGCAAGCTCTACTGAGGCAAGCGACCTAACTCGACCGGCGGAAAACTACCGTTGAGCCCGATTTTCATAAACGCGACCAGGTCTTGTTTTTCTTGGTCGGTCAGCTCGATTTTCTTGACCTTGTCACTGAGGTGCTCGTTGGGATGGCCACCTTTACCGTACCAGTCGACAACTTCCTCCAGCGTCGCTTGTGAGCCATCGTGCATGTAAGGACCAGTCATGGCGACGTTGCGAACCGTCGGCGTTTTGAAGGCTCCCGTGTCCTTGTCCTCGCCGGTAACCACCGATCGCCCCAGATCAAGTTCTTCGACGTCCATACCAACCTCCCAGGTTGTGGTACTGCTCGTCGGAGAAATTGGCTCCGGCATGACAGGCAGTACAACCGACGCCATCGCTGAAAACAGATCTCGTCCCCGCCAGACTCCTTCGTCGATACCTTCGGTGAGCCGCTTGGCTTCCGCGTACTTGGCATACATCTCCGGAGACTCTTCCTTGATCTCCTCAATCTCCTCTTCGTCGAATTGAGATTCGACGGTGGGGACGATTTCACGGTAATCGTAGGAAGTTGGTCCAGTGACCACGGCGCGCTCGAACGTGGCAATGGCCTTGCCAATGTTGTCGATGGTGACACCTTCGCCGGGGAAGATTTTTTCGAATTGAATTCGATAGCCTTCAATACCCGCCACGGTGGCGACCGCGTTCTCACGGGTGTTGGCCATTTCAATGGGATTCGCGATCGGGCCAACCGCTTGTTCCTCTAACGAAGCGGCCCGTCCATCTCAAAAATGAGGACCGCTGACGATGCGATTGTAGCTGACTGGAGAATTTCGTCCCCCTTCTTGGCCATTCACACCTGCCCCGAATCGCGTATCCTTCGCATAACCAAAATCAGGACGGTGGCAACTCGCGCAACTGATCGTGTTGTCCGAGGACAGTCGCGTGTCAAAGTACAATTGCCGACCTAATTCGAGCTTGGCCCGTGTCATGACATTGGCGTCGATTCCCTGTATCAAGCCGGTACCCGCAGCGGGAGGTTGAACAGCAGCAGCTCGTGATTCGCGGGATTATCCAACCACGCTTGAATCTGCTCCATCGTCAGATCACCCTCGTCAGGAATCCCGGATGTAAGCTGTGGATCACCTAGCGTGACAACGTTCGGGCCACCAGGATCTCCGTCATCGCCCGTGGGTGGGCTGGTGACTTCTTTGCTGAACACTTCCAATTCATCTGTAAAGGTGTCCTTGATGTCGTCCAACGCTGTGGCGGCCGTTCAGTTGCTTCACCCAGCTTTTCGGCAGCCGTCTGGGTTGCCTCGTCGACCTTATCTTTAGCGGCTGCGAAAGAATTTTCCATCTCCTTTGTCGCAGAGTCAGCCGCTTCGTCAATTGCCCTGCCGGCATCGTCCAGCACCGAATCGGTTGCTTCGCCTGTTGCGGCGGCATCGTCGGTTGTCGAATCCGGCGACGACTTGCAACCGGTCATCGACATTGTCATGAAACTCAAGCAAATACAGCTGGCAGCGATCATCCAAGCTGCCGACGGTCTACATGTAATTCTTATCGAATAACTCCTGAAGCCTGATTCGGCCCTGGTCGTTTTGTGCGACGTCACGCGACACGCAGCCCAGTCACAAATTGCCGAGCTGCAGTTCGAGCCCAATTATATGAGGATCCACGCACCCGACGACCCGGGGTACCCGAGTTTCGGGGGATAGGGGATACTCATTTCAGAAAAATTCAACGATTTGTTCCGACGAGCTGAAAAGGCCCAGCGGCGAGGCAAGTTGTGGCTGGCACTAAATCTCTGCCGAGCCGCGTCCAAACATGCCTCGACCAAGCGCCAAACCGCCCTGGATCGACGAATGGATCGCCTGCGTTCGCAAATCTCCCCATAGCCCACGGCAAAAGCAGTTCAGCCCACGGCAAAAGCAGTTCAGCCCACGGCAAAAGCAGTTCAGCCCACGGCGAAAGCAGTTCAGCCCACGGCGAAAGCAGTTCAGCCCACGGCGAAAGCAGTTCGCATTCCTTATCCAGCGGAGCGCTGGTAAGGTTGTAACTCCAGAATTGCGGGCCAGGGCCGTACAGATTCAATTCAATCCAGGAGTCAAATTGGATGTCAATTCAGGAGCGGTGGGTTGTCTACCCGTTACTCTTCATGGCCATTGCGTTGGGACTTAGAGACAAGGTCATTGAGCCCGAGTCAAAGTTTGTTCCGGAGTTGCGGTGTCATGAGTTGACGATCACGAACCAGAAAGACCAGCCTATTTTTCGGGCTGGATCGACGCTCGAGGATCGTGGATCGTTGGTCATGTTCTATTCTGGCGATGTGATTGGCAATACTCTTGCCGATCTAGACGACACCAATGGCCAGCGGCGAGCAGTCGAAATGGGTGAGGACGAGGTTGGCGGCTTCATCAAAGTATTTGGTCCGCGCGATATGCCGGCGCTGAAACTTTCCCACATGGGCTCGCTGGAGTTATCCGGGTTGGTGGCGGTCGATGAGGGTGATCAGCCGTTACGATTAGGTGGTGCCGACGAATCGCCAATCTGGGGCGAGGTTTTGCCCTGGGAATTCGCGCGGCCAGCAGCCGAAGTGACCGATGGCGATGCTCCGGCTGAAAACACCGACTCCACGGCCCCAGATGGCTCGGATTCACCGCCAACGACTGTCCAGGAGTCTTCTGTTCCAGAATCAGAATAGCGACGGCGACTTTGGTCCGGCCTGACGTATAATTCCGACAAGGCGACTTGGCCGCAGCTTGACCAGCAAAAAGAAAGAAGGAGACGAGTTGATATGTTTATCTTCGACCCCACGTACTTCATATTTATCGGTCCCGCGTTCTTGTTGGGAATTTACGCACAATTTAAGGTTAAGTCGACCTACGCTAAAGCGGCTCGCCTGCCCGCACGGTTGAGCGGTGCGGCCACTGCCCGGCACATCCTGGACGAAGCTGGTTTGTCGAACGTCAATATCGAGCAGGTTCCTGGTCATTTAACCGACCACTACGATCCTCGCCATAAGGTGTTGCGTTTGAGCGGTGACATCTTTAACGGGCGCACCTTGGCGGCCGCGGGCATTGCCGCGCATGAAGCGGGGCACGCGATTCAGGATGCAAAGAATTATGCACCGCTGGTGATTCGAAACGCTGCGGTTCCCGTCGCCTCATTCGGCAGCAACATTGGGATTTGGATGTTCTTCGGTGGAATGATCTTAAGTAGCTATGCCTTTGGCCCGTTATTGATGTGGGCCGGTATCGCATTGTTCGGGGCGGTCGTGTTTTTCCAAGTGGTTAACTTGCCGGTCGAATTCGACGCCAGTGCCCGCGCCAAGGCGGTATTGGTTGAGCGAGGCATTGTGCCACAGGACGAGATGGTTCACATCAATAAAGTCCTCAACGCCGCCGCCTTGACCTACGTCGCGGCAACGCTCCAGGCCATCATGACGTTGCTGTATTACATCATGCGTGCGCGCGACTAGGCCACCTTCTGTGCCCAACCTTGCAATTGCTCGTGGCGATCGTATTGGTGTAACAGCGGAATAATGTTTCCGGAACGATCCAGGACCTGTCCGTCGGATTGGATACCCAGTTGCTCGGCTGGCACCAGCGCCAAATGGGTTGCCGGGCCCTCGCAACATCCGAAGATGTGAGCGCCGGGAATCCCCGCTACATACGCAATGCAGTTCAGTGCGGCCTGGTCCAATCCGAATCGTAGCGACCAGTTGGATTGGCAAGCTGCCATGCTTGCGATGAGTTGATCCAACAAGCTGAGCATACCTTCGGTCGTCCCCAGCATCACACCGCCACAAATAATCGGTTTGTCTGCCAACGCGGCGAGCGTTTCCTGACCGAAGACGCGGTGGATCCAACGGGTGTTCGACTCGGATTGGCCGATCGAGTGGCTAGGATGCTCGGCAAACAGGCAAATGTCGGCAGGGAGCTCCACCGCCAATGGGTCGGACTGGAACACCACATCACGAACGTCGCATAGCAAGACCTTCTCATACTCTGTGCGGTTGTCCGCAATGAACTGGCGGTAAAAGGAAAATCTTCCGACAACTGGGTGGTGTTTCCAACGGTCAGCAACAAACGTTTCGAGGTCGTTTTGCTCGCGTAGAATCTGCCGCTTCAAGGCAACCAAAGGTCGAATACGGCCAAACAACCGGCCAGCCCAGGGAAGATCGACCAGTGTAATGTCGTGCTGCGACGCAAACGACTGAAGCTGTCTCGCCGTGCTGCTGGCCACGAACAACACCAGGTCTCCAGAAAATCCGGTGCTACGTAGCGACTTTACAAACGGGGCCAGCTCTTGCGCGTTATAACCGTCTGCCATTCCGAGAACGAGATTCTTCATGTGGCATCAATCCATTTGGCTGGGAAGTAGAAATTTGCCGCCCCATGTCAGGCAGAAGGATATCCGAACCTAACTCACAGCATCAACGGCGACGCCGATTTGGCAGTAGACCGCGAGCATCTGGGCGTGTAGCGGCGGGACGTGAGCTGAATATATTGGAGCGACGCTAGCAGTTCACGCCATCGCCCTATCCTTAGTTTGCCGTCATTCTCGTTTTCGATCTGGATTTGCTACCTGTCGCAGGGCCGGCCACGCTGAGAAATCGAGAAAGAACAGTAAAACAATACCCAGAAATGGAACGGCGTAAGCCAAACTATACCAGCCAGGAAAACCGGCCATTCCACAAATTTTCCAGAGTGGGAGCACGAAAAAAAATCACTTCACGGACTGTCGCGAAGCACCGTTTTCCAGATCGCACAACGGGTTTTCAACTGACAAACTGCCGAAAAGTTTGGTCACGGAGTATGACCGTGCCATGACTTCCCAATGGTTTTCCCACTATCCGGTCTACCGGGCCATGAGACAAGAGATTTTTTGCGTCAATTGCCTTCCTGAATACGCGGATCGGTTACCATGCGCAAATGGCGATTCTCGCCGCACCGCAAAGCAAACGGACGCAGGCGAGAAATCGCTTGCGTCCGTTGTCCAGTTTCTGTAATCAGCCGCAATCAAGATTTTATAATCTAGATTCCGCAGCCAAAAATTACGATTTGATTTCGATCTTCTTGGGCTGGGCCTTGGTTGTCTTGGGTACCAGCACCGTAAGGACACCGTTGCGGTAGGTTGCGGTGATGCCGTCACCGTGCACGTCCTGGCCGAGCGTAAACGTGCGTTGGAACTTGCCGTAGTGGCGCTCGACGCGGTGAAACGTCTTGCCCTCTTCGGTCTCCTCCTTCGTTCGCTCGCCTGTGATCGACAAGCGGCCTTCGTGCAACTCGATGCTAAACGCATCGGCTGTCATGCCAGGAAGATCCAGGGCAATCTCATAGTGCTTGTCCGTCTCCGCAACATTCGTGCGAGGTGAAAACGAAGTCACCTCATCACTCCAGGTGTCCGGGTCTTGCATGCGACCGACGAAATCGTCCATCTCCCGCCGAACCACGTCGAACAGATTACCGCGAGTGTTCCAGGGAATCATTGGGCGTGTCATAATTTGTCCTCCACTCTTTCAAAATGAACTGTTTTCGCGCCTTCAAGTTTCGCACTTCAAGCAGCCAATCGTCCGGACGCCCGCAGGCGCTAAACCGATTGTGTGAAAATGAAGATCGAGGGTTCCGGGCCCGCTATCTTTTGTAAGAGACTTAAAGCAAAGACCATGCCAAACGACGGCCCTGTGCGCTTAAGTGATTGGTAGTTAAAAGGTTGTGGTGTATTCAGCCAGGATCCTAGACCCTCTCACAGCCTGCCAGTTTGGCAGATGCCAGCCAGATTGGGGGTTCCGAGTGGGTGGATCATCGCTTCGGCGCGTAGGGCAGCAACCACCGCCGTGAGACGTTGGAGGGGTCGGCAAAAACCAAAGTCTCACGACTTCAGCTAGAGATGGTCATGGCTGAAACAAGAACTAATCCATCACGCTGCTGAGCAAGTCTTGCAACTCTTCGTCCGTCTTCGTCATGCCTTGCAAAAGGTGCTCGGCAATGATGATTGTTGGTAGCTTATCATCGAGTTCGTGGAGCAAGATGTGGTTGTCGGCCAATCGGTCCTTGAGTTCGATCGATTTGAGTTGTTTCCGCAATGTATTACCGTCGACTAATCCTTCGGAAAATTTGATGGCCCGTTGCAGCGATGGGATGGGGCTGTTGATCATCAGCCAGCGATGGAATTTCGGAAACGCTGTTTTGTCGGTCTTCCACACGGCCATCGCCAGAATGGCGTAGCGACAGGCATTCTTATGCATTTCGTGATCCTCGACGAGCCAAGGATTGCATTTTTTCTCGAGCGCAATCGGACGGATGGCAACGGCAAGCCTGTCGCCGTAGACCTCATGCGCCCGCAACAGACGGAGATACATCTTGCGGCAGGCCGGACAGGTGTAGTCCATCAACTCGACGGCGATGTACTCAGCATCAACCTTACCGATCAGCATTTCGTTTTCAACAATCAAAGGCGGCTTGTCAGACAGATAAACAACTTGCCGCCCCTTCGGGAGGATCGGTTTCAGTACGGCAGTCGCTTCCACGTGCAGGTCGGCATTGATTTCATTGGGCGTCTCGGTATCGACATCCGCGGATAGCGCATCACCTGACGACGGCGATTCTACGTCCGCCGCCAATACATCATCTGATCCATTGTCCGATGCGGTACCAGACGCCATGAGCAGTTCAATGGGAGGTGGCAGCAGGTCATCGCCACTGGGATCGGTTTCGGAGGGATCGGCGTCTGCAGCGTACTTTTCAAAGGTGTATGACTTTTCTTCGTGCACCAGTTGACCACCGACAAGGACCACAAACCCCAAGACGCCCAACGATGTCAGTCCCAAAAGGCCAGTCAGGGTGAGACCTTTCACCTCTGGCGCTGAGGGCAGAGGTCCTGTCGCTCCTGGCAGGATCATGGGAACCAGCGCCTGGACCTCACCTCGCGACCTCGGTAGGTGCCAGACCAACGTGGCCAACAGAAACAGACCACAAAGGTGTGTACCCATGCAGTAAGTACAGATCTTCTTGACGTCGAACAACTGGAGACCGGTGAACCAAACGGCTGCCAGTCCGGCGGCCACTACCAGCGGGACGAGGAGAATCCAGCCGAGTTGTCGAACACCAGGAGGTGATTTCCGACCGAGAAACCAGGTTATCGCGAATATCGAACCGTAAATCGGAACCGCCAGGATTCCCACAGGGATGCCGAACCATCTCGACCAGTTGCTCTGCAGAAGCTCATCACAGCTGAACGTTGAACCAGCATCGCAACCGGCGATGGGGCCGCTTTGCAGACTGTGCCAGCCCAAATAGGCGGCCAGAATCGTTGCCGCCAGCGCAACCAATCGACAGAGCCACAGTATCACAGGATGGATCGATTGCGCGTTTTGATCGTTGCGATCGGACATACTCTACGCTCCCACGAATCCTTTGATCACCTAAACGAACTTCCATCGTGGCCGGCGACCCGCTGGGGCCATTGAAATGACTGAAGATGCCATCAAGTGCCGCTCTTGATCGATTCTATCACGCCGTGCGACGATGCCCAACCAATTCCGACCAGCCTTGCGCGAAGTGGTCAATAGCCAAGGCATTGCCAGCTAGCTTGTGCGACCCAATCCCTACAATCCTCACCTTTCACGCGCAGCTTTCGAGGACGCAACGAATATGCAGTCTCAGCGGAAGGGCACGCACAAACATGAGGTCGTCTGCCGATGAATTGAATACGCTCTAGGTTTTGTTTTAAGACCCAACTGCCCTAACCCTCTCCCGAAAGCAGGAGAGGGGACTAGCGGAGCCGCGTGGCGGCCAGTTTTTCTGGATTTTAAAACAAAGCCCAGTGATTGTTGGCTTGGGCTGTTCATTGCGTCAAATCCACGGAGGCCGGGTGCTCATGGTAGGATCCACCGCAAAGGGGGTCGTTCAGTTACTCTTCGATCTGCAATTAACTACGGCTCACACCGCTCTCAAACACCACCGGCAACTGGCGCAGATGGTAGATCGAGTCTCAAATCTCCTTGCTACCGAGCGACTCCCTGCTACCTGGGCCATCGCCGATCCTGCGAACAGTTGTCACACTGAACAAATCCTAGGCGTCTATCCAGCACAGGAGATCGCGATTGCAGCTGAATCTTCCTGGCTGGGAAGTGGCGCCAAACGCGCTGCCGTGGTGAGTGAACTGAATGGGCGATTGGTTGACGCTGGCGACCAATCGTTGGAGATCAGCTCTCTCGTGATGGAATCAAGCCAGCTGACGAGTCATTTGGATGTTTTAGTTAAGAAAAACATCAACGCCATTTGTACCTGTGATAGTGGAGCCACGCGAAAAGTATCGCACCGCAATCGAAATACGGGAACCATCAAGCCGCTGCGCTACGGATTGTGGAACCTTCTAGCCACTGCCGTTTTTCCCTCGGGGCGACGGGGACTTCGCAACATGGACGGCACCTGGGAAGTGCGTCCGGCCGTGATTCGAGCCCGGAACACATCCGCCACGATTGAATTGTTGTGGGTCCGAGCGATTGATTTAGTCCAGCAACAAAATACGTATCTTCACGCGCTGACACAACTGCTGAGGAAAATCGCTGAACTTCAGCGGCAAGATAAGCTATCGGTCGAAACGATCTCGGATACAGTTGCCAGGCAACGTGCCCAAAGCAACGTCAAACCGACTTCATCGATATTGCGACCAGCCGCCTGAAGCACTATTCAGCGCAGGTCCTTGAGCGTTGTCCAACTGGTAAAAGCCAACGCCAAACCGCAGATGACGAAGGCGATGTCCATTCCCATGCTGGCACCGCGAAACGGAAACTGGATGATCAGATCCGTCAAAAACAAGATCACGACCAATACGGCGATGACGATGGATGATATCGTTAGTCTTTTCGCCATATGCATGATTTCCATGGTGTGGTCGTGATGTGACGGATTGAAGAAAGTTGTTGTGATTCGGACGGTTGTCCGCATGGCGAATCATCGACCGTGATAGGCGTGTGATGATATCCGTTTGATTTAACGGACCCACTACGCCGGCACAATCAAGTGAACTCGCTGCGGCGGGATCGAAGCGGTTCGGGCTTCTTTTCGCGACGCACCAACCGGAAGTTGGCAGTCGGCGGGACCCCTCCTCGCCTAGTATAATTCAAACGCCGGGGCTGTCAGCGACCGTTTTCCGCCTGTTTTCGCCCAGCAGCCGTCGTTTTGGACCCGAATAGGGCCTGGGCGTGGCCCGCGCCGTCCCCAGGGGTGTTGAGTCCAAGATTGCGGCTGGATCGGATTTTTACGAAAGTCACGAGACCATGGCTCATCCACCTCGAACGTCTTCGTCGCTCACCGAAAGCGAGATTTGGCCAGAATTCCGCCGCCAAATGCCGATTTGCCGGCGCTGGTCGTACCTGGACCATGCCGCCGTTGCCCCGCTCTCAGCGCCAGCGGCCGCAGCGATCCGCGGCTGGTTGGACCAGGCAACCGACGCTGGGGATACCGCGTGGCCGCAGTGGGAATCTCGCTTGGAAGAGATTCGAGCCTTGGTGGCACGGCTCATCAACGCGCAACCGACGGAAATCACATTTACCCCCAATACGACGGCTGGCATCAATCTCGTCGCCGAGGGCTTGCCGTGGCTCGACGGAGACAATGTTGTCACCGTCGCCAACGAATTTCCATCCAATCTCTACCCGTGGATGAACCTCTCTCGCCAGGGGGTCGAGACTCGCCGTGTGGAAATGCCCGAGGGTGTCATCGATATAAACCGTCTGCTCGCTGCCTGCGATTCCCGGACGAGAGTTGTATCGGTCAGCTGGATTGGTTACGCAACGGGATATCGCATCGACGTGGCCGAAGTATGTGCGGCGGTGCACGAACGTGGAGCCCTGATGTTTTTGGACGCGATTCAGGGTTTAGGTGTTTTCCCATTGGATGTGGTTGATACCCAAGTGGACTTCTTGGCGGCCGATGGACACAAATGGATGCTCGGACCCGAAGGGGCGGGACTGGCGTTCATTCGCCACGATTTGTTGAATCAGCTGGTGCCACGATCCGTTGGTTGGAACAGCGTTCAGGGACGATACAGCTTTGACGAAATTAATTTGGACCTCCGTAATGAGGCAGCGCGATATGAGGGGGGATCACAGAATATGGTTGGGTTCCACGGTCTTGGGGCCAGCCTCGAGTTGTTTGCGCGGAGCGGATTGACTCATCGACATTCGAGGCTGGCACAGCGGGTTCTGGAGATTTCCAATTTGGCCTGTGAAAGAATACAATCCGCCGGCGGGACGATCCGGTTTCCTCGAAAAGAGATGCATCGATCGGGAATCGTTACCTTTGAGCTTCCCGGAACCGATCCGAGCCAGTTGCGAACTGCCTGCCAAAAGGCACACATCGCTGTGAGTTGCCGTGGGGGTGGGGTACGCATCAGCCCCCACGCGTATAACAATGAAGAGGACATCCAGCGCCTGATTACAGTGCTCGAAAGCGTCTGATGTTGCCGCGTCACGCGATTTGGAGGCGATAAACAGATGAGTCAAACGAATTCTCGGGTCGCCGTCTACACCGGTTCCTTCGACCCAATAACGCTCGGACATTTAAATGTGATCCAACGCGCCAGCCGTTTGGTGGATCGGCTGATCGTGGGTGTGGGCATTAATGTCGAGAAGGAATCGTTGTTCAACCTCGACGAACGGATGAAGTTGGTCAGCGAAGTCGTCCAGCCACTGGGACACGTTGAGGTCCAATCCTTTGACGGGTTGGCCGTTAATTTCGTCCGGGCGTGCGGCGCTCGAGTCATGGTTCGTGGCATCCGACCGCTCACCGACACCGCCGCTGAGTTCACGATGATGCTGGCCAACCGTGAATTGGATGAGGATATCGAGACCGTATTCCTCATGGCCGACCAGAGTTTTGCCCACGTATCCAGCAGCCTCATCAAGCAGATCGCTCCGCTGGCCAGCGATGAAATGCTGGAGAAATTCGTTCCGCCCGCGGTAGCCCAGCGGCTACGGGAGAAACTACGCTAGCCCGGATTTCTCACACACTTCGTCGCGAGCGGTGGTAATGACCTGGTTGGCAAGGCAGACGAGCCGTTTGATCCGAAACGTATTGTCCAT
>Ga0310121_10003350_pt1 | contig 14660 bp, 14 predicted proteins | sample CB27_Tmax_986_MG_FD_203504 | JGI IMG/M metagenome (GOLD analysis project Ga0310121, IMG submission 203504) | Marine microbial communities from Western Arctic Ocean, Canada - CB27_Tmax_986 | ecosystem: Environmental > Aquatic > Marine > Oceanic | place: Canada: Western Arctic Ocean | collected...
CCTTCACCAGGCTGGCCTCGCTGTAACGCGGGGGCGGCTGGGTGAAGTGCTGCTTGGGATCCACGCGCCGCACGATCCCCTCCGCCCGCGGCGCCTCCGCGCTTCCCTCCCAGGCGAAGCCGTGCCCCTCGTCCAGCGCGGGGAGCGGCTCGAGATCGTCCAGCCGGCGGTGATCGCCGATCTCGGACGCCTCCAGGTACAGGCGGGTGAACCCCTCGAACTTGACTACCGATCCGGTGGCCCGAAACCGATGCACCCTGCCGCTCACCTGTCCGCGCACGGCGAAGTCGGCGGTGGTCGTGTCGTAGACCGCAGGCGCCATCTGGCTCGCCACGAAGCGCAGCCAGATGAGCTCGTAGAGGCGGGCCTGATCGTCCTCGAGATACCGGTATACTTCACTGGGATGGATGGTCACGTCCGTGGGGCGGATCGCCTCGTGCGCCTCCTGCGCGCCCTTCTGCTTTTTCTCGGTCCAGTAGCGCGGCGTTTCGGCAACGAACTCCTTCCCCATCTCGGAAGCGATCCAGGCGCGCGCGTGATCGACCGCGACTCCCGCCACGCGCGTCGAGTCGGTCCGTATGTACGTGATCAGCCCGACCGCTCCGCGGTCACCCAGCTCGACGCCCTCGTACAGCCGCTGCGCCGTGGACATCGTGCGGCGGGCCGAGAAACGGAGCCGCTTGGCCACCTCCTGCTGGAGCGTCGAGGTGGTGAACGGCGCTGCCGGATTTTTCCGGCGCTCGCGGCGCTTGACTTCCGCCACCGGGAAGGCGACGCCGCGCACGTCCGCGAACACGGCGCTGGCCGCCGCCTCGTCCGCCAGGTGGACGGACCTGGTGTCAATCTGGTGGAGCTTGGCCTCGAAGTCCTGACCATCCTTCGAAAGGCCCGCCGTGATCGACCAGTACTCCTGGGCGCGGAAGGCGCGGATCTCCTCCTCGCGCTCCCAGACCAGCCGCAGCGCCACCGTCTGCACGCGCCCGGCGGAGAGCCCGGGGAAGATCGGCCGCCACAGGAATGGGCTCGCCTGGTAGCCCACCAGACGATCCAGGATGCGGCGCGCCTGCTGCGCCTCGACCTTGCGTAGGTCGAGGCGGCCCGGGTGCTCGATCGCGCTCCGCACCGCGTCGCGGGTGATCTCGCGGAATTGGACGCGCTGGAAGCGCTCGTGATCCATTGGATCGCCGAGCTGCTCCGCCACGTGGTACGCGATCGCCTCGCCCTCGCGGTCCGGGTCGGTGGCAAGCAGCACGGTGTCGACGTTTTGCGCCTTCTGCTTGAGCTCGCTGATGACCTTTCCCTTACCGCGGATGGTCACGTACCTGGGCTCGAACCCGGCCTCGACGTCGACACCCAGCTCCTTGGTGGGAAGGTCGCGGATGTGCCCGACCGAAGCGGCGACCTCGTAGGCGGGACCCAAATAGCGCCTGATCGTGCGCGCCTTCGCGGGAGACTCTACGATGACGAGATGCCGGCCGTCCTTGCGTCGGATCACCGGAGGCCTCCGCGGCTCATCGGCTCGCCTCCACGTGCTCCGCGATCCGGTGGACGAGCGCGGCCGGCCTGCTACGCTCGGCGTCGAGGTGGAGCTGGGCGCGGGTATAGATCGCTTCGCGTTCGGCGAGCAGGGTACGCGCCCGGGCGAGGGGGTCCGTTCCGACCAGCAGCGGACGCACCCGCCCGTGCCCGGTCGCCCGCCGGACGGCGGTCTCGGGGCTTACGCGCAGCCACACCGAGAGACTCCCCGGCGGGAGCTGCTCGAGCCGCCCGGGAACGAGCGACCAGCCGCCGCCCGGGGCAAGCACGGTGTGCTCCCGCACCAGGGCCGAGGCTCCGGCGCGCGCCTCGAGCTCCCGGAAGGCCGCTTCGCCGCGCTCGCGGAACAGCTCCTCCACGCTCCGTCCGGTCGCCGCCACCACCTCGTGGTCAAGATCCACGAAAGACCAGCCGAGCCGCGGGGCAAGCAGCCGGCCGACGGTGGTCTTGCCGCTCCCTATGAAGCCCACCAGCACGACGCGCGTCCACGGCGCACCGGCCTGCCCGGTCGCCTCGCTCCCGCCGCGGGGATCCTGCCGCCCCTCGCAGATCATCATCTCAGCGCTCGCCAAAGCCACGACTGGCGAGGTAGTCGAGATAGGCGTCGAGATTCCTCCGTAGCTCACCCAGCGAGTCGCCGCCGAACTTCTCCAGCACCGCGTCCACCAGCACCAGCGCGACCATGGCCTCCCCGACCACGCCGGCGGCGGGGACGGCACACACGTCGCTCCGCTCCACGGCGGCGTCGGCGGGCGAGCCATCGCGCAGGTCGACCGAGGGAAGGCGGCGGCGCAGCGTGGAGATCGGCTTCATCGCCCCGCGCACCACAACCGGCTCGCCGGTGGTCACCCCACCCTCCAGTCCACCCGCCCGGTTGGACGCGCGGCCGATCTCGCCGGCGCGCGGTTTGCTCGGGTCGGTCTCGATCGGGTCGTGCACCCGCGAGCCGGGGCGGCGCGCGCCCTCGAAGCCGAGCCCGATCTCGACCCCTTTGACCGCCTGGATCGACATCACGGCTCCGGCCAACCGGCCGTCCAACTTCGCGTCCCAGGAGACGTAGCTGCCGAGCCCCACGGGGAGCCCGGTCACGACCACCTCGAAGACCCCGCCCAGCGTGTCCCCCTCCTCCTTCGCGCGGTCGATCGCCGTGACTATGCGCTCCGAAGCCTCGCGGTCGAGGCAGCGCACCGGATCGCCGTCCACGGCGGCGTTCAAGTCCTCGGGCAGCTCGTCGGGGAAGCAGGCCGACACGTCGCCGATGCTCACGATGTGGCTCCCCACGCGCACCCCCAGCTCGGCGAGCAGGCGCTTGGCGATCGCGCCGCACGCGACCCGCACGGTGGTCTCGCGGGCGCTCGCACGCTCCAGGACGTCGCGCGTGTCGCGACGGTCGTACTTGAGCACGCCGACCAGGTCCGCGTGCCCCGGGCGCGGGAGGTACATCGCGCGCAGCGCCTTCGGGTTCACCTCCACCTCCGGCGCGAGGGGGCTCATCGCGGTGGCCCAGTTCTCGGCGTCGCGGTTCCAGACGACCATCGCGATCGGCGATCCCAGCGTCTCCCCCAGCCGGACCCCGGAGAGCAGATCCGCCCGGTCGCTCTCAATCTGCATCCGGCGCCCGCGGCCGTACCCACCCTGCCGGCGCCGCAGCTCGGGATCCACGTCCCGTTCCATCTCCAGGGGGAGCCCGGCCGGGATCCCCTCGAGGATGGTCGTCAGAGCGCGGCCGTGAGAGTCCCCGGCCGTGCGGAAGGAGATGCGTCGCATGTTCAATCGTTGCTTGTTCTTACGGGTGCAAGCGCCAGGACTCGGAGCCCGCTCGGAGCGGCTGAAACTCGCCCCGTACGGTCCGGCCGGTCAACGCGCGCTGTCGTTCAGTGTCGTTGAGGGTCATTCCAGTATTACCCCGCCTGATCCCCCAACCATTTCGCCGGCCCTGATGCGTGTCGGGCCGGTACTCTCCGTTCAGGAAGTTCGTGAGCGACTGCGCGTTCGCGTGCAGCGGATGCAGCGCGGCCCCGGCGCCGCAGGTCCGCCACGGGCGGATCGGAAGGGGCGGCGGAGCGAGTGCTTCGCCAAGGTGGGCCGCGGCCGGAACCTCGGCAACGTGCGGGGGCGGATCGCGGCGGCTCGAGGAGCCGCGGACCCGCCTGACACCCACACGAATGCGTGGGCGGCGCACGATCACATCGTGCAGGTCACGATGCCGGGCTCGGCCGTAGGGCTCCCGCCAGCCGGATCTGCGTCGCCGTGGTAGAGCCCGCACTGCTCGGCGGGGAGCGTTCGGCTGGTCGTGGGAAGCGTGGCCCGGACCAGGTCCGAGCCACGCTTCCCCCACCACCAGCGTGGCTGAGGCAGATGCCTCAGGGCGTGCAGAGGATCTCGCCCGGCGCGCTGGGCGTGGTCGGAGCGGACGGCGGCGCGGTGGCGTCGCCGTAGTAGATCGCGCAGCCGTCGGTGGTGGTCCCGAAGGCCTGGTGCGTCGCCGAGGCCGACCAGCCGGACGCCGACGCGGCGCCCACGGTCACGTTCACGCCCTCGGACTGCACGAAGCCCAGCGTAGCCTTGTCGGTCGTATACGTGTAGTTGTTGGCGTAGTAGATCTCCTGCTGGCTCGCCAGGTTCTTCAGGTCCGACTTCATCGCGGCGAAGTACGCCTTCTCCCGGGTGGCGGAAAACTTCGGGATGGCGATGGCCGCCAGGATCCCGATGATCACGACCACGATCAGGAGCTCGATGAGGGTGAAGCCCTTGTTGTTCCTCACGGGTGAATCTCCTTGGTGATGGGTGTGAGTTGGGCCGTTATGGGAGTAGCGGGGAAGGCAGGGCCCCGCCGAGCCGGTCTCCCGGACTCCCGCCAGCTCAGTCCAAGACGGGGAGCTCGATGACCTGACCGGGAACGATGCGCGAGGACGCGAGCTCGTTGGTCCGCTGGAGCTGCGCGACCGTGAGGCCGTGCCGGCGCGCGATCGCCCACAGTGAATCGCCGGAGCGCACGCGGTAGTGGAGCGGCTCCCGGTCGAGCGCCCGGGACGGGACGTCGGCGGCCGCGAGTCGGGTGGAGGGCTCCTTGAGAGCGACGTACTCCGCATACGGGCGGGGGAACACCGCGACGTGGTAGTGGGCGGGCCGCCGCTCGCGCGTGGCCTCGAGCACACGCACGCGCTCGAGCTGGAGCAGCACGCGCTCGAGCCAGCTGCGGCAGCGGGCGTTCCAGGCCAGTCGCAGATCGATTGCCATTCCAGTCGGATGGACCGAGTGATCGGAGGCGTTCCTCGGCTGGTCGGACTCCGGCCGGGTCAGGCTGGTAACCACGAGCCGCTCCCCGCAGGCGCTCCGGTACTGTCCGGCGAGCCGCTCCAAGAACATCCGCACCTCGGGCCGCGCGTACGGATACGAGACCCGGTGCAGCTCAAAATCAGCGTTGGCCACGACCGGGACCAGATAGCCGGCGTCCACGAACTTGCGCACCTGGGTCGCGGTGCTGAGATAGCTGAAGTCGTGCTGGCTCGCCATCCGGTTCTGGAGATCCAGCGAGGCGCGCGAACCGCCCAGGCTCTGGGCGGCCGTAGGACTGGGGAGGGCGGCCGCCGTGAGCGTTACGAGAACGGTCACAATGCGGACGAAAGCGAAGCGCATCGGCATGCGTTCAGCCGGTTACCGTGAACGTTGTGGGAAGGAGTCGGCGGCGTGGCCACCACGACATGAGTAAACAAATGGCGCCGACGACACAAGGATTTCATCGACGTCGTTCGCGCCGACGCGAACAGGGATACGGAAAGAGGCGGCCGCGCGGCGCGCGGCCGCCTCTTTCCGGACCTCCCACGACCCGAAGACTTGCGGTCAGCCCCCCCCGGCCTCGGCGTAGCGACGGCCGACCTCGTCCCAGTTCACGACCTCCCAGAAGGCCTTGAGGTACTCCGGCCGCCGGTTCTGATACTTCAGGTAGTAGGCGTGCTCCCACACGTCCACGCCCAGGACGGGGGTGAGCCCGTCCATCAGCGGGCTGTCCTGGTTAGCGGTCGAGAGCACCTGAAGCTGGCCCTTTCCGTCCACACACAACCACCCCCAGCCGGACCCGAAGCGCTTCGCGGCCGCGTCGGTGAGCTTGGCCTTGAACGCATCCGCCGACCCGAAGGCCGCGTTGAGCGCCTTGGCGAGCTCCCCGGAGGGCGCCCTGCTCCCGCCCGGGGCGAGCACCTTCCAGAAGAGGTTGTGGTTGTGGTAGCCCCCACCGTGGTTGCGGACGGCGGTCCGGATCTCTTCCGGCATGGACTGGATGCCGCGCAGCAGCTCCTCGTCGCTCTTGCCGTGCAGCGCGGAATGCTTCTCGAGCGCTGCGTTGAGGTTGTCCGTGTACGCCTGGTGGTGCTTGGTGTGATGGATCTCCATGGTGCGCGCGTCGACGTGCGGCTCAAGCGCAGCGTAGTCGTAGCCGAGCGGGGGCAGCTGGAACTTAGAGGCCATGCTCCTCTCCTTCTCCTTCCCTGTGATGGGACTGAGGTGGGCGCGTGCAGGACCCGTACAGTGCGACGGTCCCGGAATGTCCAAGGAAATGCGGCCCCGCCCGCCGCTACGTGTGCGCTTCGGGCCACGACGGGGCTACTCCTGCACCCCCGCGCTACCGCTCGGTTCCGCGAGCGAGCAGATCTCGTACGCGCAGCAGGTGTGGCCGTCGCGCTGATGGGCGGAGCGGCGCACTTCCGCGTCGGGAAGCGCCTTCCGGAGGAAGCTGATTTCGCTGGTGCAGGCCTGCGCGTACTTTTCGCCGAGGGCACGCACAGGACAGTTCCGGACCAGGATCCGCCACTCGCCCTCGCGCTGGCTCTGCAACCCCGGGAAGTAGCCGTCCTCGTCCAGGATGCGGACCAGCTCGCACAGGCGTTCCGCGAGCGGCAGCCCATCGAGCCGCGCCCGGATCGCCTCGAAGCGCCGCTGACTGCGGCGCGAGAACACGCGGTCCACCAGGCCCGGATCGGCCTCGCACGTAGCCGAGCAGCTCGTTCATCAACTCGGCGTAGCGGCGAGGGAAGAGCGCGTCGCCGCGCTCGGTGAGCTCGTACAGGTGGCGCGGGCGTCCTGGGCCTTGCCGGACGCGCTGATACGTGACCACACCGTCGCGCTCGAGGGAGGAGAGGTGCTGGCGTGCGCCGGAGACGGTCACGGCGAGGGCTTCGGCGATGTCCGCGACGGGGAGCGGCCCGCGGCGCTTGAGCAGACGAATAATCTCCCGCCTGGCCTCGGGAATGAGATCCAGGTTCGCGTCATTGCCGTTGGGCATCGCCATGCTCGATCCCGAAGCTCCCCGACGAATTATGCTGGTCGACTGCGACATGTTCTTCGTCCAAGTCGCGAGGCTGATGGACCCAGAGGGCGTGGGGCGGGAGCGGCTGCTGCTGGTCGGAGGCTCCCCCACCGGCCGGGGCGTCGTCACGTCGGCCTCGTACGAGGCCCGCGCATTCGGTGTCCGCTCCGGGATGCCCACCACCCAGGCGCTCCGCCTCTGTCCAGATGCCGTGGTCGTGCCCGTCCCTCGAGGCGCGTGTGCCAGCAAGAGCCGGGCCATCAACGACACCCTTAAACGTCTCGCGCCGGTCGTGCAGGCCGCGTCGATCGACGAGTTCTACCTGGATCTGTCCGGCACCGAGCGGCTCTTCGGCGAGGAGCTCGTCCAGACGGCGCGGCGGATCCGCGAGGCGGTGCTGGCCGAGACCAGGGTTTCGGTGTCCGTGGGCGGGGGCAGCAGCCGCAGCGTGGCCAAGCTGGCCGTGCGGCGCGCCAAGCCCGCGGGCGTACACGTGGTGGCTCCCGGAGAGGAGGAGACGTTCGTGCGCACGCACCGGCTCGGGGAGCTCCCGGGGATCGGACCGGCCTTCGCAGTGGTGCTCGCCCGGCGCGGGCTGGTGGAGGTGGAGGATGCGCTTCGGATCGAGCGCGCCTGGCTGCGCGCCTGGTTGGGGGAGGTGCGCGGGGACTGGCTCTACGACCGGATCCGCAGCGTCGACGGAGGCACCGTCTCGGAGCGAGACGCCCGCAAGTCCGTGAGCACGGAGCGCACCTTCGGCCACGACCTGCACGACGATCGGACCGTGGAGCGCGAGCTGCTCCGGATCTGCGTGTCGGCGAGCGCCGCGCTGCGCGAGGGCGGCTACCGAGCGCGCACGATCACCGTCAAGCTGCGCGATGGCGACTTCTGCACGCGACAGGCCGGCCACACGCTCCCCGATGCAGTGGAGACCGATCACGCGATCTACGCGGTCGCGCTCCCGCTGCTGCGCGAGCTGCGCTCCCGCCGGCGCACCGGCGTGCGGCTCATGGGCGTGGCGCTGACCGGACTCGTGGAGCGAGAGGCTCCGACGCAGCTCGGGCTGTTCGCGGGCGACGACGCGCTCGAGTCGGCCCGCGACCGGGCGCTCGCCCGGGTGATCGACGACCTACGCGACCGCTTCGGGCGCGCCGCGGTTCTTCCCGGGCGCGTACTGGAGCCGTGACCGGCCACGCCCGCGGTTAAACCCGGGTCATCCGGACCAGATAGCTCCCGCCGCGGCCGCTCCACACCATGGCGGCCGCGAGTCCGGAGGCGGCCGCGGCGACCGCGAGCTGCTCCGGGTCCACGAAGAGCTGCGGGAAGGGGGGCCCGCGCTCGCCGTCGTGCTCGAGCTGGTACTGAAGCTCGCCGACGTAGCGGCCGTCCGGCCGCCGCGCTCTTCCCCTCTCTCCTCGGCCGCGCAGGTCGGTCGAGTCGACGAGCAGCTGTCCCCCCGGGGCGAGCGGGCAGGCCAGTGCGTCGAGCAGCCCCGGCAGCCCGGCGAGCGTCCCGGCGGGCGCGGTTCCGTTCATGAGCGCGAGCACCGTGTCGTAGGGACGCTCCCAGCGGAAGGTCCACAGGTTTCCCTGACGGACGTCCCGCACCCCCCGATCCCGGAGGATCCGCGCCGCGCCCGGTAGGAGCTCGAGCGCGGTCACCTCGTGCCCCGCTTCCTGGAGGGGCAGCGCCAGCGCACCCGCCCCCGCGCCCACGTCGAGCACCCGGCCGCGGCAGAGTCGGAGCGCGGCGCGGTCGACCGCGAGCCGGCTCCTCCCCGACCGGAAGAAGAGCGCCGCAGGCACGGCGTGCTCGGTGCCATCATCCACGAGCACGCGCACGCGCTGGCGCGGCCAGCCTCCGTGATGCTGGAGCAGCGCACGCTCGAGCGGCAGCAGAGCCGCGCGCATGGGGGAACCTGCCATCCCGGCCTCCGTCGTCATCGCTCGGATCCTGCTCTCCGGCCCCGCTCCGGAGCTCCTGTGGCGCCGGCGAGCGGCCCCGTCGGGGGCACGCCGATTGCGGCGTAGGCCCCTTCGAAGCGTCGCCGTTGACCCGCACCCCCGGGCGCGATGCCCGCCCCCACTCCGCAAGAGGTCATTCGTCTCCGCCTGTACGTGGCAGGCGACCCCCAAGCTCGCAGAAGGCGCTGCGCAATCTGCAGAAGCTGGAGGAGAGCGCGCTCTCGGGACGCTACGAGCTCGAAGTGATCGACGTGCTCGCGCACCCCGCCCGGGCGGAGGAGGATCGGGTGCTCGCCACTCCTACCCTGCTCCGTCTCTCTCCGGGTCCCCGGCGGCGGATCCTCGGCGACCTGAGCGATCTGGACGTGCTGGTCCGGACGATCGCGGGAGCCTCGCCAGGACGATGCCTACGTCGTCGAGGAGCACGGCGGGCTCACGCGGCTCGAGGTCACCCACCGGGACGCCGCCCGGGCGACGGCTGCGCAGCGGCTGCAGGCCCGCCCCCTCGATCCCTCCACCGCCGCGCCGGTCTGCGGCGTGCTCCGTTCAAGCACCAGATCCACTTGATCGATCAGCTCCTGACCTTCAGTCACCTGGACGCAGGCACGGGCGCGGTCCAGCTCGCCGAGGTGGACGCCACCCGCCTGCTCGAGGACGTGCAGGGCATCATGGAGCCGCTCGCGGCCAAGGCGGGACTCGCCCTCGAGGTGCAGGCGCCCCACGGGCTGTCACTCGTCACCGACCCGGACCCGCTCCGGCAAATCCTCCTCAACCTGGTGAGCAATGCGCTCGAATACACGGAGCGCGGCGTGATCCGCCTGGAGGCGCACGCCGAGCCGGACCGGGTGGCGCTCGCGGTGTCCGCCACCGGCGTGGGCATCGCCCCGAGCACCGCGAGCGGACCTTCGATCCGTTCTGGCAGGTCGATCCCGAGCGGCGCCAGAGTGGGACCGGTCTGGAACTCAGCATCGTCAGCCGTCTGGTCCGGCTCCTGAGCGGCGCGATCGAGGTCAGGAGTGAGCCCAGCCGGGGGAGCACCTTCACCATGCGCATCCCCGGCCGCCCGCACGCCGACGCATGGCTCCCGAGGCAGCACCGCGCCCTTTGTCTCGCATCGAGTCACATCATCTCTTCGTATCCGTATAGATGGATACGAAGACGATCTTCGACCGCTTCTCGGCGTTGGGCGACGGCAGCCGCCTGCTCGCGCTGCTCGACGGCCGCGAGCTCACGGTCTCGCAGCTGTGCCGCGCGACGCGGTTACCGCAATCGACGGTGAGCCGACACCTGGGCATCCTCGCGAGCGACGGCTGGGTGACGGCCCGCGCGCAGGGCCCGCACCGACCGTATCGCATGACCGACCCACTACCCCCCGACGCGGCCACGCTGTGGCCCCTGGTGCGGGACGAGCTCACCCGCCTGGATCTCTGGCCCGAGGACGCCGAGCGCGTCGCCGCCCTGCTCGCCGACTCGCCCGACCGCTCCCGCGCTTTCTTCTCCGCGGCGGACGAGCGGTGGGACGAGCTCCGGACGGAGCTGTACGGTCGGCGCGCCGACCTGCTTCCGCTGTTGGCTCTCCTGGATCCGCACTGGGTGGTCGGCGACCTGGGCGGAGGCACGGGACAGACTGCGCTCGCGCTCGCCCCGTTCGTGGAGCGCGTGGTGCTGGTCGACCGGTCGCGCGAGATGCTCAAGGCTGCGCGCCGGCGGCTCGCAGGGGTGCCGAACGTGCAGCTGTGAACGGGTGAGCTCACGGCGCTGCCGATCGCGGACGGCGAGCTCGACCTCGCGATCGTCTCGCTGGTGCTCCACCACCTCCCCGATCCGGGTGCCGCGCTCGCGGAAGCCGCGCGCACGCTGCGCGCGGGGGGGCGGCTGGTGGTGGTCGACCTGCGTCCGCACGACCGGATCGGTTATCGTGAGGAGTTGGGCCACCTCTGGCCGGGCTTCACGGTGGACCAGCTGCGGGGATGGCTGGAGGAGGCGGGGGTCCGGGAGGCGGTGGTGCGCCCACTGCCCCCGGACGTGGAAGCTCGGGGGCCCCTCCTGCTCATGGCGGCAGGGAGCTAAGGTTCTCTCCAGCGCGCGCGCGGGACGCGCGCGTACACCTGAGCGCGCGACCTGACCACGATCACACGGGGATCAACGAGATGAAGACCGCGACGCTCGAGCAGCGCAGCGCCGGCACGACCGGACGGCCGCCCTTCGCCGTCAAGGACCTGGGTCTCGCCGAGTGGGGCCGCAAGGAGATCCGCCTCGCCGAGCAGGAGATGCCCGGGCTGATGGCGCTCCGCACGCGCTACGGCGACCAGCGGCCGCTCGACGGCGCCCGCGTGATGGGGTCACTCCACATGACCGTGCAGACCGCGGTGCTGATCGAGACGCTCGCCCATCTGGGCGCCGACGTGCGCTGGGTGTCCTGCAACATCTTCTCGACCCAGGACCACGCGGCCGCCGCGGTGGTGGTGGGGCCCGACGGAACGCCCGAGGGGCCGCGCGGAATCCCGGTCTTCGCCTGGAAGGGTGAGACGCTCGAAGAATACTGGTGGGCGACGACCGAGGCGCTGCTCTGGCCCGACGGTCGTGGCCCCGACCTGATCGTGGACGACGGCGGCGACGCCACGCTATTGGTGCACAAGGGCGTCGAGTTCGAGGACGCCGGGGAGGTGCCAGAATTCGATCCCGCCGGCGATCCCGAGGAGTGGGGCGTGATTCTCGACCTGCTCCGGCGCACCCTGACCGAGGATCCGCAGCGCTGGCACCGCACCGCCGCGGACATCCGGGGCGTGTCGGAGGAGACCACCACCGGAGTTCATCGGCTCTACGAGATGGAACGCAAGGGCGCGCTGCTCTTTCCCGCCATCAACGTGAACGACTCGGTGACCAAGTCGAAGTTCGACAACATCTACGGCTGCCGGCACTCGGTGGTGGACGGCATCAACCGCGCGACGGACGTGATGATGGGCGGCAAGGTGGCGATGATCTGCGGCTACGGAGAGGTCGGGAAGGGGTGTGCGCAGGCGCTCCGCGGCCAAGGCGCGCGCGTGGTGGTGACCGAGATCGACCCGATCTGCGCGCTTCAGGCCGCCATGGAGGGGTTCCAGGTGTCGACGCTCGACGACCTCGTCGAGACCGCGGACATCTTCATCACGGCTACCGGCAACAAGGACGTGATCACCGCGGACCACATGAGCTGCATGAAGGACAAGGCGATCGTGGGGAACATCGGCCACTTCGACAACGAGATCGACATGGCCGGGCTCAGACGCGTGCCCGGGATCCAGCTGGTGAACATCAAGCCGCAGTACGACGAGTGGATCTTCCCGGACGGGCACTCAGTGCTCGTGCTCGCCGAAGGGCGGCTGCTCAACCTCGGGTGCGCGACCGGGCATCCGAGCTTCGTGATGAGCGCGAGCTTCACGAATCAGGTGCTGGCTCAGATCGAGCTGTGGGGGAATCAGGGCCGCTACGAGCAGCGCGTATATGTGCTGCCCAAGCACCTGGACGAGGAGGTCGCCCGTCTCCACCTCGACAAGCTCGGGGTCAAGCTCACGCCGCTCACCGAGAGCCAGGCCGCCTACATCGGGGCTCCGATCGGCGGGCCATACAAGCCGGATCACTACCGGTACTGAGCGCTCGCCCTCCGCTTGCTCGGCCGACGGCGGCACAGCGTTTGCCCACGTGGCGCTCAAGCATATCGCACCACCACGCCGAGCGACCGATGGAGATCCGAGCGCCGGCCAAGCTGGTCCCGTGCATGCTGCTGGTCGAGGACGACTCCGACCACCGTGCCGTCTTCCGAAGCTTCCTCGAGCGCCGCGGGTGGCGGGTCGCCGAGGCCGGGGAGGCGGCCACCGCCCACGACCTGATCGGCTCCCCCGACGTCGGCGTGGTGGTCGTGGACCTGGGCGGCACCGACGGCTGGTCACTGCTCGAAACGGTGGGGGCCCGCGCGCACCGGCCGCCCCTGCTCTGCCTCACCGGGGACGCCCGCCCCTCCTCGCGGGAGCGTGCCACCCGGCTCGGAGCCGACGTCTATCTCACCAAGTCGATCCGGCTCGCCGAGTTCGGCGACTGGATCGCCCGGCTGGGGGGTGGGCCGGTCGGGGTGCGTGTGAGCCGCCGGCCCAGCCGTTCGGATCGGACGCAGCGGAAGCGCGCGTGGGGTCACTGCAGGTCGTGCTTCTGCTCGAGGACGACGACGACGCCCGTATCATCTACCGGGATATGCTGGACTTCGCGGGCTTCGAGGTGATCACCGCCTGCGACGGGATCGAGGGGCTGCGCTGCGCAGAGGCGCGCCATCCGGACGTGGTGGTCACGGACCTCCACATGCCGGGCCTGAACGGGATCGAGGTCGCGCGCATGCTCCGCGCGGCCGACGACCAGACGCCGGCGCTGATCGCGGTGACCGCCGACTCGCTCGGCATCCACGCCGCGGAGCACGAGGCGGGCGACGCCCCGCTATTCGACGAGGTACTGGTCAAGCCGGTGAGCCCGGGCAAGCTGGTGCGCCCCGTCCGGGCCTACGCCACCCCGCCGGAGGGCACAGACCACTGACCTCCGGGACGCCAGAAGACCGGCAGGCCACTCTCGGTTCCGAGGTCCGCCGGGCTACTGCGGCGCTCGAGCCACTCCGCACCGTCGCCCGCTGGATGGACTACGCGGTCCGCATTCCGGGAACCTCGGTTCGCCTGGGGCTGGACGCGGTGTTCGGACTCTTCCCGGGGATCGGCGACGCCCTGGGCGCGGTCGTCTCCGCATGGTTCCTGGTGGAGGGCATTCGGCTGGGAGCGCCTCCCGCTCTGCTCGCCCGCATGGGGATGAACATCGGGATCGATGCTCTTCTGGGAGCGGTCCCGCTGCTCGGTGATCTGTTCGACATCGGGTGGCGCGCGAACGCCCGCAATCTCGCCCTGCTCGAGGGCCACATGGCGGATCCACACCGCACGCGCCGCAGGAGCGCGTGGGTCGCCGCCGGGGCCGCGTCGGCGGTAGCCGCGGCGCTGGCGCTCCTGTTGGCGGCGTCGGTGGCCGTCGCAGGCCGGGTGCTCGAATGGCTGACCGGAGTCCTCTGACGTTCGTCCCGGCCGCGCGGGATGCGTGGCATTCTCCTTAGCTTTTCTGACGCCCCCACAATGGGGACGAAGCGCGCGCCCTACGAGGGCCAGCGATTCGGCGATGCACGCTGCTCAGAGCAAAACCGTCGAAAGGCGGTGACGCAGAGGCGGCGGTCGCGGGCCGGCTCGACCGGGCGCGCTCAGCCGGCGATCTGCCGGGGCTACGAGCAGGCGACCCGGTGGCCGCTGCGGGAGCGCGACGTGCGGCTGCACGCCGCGCTGGCGCTCTTCGAACTCTCCCTCCGTCCGTTCCGCTGCCTGATGCCCGAGTGGCCCGAACGTACGATGGCCATCCTGGCGCGGCCGGAGGCGCTGCTTCCCACCTGAGCCGACGACAGGAACGAGACCGGCGGGAGCCCCGCAGGGCCCCCGCCGACGTGCGACGCGCGTGGACATGCGCAGGCACGTCAGGGCAGCAGGCCCCCGCCCCCGACTCCACCACCCATCGACGGCCGCCAAGGCGGCACCGCCGGGCCGGGCGGCACCGTCGAGGGCGGCCGCGGGACCGCCGGAGCGGGTGAGGGCGGAACCTTGCCATGCTCCTCGCGGCCGAGCAGATGGCTGACGCCGCCCATCGCCTTCCGTGCTCCGGCCTTCCGTGCTCCGGCCTTCCGTGCTCCGGCCTTCCGTGCTCCGGCCTTCCGTGCTCCGGCCTTCTGTGCTCCGGCCTTCCGTGCTCCGGCCTTCCGTGCTCCGGCCTTCCGTGCTCCGGCCTTCCGTGCTCCGGCCTTCCGT
>Ga0310121_10003351_pt1 | contig 14660 bp, 4 predicted proteins | sample CB27_Tmax_986_MG_FD_203504 | JGI IMG/M metagenome (GOLD analysis project Ga0310121, IMG submission 203504) | Marine microbial communities from Western Arctic Ocean, Canada - CB27_Tmax_986 | ecosystem: Environmental > Aquatic > Marine > Oceanic | place: Canada: Western Arctic Ocean | collected...
ATCCAAACCACCTTTTATTTTGGTTCTAGTCCAAGTACCATCTCCGGGACTTCCATCATTCTCGTACCAGTATACTTTGTTACTGGTTTGATCTGCCTCCACAATATCTAAATCACCGTCATTATCGATATCTGCTACAAATATATCCTCTGCGCCATTTGCATTATCTGGCGTATTTACATTGTGAGTTGTCCAACCCCCATTGCTCGGGCTGCCATCATTCTCATACCATGCTACTTTGCTTATCATGAAGAAAGCAGCCACAATATCCATATTTCCATCGTTATCTATATCTGCTGCAAAAACGGCCGATGCTCCATCTGCATCATCCTCTCCACTAACTATATCATACTTTGTCCAACTTGACCCATCTCCACTATTTGCATACCACTCCACATCATCATCACCAGCTGAAATTACATCTAAATCACCGTCATTATCTATATCTGCCACAAAAACATCATACATACCACCACAACTGCCGCATGGATCGGCATAATCCTTTATGATATGATGAGTCCAGCCTCCATCGGAAGGATCTCCATCATTCTCATACCATGCCACCTGATTATCACGATTTAATGCTGCCACAATATCCAGGTCTCCATCTCCGTCAATATCTGCTACAAAAACAGCCTCTGCCCCGTCTGCATCCGTATTTACACTAAGAGTTGTCCAAGTTGGATCGAAACTAAAGGTGGCAGTGTTCTCCCACCAGGCGATGTCATCAGCCTCATTTGCCGCCCCTAAAATATCAATATCTCCATCTCCATCAATATCGGCAGCGTGGATGGATTCAACACCATTAAAACTGCCATCAATTGTGTGCTCAGTGAAACTCTCGCTACCATCATTCTCCCACCATGTGACGTCATCGTCCAGCCGTGCGGCTCCCAATACATCAACATCTCCATCATTATCAATATCGATGGCGTAAACGGAAATAGCGTGATCGAAAGTTCCATCAATCGTATGTTCAGTAAAACCACCAACTCCGTCATTCTCCCACCAAGTGATGTCATCAGCACTCCGTGCGGCTCCCAAAATATCTACGTCTCCATCATTGTCAACATCAATAGCGTAAACAGAAGAAGCATCTCCGAAACTGGTGTCAATTGCGTGCTCAGTCCAGCTGGTCCCATCTCCATTAGCGTTCTCCCACCAATTGATGTCATTATCTCCATACGCAGCTCCCACGACATCTATATCGCCGTCGAGATCTACGTCAGTGGCATAAACACAACGAGCCTTATCAAAAGTGCTGTCAATGGTACGCTTGGTAAAGCTCTCACTGCCATCATTCTCCCACCATGTGATATCATAGTCAATATTGTTCCCATTTGCAGCTCCTAATACATCAATATCTCCATCTCCATCAATATCTGCAGCGTAAACAGAATAAGCGCTCAAGAAATCGGCATCAATTGTGTGCTCAGTGAAACTCTCGCTACCATCATTCTCCCACCAAGTAATATCGTCAGCTTGATCCGCAGCACCTAGAACATCCATGTCTCCATCACCATCAAGATCAATAGCGTAAGCTGAACGTGCACCATCGAAACTGCTATCAATTGTGTGCTCAGTGAAACTCTCACTACCATCATTCTCCCACCATGTGATGTCATCTGCAGTTTCTGCAGTCGCTAGGACATCCAAGTCCCCATCTCCATCAATATCAACGGCGTAAACGGAAGAGGCTCCATTGAAACTAGTGTCGATGTTATGTTTTGACCAAGCCGGGGATGTTCTGGACTTTGAAGAACCTGTTTCGACCCAGAAACCATCCGAATAATCTTCAGAATCATCCCAGGACATCAAGTGATAATATACTTTGAAAGATTCACCAAGATTGGTTGCCATAACTTCCAATTCACGCTCATGTGAAGCTGAGGCCACCTCTTGATAATATTCCCAAGACCATAAATCCAAATCTTCTGAAGAAGAAAAATTGTAAATTTTAGATGAAATTACTAAACCATGTTGGCCTGTTATCTCAATCAATTGATTTGCATAAAATGAATCATTTACTTTGAAACCATATGGAACATCTCCATTAGTGTCTAGAAAAATATAGACTGTATCTTCACCTTTGAGGACTGGTCCAGTAGCTTTATTATCTGTAATTGGCGATATAACATCATTATCTGTAATTGGCGATATAACATCAATCTCATTTGAATTAGGAGGAAAACTTGACTCCTGCTGCTTAGGTTCATCATAAGGGATCGTTGTACCTGCTAAAATCTCGCCATTAACACTCATGTAAAAAAATGTTTCAGAACCTTGCATAACACTAGCATACTCCGTTAAATCCACATTTTGATTTACTACTTCTTCGGATCCTTCCTGATATTCATTCCAATCATTATCGGGATATTTCTCAATCTGTAGCCAATCTTCAAAGTAACCATCAATAGCTAATTGATCTGAAGATGGTTTGACATCATCTCTCTGAAAAGACAAGATTACGTCACTGATAACCACATTCGCGGTATTGACTCCCACGATTATTTCGGCTAAATCTGTCAAACCAGAACCATCCGAGGTTTGCCATCCAAGTTTAATCGCTTCATTCGATTGTATACCTAAATCAAATAATGTAACTCTACACTCCGTAATATATTCAACTGAAGCTACTTCAATATCAGTTAAAGGAACGAAAGCATTCCAGTCATTTCCATCTCTGGTATCATCAAATGTATACAAAACTGAACTCTGGAATGTTTTATTGTTACTTAGTGATTTTTTACCATAAATTTCAATCATATAATCCGCACCCATGCCGGGAATAAAATAACCAGTTTCTGTAGTATTGTCGGTATCAATAAAAATTCTCAGTAAGTCTCCAGTTTCAGAATAGAAAAGAGGTTCCCTAGTAACCGTTAATAAGGAGAGATAAACAGAATCTGTTTGAGCAGCTACAGTTTCTAAATCTATATTTGAATTCGCTATTTTTCCATTTTCTAGTTCAGTTTTTGGAATTCCAGCCCAGTCCTCCATGTATCCATCCATAGTTACGCCACTCGGCCTATCATCAATTAAGTAATAGATACAACCTCCACCAAGTAGTAAGATCAACAAAATTGAAATCATAGACCTAAGAGTCTCCCTTCTCCTTCGAAGCGGTATTTGTGAGTGTCCTCCCTGGTCATCCCCATCAGTCAGCCCGTTGCCGTTCGTCAGGCCATTGCCGTTCGTCAGGCCATTGCCGTTCGTCAGACCATTGCCATTAGTCAAACCATTGCCATTGGTCAAACCATTGCCATTGGTCAGGCCATTGCCATTGGTCAGGCCATTGCCATTGGTCAGGCCATTGCCATTGGTCAGGCCATTGCCGTTCGTCAGGCCATTGCCATTGGTCAGGCCATTGCCGTTCGTCAGGCCATTGCCGTTCGTCAGACCGTTGCCGTTGGTGAGGCCGTGTTCTTCCTTGCGCTGCCTCTTCCGCGTCACTCGCACCAGCGCGAAGCCGGCAAGCAGCAACAGGAACGGCCGTGGGCGCATCGGGGTCGCAGTGCCGGGTGGGTTTAGGTGTTTCTCGGGCGGCGCAGCGCGATGACGGCCACGGCGGCGACAGCGGCGGCCACCGACGGCGCGGGGATGCAGCTCATCGTTTGTGACACCTGTGGCAATCATGGCGAGATGGAAGCGTGGCTACTGCGAAAACTCCTGAATGCTCTTGACCAAGTCCATGCGCCGGATACGCCAAGTGCCAATTAGCGTGGTGGCAAGCGCTGCGATGAGGATGAAGAGGAACAGGTAGAGCGCGACCATCCAGTCGATAAAGAGCGGGAAGTGGAACAACCAGGTCGTGAAGACTGCGACCATCCACTTGCTGGCGGCAATCGCGACCGCGACGCCGATTACGCCGCCCGCAAGGCCGATGATGGCGTGCTCGACGAGAAGCACCCCTGACAGGCGCCACTTGGAGGCGCCCAGTACGCGCAGCGTTGCCAGTTCGGCGTCACGTTCGGTGAGGTTGATGATGAGCGTGTTAACCAGCACCGCCACAGCTATGGCGGCGCCGATGACGAGGAAGGCGTAGATGATGGCCTGGTATTTCTCCAATGAGTTGTCGAAAGCCGCGACCAGGTCATCGTGACGCGTCACGAGCGCCTGCTGCTCCAGCTCTTCGAGCGCCGCGTCATCGACGTTGCGCAGCATTACCATATTGATCATCTCCCAGCCGGTAATCGCGACCAGGTCGTCGCGGTGCAGCCAGAGCGAGCGCGTAAGCTCCAGCGTTATACCGGTGACGCGCACCTCGACGGCTGTTCCGGCAATCTCCACAATAACCACGTCGCCAGGCTCCCATTCCAGGAACTCGGCGACGCCCTGGTCCACCAGCACCTCGACCGGCTGCGTGCCGGCCTGCGGCAGCTCCCCGGCGGAGAGCCGGAAGCCGTGCATCCCGCTATCGCCGAACTGCTCGACGCCCCAGACAATGAAAGTGCGGTCGTCACCGGCGGGCGAGCCGGCCAGCACCGACACCCACTCCGCTTCCAGACCGGAGTGGTTGGCAGCCCAGCTGCGCATCTGCGGCTCCTGCTGCGGCATGAAGACCACCTGCGCGTCCCACTGTTCGGCGTCGGTGAGAGAGTCGCGCATGTAGCCGGTCATTGAAGTCATGGTCAGCAGCCAGCCGCCCAGGATGACTAGTGCCAGCCCCAGTGCTGCCACCGTCAGCAGCAGCCGCCGCGGCTTGCGGAAGGTCGATCGCACGCCGAGCCCCATCGTCACCGGCATCCATGCTGTCAGCCGCTGCGCCCATGCCTGCGTGCGCTTGATCTCGCGCTGTCCCATCACCTCCAGCGGCGTCAGTCGCGAAGCGCGCAGCGCTGGCCGCAGCGAGAAGAGCATCACGATGGCCATCACCCCCGCCCCCACAGCGAGCCAGAGGTCAGGGTAGTGCGCCACCCTGACGAGCGGGATGCCCCACTGCTCGAAGTAGAAGCTGGTCATTCCCTCTGAAAAATAGGCGCCCAGCACGGTCCCGAGCGCGACGCCAGTCGAGCCGAGCAGCAACGGCACCAGCAGGTAGTGGTTGCGCACTTCGACCGCGGAGAATCCGAGCGCGCGCATCACCGCGATTTCCCGATACTGCGTGCGAATCAGCCGTTCCATCGAAATTGCCAGCACCAGCGACGAGACCGCCCCCAGCAGGAAGATGGTTATCGGGATGGACTTGCGGCTCCCTTCGAGGTCCTGCCGCAGCAGCTCGACCGAGTGGATGCCACCGCGGTCGCTCAGCATCGCCCCTGCGACCCCTTCGTCGCGCAGCGCGGAGGCGAGCTCCCATTTCAGCTCGCGCAGCGCGACGCCCTCGTCCTCGGTGGTATCCTGCAGGTCGTAGGCGGGCGTTCCCGGCAGGTCGAGCAGCAGCATGTTCCTGCTCCCCGGTCCGAGGCCAGCGTCGGCCGCCAGCTCCTCGACCGGCAGGTAGAGCACGGCGTAGGCCCCTTCCTGTGGGATGAGCGTGCGCGAGCTGGCGACGTAGAAAAGATGGTGCGGCGAGTTGGCGACGCCGACGACAGTGTAGTTCTGCATCTTGCCCGCCAGCGAGACCGTCACCGTGTCACCCAGCCCGACGTCCAGCTCCTCCTGCACGTGGCGGTCAATCACTGCCTCCCCCGGGGAGGACGCCATCCTGCCGCCGGTGAACCAGAGTGTGCTTATCGCGGGCGACTCCGCATGGCCATAGAGTGTCGCAGCAATCCACTCGCCGTCATCGCGCTGGAACTGCGCATCCAGCGCCAGCCGCGTCTCGCACATTTCCGCTGCGCCGAAGGCAGCGCAGGCCGCCGAGAAATTGGCCGCCGGCTGGTGTTGCTCTCCGGTCGAGACGACCAGGTCGGCCAGGTTGGTCTCGCCGTAGAACTCCTCATAGACTGCGTCGCCGTTGCGGCTGAACTCGGCCATCATCACGCCGGTCAGCGTCGTAATCACGATCAGCAGCAGCATCACGCCGGTCCGGAAGCGGATACGCCACAGCGAGCGCAGCATCCGCCGCAGCAGCAGCTCCCTCATCTCTGCGAGAGCTGGCGCGCTTTCTCCGCCAGCGATTTCAGCGCCTTTTTCGAAGAACGGCCGGCTTGCCTGACGGCGCCCTTCACCGTCGCCAGCTCACCCGGCCGGTCCTCGACCAGCTTGCCCGAGTCGATGGCAATGACGCGCGTAGCGTAGCGCTCGAGCGCATGGTCGTGCGAGACCAGCACTGCCGTGATTTTCTCGGCGCGGCAGGCGTCAACCAGCACCTCCATCACCTGTCGTGTCGTCTCCGAGTCGAGGTTGCCGGTCGGCTCGTCGCCCAGCAGCAGCCGCGGTGACTTGGCGAGCGAGCGCGCAATAGCGACCCGCTGCTGCTGTCCACCGCTCATCTCGGACGGAAATCTCTCTTCAAGGCCGGTCAGGCCAACCAGCGCCAGCAGCTCCTTCGCGCGTGGCTCGTCGCGGCCGCCAGTCAGCTCCTGCACCAGCAGGATGTTCTCGAGCGCAGTCAGATCGCCGAGTAGGTTGAAGAACTGGAAGACGTAGCCGACGTTGCGTCGCCGGAAGGCAGTCATCGCCTCGACGTCGTCGTGCGGCACCAGCTCGCCGCCGAAGTGGTAGCTGCCGCTGGTCGGCGCGTCGAGGGCTGAAATCACGTTCAGCAGCGTCGTCTTGCCCGAGCCGGATGGCCCCACCAGTAGCACGATTGCGCCCTCATCCACCGTCAGGCTGAAGTCGTCGAGCGCGTGGATGCGCTCGCCCCCCATCTCATAGACGCGCGAGACCCGCTCCAGCTCCAGCAGTGGCATTACCCCCACACCAGCTCGCCGGTTAAGGCAGTTCGGGCGCTGGCCCGAGCGTGCCGCAGTGGGGGCAGATGATTTCTTCTTCGTCGCGCAGTCCGGGGAATTCGCGGTCGCAGCCGCCTTGGCAGCGGAACCTGAGGCCGCGCGAGTACTGGGTGCCGGTGACCACGCTGAAAACGCCTAGTTCCAGCTCCTCTTCTTCCGGGATGGCCTCGACCACCGGGACTGGCTCGATTAGCGCATCAACCGCTTCGAGCGAAGGCCCCACTTCGGCTTCGCCCGCAGAGCGGCGTGACGCGAACAGCGCCACGCCGCCACCAAGGAGCGCGAGGCCGACAACCAGCGGCAGCAGCAACGCTGGCGCTTCCGGGTCGCCATCGCTGGCGCCGGTGGGATTCTCGACGGCAGCGGGTGGCCTCAGGTCGACCATAACCTGCTCGATGGTCGTCCCGAGGTATTCCATCTCCGTGGATTCGTAACCTATGTGGTCGATGGCGATGACGCGGTAGTACCAGATCCGCCGGTCCAAGTTGTCTTCCACGTAACTGTTCTCCAGGTCCTGTGGAGCGAGTTCCGCGCGTACTACCCACCCCCCTTCCGGCCAGGTAAGGGGACCCAGTGAGAGGTTCGTGGAGCGTTCGATACGGTAGAGGACCGCGTCATCATCACTTTCCCACACCAGTTCGACCGAACGGAAACTCTCACTGTAGATGCGTACACCCTTCACGATGCCGGGCGGCGTCAGGTCAATGGTCGTCGCCATGTCGTAGCCTGCGTAGCTGATGCGCAGCGTGGCGTTGGCCGATGGGCGGTAGCCGTCCACGCCGTCACCGAAGTAGAGCGTCCCGCTGGCGTAATCGACACGGAAATGGCTGGCGAGCATCTGCGACGGGTCGCTGCCGAAATACTCGTCCAGCTCGACCTCGAAGTTGCCGTCGCCCTCCTCGTCGACCTTGACGGCGACGTTGGCGCCCAGCCCGATGTAGACCGGCTTCAGCGGGAGCACCGGCAACGCCACGCTCGCGCCAGCCGCCCCGTCGCTGCCGGCCTCGAAAACATACGGCGTGCGGCTGGCGGTATTGCCCGCCGCGTCGACCGGTGCCAGCCGTAACCAGTAGCTGCGTCCGTCGGCCAGCCCCGCGAAGAGCGCGCTGTCGTTCACCCACTCGACCGGCAGCGTGCCCCAGCCAAGCATCGCTTCGTTGCCTTCGGCGAGCAGCGCATACTGCAGCTCGACGCTGGCGAGCCCGCTGGTGTTTCCCACTAGCTGTAGCGTGAGGCTGCTCTCGCCCCAGAGCTGCGGCAGCACTGCCAGCGTCACCTCCGGCCGCTGCCGGTCGAATTCGATTACCACATCCGCTTCCGGCTTCGTTTCGCCGTTGCCGGCGTAGTCACGCGCGAGCATGCGGAAGGCGTACTCGCCGTCGGTGGTGGGCGCGAAGTAATGCTCATCCACCCCGCCGTAGAGCGCCAGTGTCTCCCAGCCGCTGCCGTTGCGCAGCTGCAGCTGGTAGCTGGCGATGTCGCTATCGGCGGCGGTGGCGGGCTCCCACGCCAGATAGATACCGGTCAGGTTGGTCGGGTTGCCGGTGGTATCGACCACCCGCAGCAGCGATGCCGGGGTGGTGGTGTCAATCAGGAACTCGGTGCCGTAGGTGGACTTGCTCTCGACATTGCCGTAGATGTCCCGGGCAATGGAGCGGAAGCGGTAGAGGGCGCCGTTGCTTCCGTTGAAGGTGGTGCTGAAGCCGTTGAATTCTCCCAGCGTCTCCCATTCGCCGCTCCAGCCGCTGCCATCGTTGAGCGCGTAGTCGATGCGGAAGCCGGTCAGGTCGCTCGTGTTTTTGGTCAGCCGCCAGCTGATTTCGAACTCGCTTGTGTTGCGGTATGCGCCCTCGTGGATTATAACTGATTCTGGCGCCTTTGTATCGAGAATCAGTGATAGTTGCAGCGGCTGTGGGTAGAAGCCCCACACGTTAGCCTGCGGGATGTCGATATCGAGTTGCTCGTCGTACCACTGGCTGCCTCCATTATTGCGCACCACAGATGCAAGAACATTCTCTCCTTCCAGCAGTGCGTCCATGCTGGCGGGTTCCTGCCTGTTCCAGTACTGGGCGCTGTGGTCCTCGTCTACAAAGTCACTGAAAAGCAGGTTGCCATTGAGGTAGTGGGTGCCAGCACCGTTTGTAGCTATGCTGAGGGTCAGCACGCCCCCCGCATAGACGCTCAGGTTGCTGACATTGAAAACGTGGCGGAAGTAGGCGTAGTTATTGCCATCCCATTCGGTGTTGTAGTTCACTCCGCTGATTGGATTATCACCGAACGGCGTAGTGTCATTCATACGCCAGCCTGAGTCGTCGAAGCCGTGCAGCGTCCAGTTCAGGTCATCATAGAGCTGCTGGCTGGTGTTGCTGGAGTTGGTCCAGCTCCAGCCAGTCGCGCCGGTGCGCCCGCTCTGGACCAGTGGGAAGCTGACATGCGCATAGTTCTCTGATACTGCATCGATTGAGAAATTCCAGTCTCTATCAGCCGTTGGGGCCGAAACTTGGACGCTGACCAGCAGCTCTCCACTCTCGTCAGGTGCGAGGGCCATGCTTTGCGGCTGGTAGCCGATATTCCAGCCTGTCGGCCGCTCGGTGGTCGTGAACGTCAGGGTATCGGAAAGGTCGCCAGTGTTGCGGACGGTAACGTTGAACGAAGTCATAAGGGTCGAGTTTACGACCGGTATGCTGCCATCATATTCCAGCGTGTACCCCCAGTGGTGGACATGCAGCATAATCTCCAGCGAATTGTTGAGGTAGCTGCTTTCGTTACTCTCACTGCCGACACTCAGGTTGAGCGGAATGTCGCCCAGCTTGGGTGGGGTCCAGTCCACCAGAAACGATGCGCTGGTACCCGCGGCGGCCGCGGGGAGGAACTGTTGCCATACCGTCTCTCCGTCGGCCTGCAGCCTGACGGTGACGTTACTGGCGCTGCTGGTGCCACCGTTAGCGACCTCTAATGCGAGCCTCAACCGGTCGCCCAGGAATACAGGTTCCGACGTCGCGTTGAAGATAGTTGCAGTAATCTGGGTGTCAAACCACTGGCGATTCTGGTTTCCCGACCCATAGACAGAGTCCCGCGCATAAATCGCGAGCAGGTTCTCGCCGCTGGTGAACAGCTCTGGTGAGAGGGATTCAGTCCCGTCATCGCTCCAGTATTCTGGGAAGTCCAAGCCGTGGGTGTCACCACCCCGCTCGTCATAGATGAGATTACCATTGAGCACCGGCGTACAGTAATTGACGAACGCCACGCTAATCTCGGCTGAAGTGATTACCCCTCCTGGCAGGTGGAACTTATGCCTGACCAGTAGGTTTTCGTCATTGTACGGCGAGCTGCCGGAAGTATCCCACTGAGTACCATAGTCTTCGTCACCGTACTGCCTGTCACCAAAGGGTGCCGACCCCAGCAGCCAGCCCGAATCATTGAACCCAGGCTGCGACCAGTTTTCAGGGGCCTCAGAGTAGTCGTCCAGGATGAGGTACCGGAAGTTGGTCGCGTTGTCGCGCCCGCTCGCCACCAGCACTGTCGCGCCCTCCGCCTCTTCTGTGAAACCGTACTCCAGCGAGAGGGCCTGCAGGTCTGCCTCACCCTCGGCGGGAGCAGTGAACGCCAGTATGGCAATGGCGATAACCAGCAGCAAAGACCGGGTGGCCATGGGATCGTGCATGCGGTTGGGCGTTATTATAAACTTCCCGCTTGCACTGCGTCAATGCTATAAGACCGGCTCCTACGTGGGCGCGCGGGAGCGTTAACATTGTCGTCAGACGAAGAGGAAGAGGGCCTCCGCAGCCGCATCGACCGTTTCTTCGACGGGCAGGCGCGCAAGCGTGACGTGATACTCGACCGCGAGGCGCTGGGCAAGCGCTTCGAAGAGGTCAAGCGCTCGGTCGCGATTTCCTCGCCCGAGTCGGTAAAACGGCTGGCGCGGAAACAACCTGAGAGGAGCGCCGCGCCCGCCGAGGAGTCGTTTCCAGAGGCGGCAGTCTCGGATGTTGAAATCGGGCCGTGGTCGCGCGGCCTGGTGCGCATCACGACTGCGCAGCCGCCGCTGACGCTGGGGGTCATGACTGTGATTATGCTGATTATGCTGGTCGGCATCGGCCAGACCAACGTCAACGGCGCGATGGAGGTCTACCTTCCGCGCGGCTCCCCGGAGGAGGCGCTGTTGTTCGAAGTGCGCGAGGACTGGTCGACCGACATCATCGTGATTTACGTCGAGACGCGCAACGCCTACGAGATGAGCGACGAGACCAACATCACCGAGCGGCGGATACTACTCGAGATGGATTTTGTCGAGCGCAAGCTGGATTTTATAGGGCAGATTGAGGAACCGGGGCAGCCGGGGGTCGTTCCCAGCGATAGTGGCGAGATTGACAATATCGTCTTTTCGCTCAGTATCTCGACGATTATCAAGGAGTTGCACTCGAGCAACGCGCGGGTGTACGACGCGCTCATTGACAACGCCGACGACTGGGCTGCGGCCGAAAGCGACGACCTCTCGCGTGACGCGGCGCTGCTCGCCAAGCAGCTGGCGCAGGCGGCCAAGACGCTGGCGGTGGCGACCGGCACGCTCGGGAGTTACGAAATCCCGAGCCAGTCCGACATCGACGGCTACACCGACGACATCCCGCATTCGGTCCTAGACAAGGTCATCCGCGACACCAACGGCGACGGCATCTGGGACACCGGCGTAATGGTATTCGGTATCACCAGCACAGTTGACCCCACAATCGCGATTGACGCCGTACAGGCGGCGCTTGATGTGCGAGGAGATGAGCTTCCCAACCGACCCAACGGCGAGACCTACTGCGACATGGCGCTGACCGGGCCGGTGCCGGTGACGCAGGCTATTACCGACCGTTCGTTCCAGGAATTCTGGAACGTCTTCCCGATTGGCGTCGTGCTCTGCGCTGTGATGATTTTCGTGCTGCACAAGCGCATCCGGGCCGTGCTGATTGCCGGCGTGCCGACGCTTTACGGCATTTTCTTCACCTACGGCCTCATCGGCTGGTGGGGGCGCGAAGTGACGCCAACGATTATCGCGCTCGGACCGATTCTCATGGCTCTCGGCGTGGCCTACGGGCTCCACCTCACCAACCGGTTTACCGAGGAAAGGGGTGCCGATGCGCGGGAGCGCATGATGCGCGCCCTCTCCACCACCGGGCGCGCCATCGTACTCTCGGCCGTGACGACCATGATTGGCTTTGGCAGCCTGATGTACACTAACCTGGACCCGGTCTTCACCGTCGGTTTCTCGCTAACGATGGGCATCTTTTTCTGCCTGCTGACCACCTTCATCATGGCGCCCGCGATAGCGGTCTGGACCGATTACGATTACCACAAGACCGAAGGCGAATGGCGCATGCTGGCGAAGGTCGTTACCGAGCACAACCGACCGGTGCTGGCAGCGATGCTGGTGTTGATGCTGATCTCTCTCGGCGTACTGCCGCTGCTCGAGACCAACATTGACTACCTAGAGATGGTCCCCAACGACGAGCCGACACTGGTCGGGATTATCAAGTATTCGGAGAATTTCAACGCCGGCGCGCTGGGGATGATTATCGTGCGGGGCGATTTCCGCAACGATTACGACGAGAACAACGACAACGCGGTCGACCATCTGGACCAGGTGGACTTGCTCGTCACGGGTGAACGTGATAATACCACCCGGGCCGGGCTCAACGACGTTTCGAATGTCAACGCGATTGCTGTCACCGACCTGATGAAAACGGTGAAGGTGCAGACTAACCAGTCGGCGACGGTCGCCGACCTGTTCGACCTGCTCGGTATCGGCAGCTTCGAACGCTCATTCTGGGAAATCCTGCACGACCCTCGGGTTGCCAACAATCCTGCCGTGGGTCGCGATTTCCAGAAATACCTGCTGAACGTATTCTACGATTCCCTGACTGACGAGGCGCTGGGGATGCTGATGAACGACGGCTACTCGAAAACACTGGTCTACGTAGATATGCCGCTGATGGATATCCGGGGCATGGAAGCCGCGGTTACCGGTGTCAACTCCGTGCGCGCCGACTGGGACTATGCGCCAGTCAAGGTTTCAGCGCTGACCGGCGTAGCGGCCATCGGTACCAGCGTCAACGCGCAGCTGATTACCTCGCAGCTGCAGACGCTCGCCATCTGCCTGATACTGGTCTTCGCAATCCTGACCCTCACCTTCGGCCGTAACTGGAAGCTGGGGCTGGTGACGACCCTACCGGTGGTCTGGGTGGTCTCGCTCGAGCCGCTCACCTTTGTGGCGCTGGGGCAGTCCCTCTCGCTGGTGACGGTGATGATTGGCTCAATCGTGATTGGCGTCGGCATCGACTTCTCAATCCACATTACGCAACGCGTTATCGAAGGGGGCGTCAACCTGCCGAGCGTTTATCGCGCTACGGCGCGCACCGCGCAAACGCTGGGTGAGGCAACGCTCGTCACGCTCTTCGGGCTGATGGCGGCCTTCGCCATCAAGATTTCCGCGCTCTGGTGGTTCGTCTTCATCATCATGGTGCTGTTGCTAGCATCAATGATTGCTGCCATGTTCCTGCTGCCGGCGCTTTACGCTACTATTATCAAGGCGGGCGGAACGCTCTCGTGAGCGTCCTCGCCGTCGTCGGTGCACAGTGGGGCGACGAGGGCAAGGGGAAAATCACCGACTGGCTCGCCGCCGACGTCGGGACTGTCGTGCGAGGGCAGGGCGGCAGCAATGCCGGGCATACTGTCGTCATCGACGGCGAGAGCCACAAACTGCACCTGCTCCCGTCGGGAATCTTGCGCAGCGAGGTCCTCGCCATTGCTGGTGCGGGGATGGTAATCGACCCCGAACAATTGCTGGTGGAACTCGAACAGCTGGGCGATAACCGAGGCGAATTGCTGATTTCAGAGCGTGCCCACGTCGTGATGCCGTACCACCGGCTCCTCGACGGCGCCGAGGAGCGCGCCAAGGGAGGCGGCGCTGCCGGGACCACCGGCAAGGGCATCGGCCCCGCCTACGGCGACCGCGCCACCCGCTTCGGGATTCGCATGGGAGACTTGCTCGAGCCGGAGACGCTACGCGCCCGGCTCGAGAGGGTGGTGCCGCGAACGCAGGCGCTGCTCGACTATTATGGCACCGGCGACCGGCTGGAGCTGGAGCGGCTCTACGACCTCGCCGCGGGCTGGGGTGCGACGCTGGAGGGCAGCATCGGCAACGCTTCGCTCGCGATTGCCGAGCGGCTCGACGATGGGGTGCTGCTCGAGGGGGCGCAGGGCGTCCATATCGATATCGACCACGGCATCTACCCCTTTGTAACCTCATCGAGCCCGACCCCGGCCGGGATGGCACAGGGCGCCGGGATTGCGCCGGGACTCATCGAGCGCGTCGTCGGTGTGACCAAGGCGTATGTCACACGGGTCGGCACCGGCCCCTTCCCGACCGAGCTGGAGGACACCACTGGCAAGCACATGCGTGACGTCGGGGGCGAATTTGGCACCACCACCGGCCGCCCCCGTCGCTGTGGCTGGCTCGACATGGTGATGCTCGAGCACTCGCAGCGGCTCTGTGGCTTCACCGAACTGGCAATAACCAAGCTGGACGTACTGGGTGGCCTCACTGAAATCCGGGTCTGCACCGCTTACGAAACCCCGCACGGCCGCCTCGAGCACTTCCCCGCCTCGATGGCGCTGCTGGCGGAGTGCACGCCAGTCTACGAAACGCTGGCGGGCTGGCCAGCACTCTCGCCCGCGGAATGGCAGGCGGCGGCCGCATCGGGCAGCCTGCCGGCGGCTGTCGATGAATTCATCGCGTTCGTCACCAGCCAGCTGGGAGTCCCGGCGGGGTTACTCTCC
>Ga0310121_10003352_pt1 | contig 14658 bp, 6 predicted proteins | sample CB27_Tmax_986_MG_FD_203504 | JGI IMG/M metagenome (GOLD analysis project Ga0310121, IMG submission 203504) | Marine microbial communities from Western Arctic Ocean, Canada - CB27_Tmax_986 | ecosystem: Environmental > Aquatic > Marine > Oceanic | place: Canada: Western Arctic Ocean | collected...
CAGAACGTGTAGACAATCGGTCGGCGTGCAGCGCTTAATTCCTACCTCGTGAGATCGGAGCGACACGCCCTATGGCAGTCACGGCTCAGCGACGTTTGGTGACCCCAGAAACTCGGTCTTTTGGCAGCGGTCGTATTGGCTACTCAATTCCCGACCTAACCAAAATTCAGACAGCAAGCTACGAGCGCTTTCTCCAATACAATGGTGGCTCGAGCGACAAGCGCAAGGACGAAGGTCTAGAAAGTGTCCTGCGCGAAATCTTTCCGATTGAGAGCTACGACAAGACGATCAAGCTCGAATATCTTCGGTACGAACTCGGCAAGCCGCGTTACGAGCCGGACGAATGCAGACAGCTGCGCCTGACTTACGGTCGGCCGTTTCGTATCTGGCTACGGTTGCTCAAGGATCAGCCGGTTGAGGAAGAAGTCTATCTTGGCGATCTGCCGATCATGCTCGGTGGTGGTGAATTCATCATTAACGGTGCCGAGCGCGTGGTGGTGAGCCAATTGCACCGTAGTCCGGGAATCGATTTTGTCTCGGAAATGGAAGCGGGCGAGCGGCGGATGCATAGCTGTCGGGTGATTCCCGAACGCGGTAGTTGGATTGAGTTGAACACCACCAAGAAAGACAGCATCACCGTCCGCATTGACCAGAGCGGCAAGTTCTCGGCGATGACGTTGTTACGGGCGATGGACCCTAGCTTGGGACAAGATGGCGACATTCTTCGCGCTTTCTATCCGACGACGAAAGAGAAGGTCGCCGATGGCCGTAGCGCGGTTAAAATCGAAGGTAAGGTCGTTGTCGAGGACGTGGTCTATCCTGTCGGTAGCGAACGTGCCGGCGAGATTATCATCGAGGCCGGCCAGCGCATCAGCAAGAACATTGCTGAAGTGATCTGTACTTCGGACGTGAAATCGGTCGAGGTGATGGAGCTGCCCAAGACGCCCCATTTGATGAACGCCTTGGCCGACGACAATACGTCAAGCCATGAGGAGGCTTTGCTACGTATTTATCAGCGGTTGCGTCCTGGTAACCCGCCGCAGTTGGAAAAAGCTCGTACGTTGTTTACGGAAAAGTTCTTCGACTCGAACCGTTATCGCCTCGGTCGCGTTGGCCGTTTCCGCATCAATCGCAAATTGGGACTCAATGTCTCCGAAGACGAGATGGTGCTGCGTCCGGCCGATCTGTTGGCCTCGCTCCAGTATTTGCTGCAGTTGGTTGCTGGTGAATCTGACGTCGAAGTCGACGACATCGATCACCTCGGCAATCGTCGGCTGCGGACGATCGACGAGTTGGCTTGTGACGAGATTCGCAAAGGCTTTCTCAAGCTCCGTCGTACTGTGCAAGAACGGATGAGCCTGAAAGATGCCGACGACATGACGCCGCGCAGCTTGATCAACCCCAAGAGTATCTCCGCAGCGATCGAATATTTCTTCGGTCGTGGCGAACTGTCACAGGTGGTTGACCAAACCAATCCGCTCTCGATGCTCACGCACGAACGGCGTCTCTCAGCGCTTGGCCCGGGTGGATTGAATCGAAAACGGGCCGGCTTCGAAGTTCGCGATGTGCACATTTCCCATTACGGTAGGATTTGCCCGATTGAAACGCCGGAAGGCACGAATATCGGTTTGATTTCAAGCCTGGCGATGTATGCCGGGGTCGACGACTATGGTTTCTTAGTGACGCCTTATCGAAAGGTGTCGAAAGGAAAACTGACCGATGAAGTCGTCTGGTTGCGCGCTGATCAAGAGTCGGACGCACTTGTCGCATCAGCCGATGTACCGGTGAAGGACAGCAAGATCCAGGGCGACCTGGTTGTCGCCCGTTACAAGTCAGACTTTGAACTCGTGTCGACAGACAAGATCGAATACACGGACGTCGCGCCGAGTCAGATGATCGGCGTCTCGGCTGGCTTGATTCCATTTCTGGAGCATGACGACGCTAACCGGGCGTTGATGGGCTCCAATATGCAGCGACAAGCCGTGCCGCTGTTGGTGGCCGAGCCGCCTGTGGTCGGCACTGGACTCGAGCGTGACGTTGCTCGCCACTCCGGCATGCTGGTGCGGGCAGGCCATAAAGGAACGGTCACGTACGTCGACTCTAGCCGCATCGAAGTCGGTCCTGAAGTGCATGAGTTGCGCAAGTTTGTGGGGCTCAACGAGCGGACCTGCCAAAACCAAAAGCCGCTGGTCAAGCCTGGCGACAAGGTCGAAAAGGGCGATATCCTTGCCGATGGTGCCGCGACGTTCCAAGGCGACTTGGCTTTAGGGCGCAATGTGCTGGTCGCATTCATGTCTTACGAAGGCTACAACTTCGAGGACGCGATCATCATCAGCGAAGAATTGGTCCACAACGACACTTACACATCGATTCACATCGAAGAATTCGACGTGGAGATTCGCGAGACGAAGCTTGGTCGCGAAGAGTTCACTCGTGACATCCCCAATGTTAGCGAGAAGGCGCTCCGCAATCTTGACGAAAACGGCATCGTACAAATCGGTACTTTTGTCTCCCCCGGCGATATTCTAGTCGGGAAAGTTTCGCCGAAGTCAAAGACCGAGCTGACACCAGAAGAAAAACTGCTGCACGCGATTTTCGGCAGGGCGGGCGAAGATGTGAAGAACGATTCGTTGGAGGTCACTTCGGGTATCGACGGCATCGTGATTGACACTCAGAAGTTTTCTCGCCGCATGAGTCTGGGCGAAGATGAACGTAAGCTGTTCGAAAAAGCGCTCAAGTCGACCGAAAAGGAAGGCAATGAGCAGATCGCGGTCACCTTCACAGAAATGATCAGCGAGATTGAAGGCGTCCTGCAGAAAAAGCTGACCGACGTTGACGGCAACGAAATCGTTCACAACCAAGAGGCGCAGTTTGTAGCCGATCAAGCAAAGATGTTTCGGCTCGACTCGATTGAGATTCGCAGCCCGCAGCGACAGAAAGACGTCGATAGAATTCATCGTCAATTTTGGCCAAAGGTTGAGGAAGCGATCGACGAGCGTGATCATCAGCTCAACTCGATGAAGCGCGGCGATGAGCTTCGCAGCGGCGTTTTGCAGATGGTCAAGGTGTACATCGCCACCAAGCGTGTGATTTCGGTTGGCGACAAGATGGCTGGTCGGCACGGTAACAAGGGTGTGATCTCGAAGATTCTGCCGATTGCGGACATGCCGTTTTTGCCGGATGGAACACCGGTACAAATCATGCTCAATCCGCTTGGCGTGCCGAGCCGCATGAACGTGGGTCAAATTCTCGAAACGCACCTAGGTTGGGCCGGTGCCAAAATTGGCTTCCGCGCAGTGACACCGGTGTTCGATGGTGCGACAGAAGAAGAGATCAACAGCGCTTTGGCAGAAGCCGGATTACCGCGTCATGGCAAGACGAAGCTCCTCGATGGACGGACCGGAGAGTTGCTCGAGCAAGAGACCACCGTCGGTTATATCTATATGCTCAAACTACATCACTTGGTCGATGACAAGGTGCATGCCCGCAGCACGGGCCCGTACTCGCTGATTACGCAGCAGCCGCTGGGTGGTAAAGCACGATTCGGCGGCCAGCGATTTGGTGAGATGGAAGTCTGGGCTCTCGAGGCCTACGGTGCTGCTTATATTTTGCAAGAGTTGCTCACCGTCAAGAGTGACGATGTCGAAGGCCGTACGAAGATTTATGAGTCGATGGTCAAAGGCGAAAACACTCTGCAAGCCGGTACGCCGGCGAGCTTCGATGTGCTCACCAACGAAATTCGTGGGCTGGGATTGAACATGCAGTTAGAAAAGCGATAAGAGTATTGAATCCCGTAGCGGTGCTGTATTGCGGCGCAACGTGGCTATAGATACAAGACCGATTTGTTTCCGCAAACAGTGGTCACCCGGTGAGGAATAACATGAGTATTCTTGAAGGCACAAATTACGATCGCGTCAACGATTACGGCTCGGTGAAAATCAGCCTGGCGCGGCCGCACGATATTCGCAGTTGGTCGTTTGGAGAGGTCAAGAAGCCCGAGACGATTAACTATCGAACTTATCGTCCGGAAAAAGACGGTCTGTTCTGCGAACGGATTTTTGGTCCTGAGAAAGACTGGGAATGCGCCTGCGGCAAGTATCGCGGCATGAAGTACAAAGGCATGATCTGCGACCGATGCGGCGTGAAGGTCACCCATAGTCGGGTGCGGCGCAAACGCATGGGCCATATTGAGCTCGCCGCGCCGATCGTACACATTTGGTTCTTCAAGGCAATGCCTAGCCGTTTGGGTAGTTTGCTTGCCATGAAGACCAGCAGTTTGGAAAAGGTGATTTACTTTCAAGATTATGTCGTCGTCGATCCGGGCGAAACTGCCCTACAGCCGCAGCAGTTGCTTACCGAAGAAGAGTACCGCGCTGCACGTGAGCAATATGGCGAAGGCAGCTTTGATGCAGATATGGGTGCTGATGCGATTCGCAAGTTGCTCGGCAGTCTCGACTTGGTCGAGCTCTCTGAACAGTTGCGCCAAGATTTGAAAGAGACCGGCTCAAAGCAAAAGGCGAAAGATCTCATCAATCGCCTAAAAACGGTCGAAGCTATTCGCGATTCGGACAACAAGCCGGAGTGGATGGTGCTGGACGTGATTCCGGTGATCCCGCCCGACCTCCGCCCGCTCGTTCTTTTGGATAGCGGTAACTTTGCCACTTCGGATCTCAACGATCTGTATCGCAGGATAATCAACCGTAATAACCGACTCAAAAAGTTGGTCGATCTGAACGCGCCTGAAGTGATCATCCGTAATGAAAAACGGATGTTGCAGCAATCGGTCGACGCATTGTTCGATAACAACCGTTGCAAACGTCCGGTGCTTGGCAGCAGCAATCGTCCGCTCAAGTCGTTGACCGACATGATCAAAGGTAAGCAGGGTCGCTTCCGCGAAAACCTGCTTGGTAAGCGTGTCGACTATTCTGCCCGGAGTGTCATCGTCGTCGGCCCGCGCCTTAAGCTTCATCAATGCGGCTTGCCTAAGAAAATCGCGCTTGAGCTCTATCAGCCGTTCATCATCCGCCGTTTGAAAGAGCTCGGTCATGCCGACACGATCAAATCAGCGAAGAAGATGCTGGAGCGCAAAGATGAAGAAGTTTGGGATATCTTGGAAGAGGTAATCACCAATCACCCTGTGCTCTTGAACCGTGCCCCGACGCTGCACCGCATGGGTATTCAGGCGTTTGAGCCAACGCTGGTCGAGGGCAACGCGATCAATCTACATCCGCTTGTGTGCAAAGGTTTCAATGCCGACTTCGACGGTGACCAGATGGCAGTCCACCTGCCGCTGTCGATCGAAGCACAAGTCGAAGCGCACACGCTGATGATGAGCACGCACAATATCTTCAGCCCGTCGAATGGAGCGCCGATTATTAGTCCGTCGCAGGACGTGGTGATGGGTAGCTATTACTTGACGATGAAAGTGCCCGACTGCAAGGGCGACGGGATGATCTTTAGCTCGATGGAAGAAGTCGAGACCGCCTACGCCGCTGGGAAGGTGGGCACCCATGCTCGCATTACACTACGGTTGCCGCCAGCCCGTTGTTTGCGTGAAGAAATGGCTCAGCCCAAATCGAATGGCAAGCGGATCGAGACGACCGTCGGCCGCGTAATCTTCAACATGATCTTGCCGCAGGGGATGCCGTTCTACAACGTGGAGCAGCGATCCAGCGAACTGGCAAAAGTGATTTCCGATAGCTATGAGTTCATCGGCCGTCGCGCGACGATCGAGTTGCTCGACGACATGAACCAACTTGGCTTTAAGCAAGCGACGCTCAGTGGCTTGTCCTTCGGCACCGATGACCTGATTACGCCTGATACCAAAGGCAAAATTATCGGAGAGGCTGAGAAGACGGTACTCAAATTTAACAAGTTGTTCCAGCGGGGTGTGATCACCGAAGTCGAGCGATACAACCAGGTGCTCGACGCCTGGACACACGCACGTGAGCAAATCACCGCCGAAATGATGACCGGTCTCGAAAATGACTACCGTACCGATGGCTACGTCAACCCGATCTATCTGATGGCTCACTCCGGTGCTCGCGGCGGTGTCGAACAGATGCGACAGTTGGGCGGTATGCGTGGCTTGATGGCCAAGCCGTCGGGTAAAATTATCGAGACGCCGATTAAGGCCAACTTCCGCGAAGGACTGACGGTACTCGAATACTTTAGTAGTACCCATGGTGCGCGAAAAGGATTGGCCGATACGGCCTTGAAGACAGCCGACTCGGGTTACCTGACACGTAAATTGGCCGACGTAGCGCAAAACGTCGTAGTCACTTGCGAAGATTGCGGCACGACCCAAGGGATCACGAAAGGGGTCATCTACCGTGGCGAAAAGATCGAGATTGGTTTGGCTGAGTCGATCAAAGGCCGCGTCAGTCGCGCAAACATCGTCAATCCGATCACCGACGAAGTGATCGTCGCTGAGAACGAACTGATCACCTCGGAAGTTGCCCGCAAGATCGAACAGTTGGGCTTGGAGAAAATCCAGGTTCGCAGTCCGATGACTTGCGACGCCTCGCTAGGCGTTTGTCGCAAGTGTTACGGCATGGACTTGTCGACCGGTTCGATGGTCGAAGAAGGCATGGCCGTTGGCATCATTGGGGCCCAAAGTATTGGCGAGCCGGGAACACAGCTCACGATGCGTACGTTCCATATCGGTGGTGTCGGTCAGCGCGACGTGCAGGACAGCGACATCAAAGCGAAGAAGGGCGGCATCGCCAAGTTTGCTCGTTTGAAGGTCGTTCGTAACGAGTCTGGTAAATTGATGGTACTCGCTCGCAACGGCGAAATCGCCTTGGTTGACGATCGCGGTCGAGAGGTCGAGAAGTATGAAATTCCTTCCGGTGCGGTGATCCAGATCGAAGAAGATAGCGAAGTGAAGGCGGGTGACACCCTCTGCGAATGGGATCCACATAGTATCCCAATTTTGGCGGAGACTGGCGGTAAGATCCGCTATGAGGATCTGATCGACGGCGAAACGATTCGCGGCGAACTCGACCCCAGCGGCAAGACGCGTTTCGTGGTGATGGAGCACAAAGGCGATTTGCATCCGCAGATCGTGGTGGAAGATCCCAAAGACGGCAAGATTCTCGACTTCTACTACATGCCGGAACGTGCTCACTTGGAAGTCGCCGAAGGCGAGATCATCACGCCGGGAGCGCTCGTCGCCAAGACGCCGCGTGAAGCTTCTGGTACGCAGGACATCACGGGTGGTCTGCCGCGAGTAACGGAGATTTTTGAAGCTCGCAAACCTAAGGACCCGGCCGTCATCGCGGAGATCGACGGTGTCGTAGAAATTCTTGGAGAGAAGAAACGTGGTAAACGATCGATTGTGGTTCGAAGCGAGACAGGTATCGAACGCGAGCATTTGGTCACCCACAGTAAACATCTCCGTGTACATGCTGGTGACATCGTCCGAGCGGGTGAAGCGTTGGTCGACGGACCGTTAGTTCCCCATGATATATTGCGGATCTCGGGCGAAGAAGCGGTGCAGCAGTATCTCACTCGTGAGATTCAAAACGTCTATCGCAGTCAACGCGTGGAGATCAACGACAAGCACATTGAGATCATCGTCTCGCAAATGTTGCGTAAGGTGCGCATTGAGTCTCCAGGCGACACCGATTTGTTGCCCGGCAGCGTGATCGACAAGTTTGATTTCCGCCTGGCTAACGATGGGCTCACCAGGTGTCTGCGGATCTCGACTCAAGGTGACAGCGAATTTACTGAAGGTACGATCGTGCCCAAGACCGTACTTGAACAAGGCAATGCTCAGATCGAGGCCCTTGGGGGCGAAATAGCTAAAGGTGCGAAGCCGAAGATGGCCACTGCCAGTACGCAACTGTTGGGTATTACCAAGGCGTCGGTACAAAGCTCCAGCTTCATCTCGGCTGCAAGCTTCCAGGAAACGACGAAGGTACTCACTGAGGCCGCCCTGGGGGGTCGAACCGACAACCTGGTCGGCTTGAAAGAGAACGTTATCCTCGGCCACTTGATTCCGGCAGGGACAGGCTTCCATACGATTCAAGAAGCGGAAGTGCGAATTCACGCCGCCGCCCTAGAAGAGCTGGCAGCCGAAAAGGAACGTGTACTCGAGCGTTCGTTCCCGCTACTCGAGTCGGCTTTGCAGTCTGGCGGCGATGTTGCTCCGGGCAGCAACGGCGAAGGGGGTGCTGCCAGCGTGGCTGCTCCGATTGCCAGCGCCGAGGTTCCCAGCGGCTTGGATGCCTTGTTGGGTATGAATCCCGAAAGCGTGGAAGAACCAGCGGCACCGCTACCTTCTCTATCAGAGCAGGCTGCGGAAGTCGATCCTCCGCAACCACCAAGTCCGGAGAATCCGGAGAGTCCGCCCCAGATGCCGGAAATATAGGCCCCAGAGATTCCAGTCTCGACAGCGACTTACGGTTGACAGCCCCTGTTAGTGCGGTAAATTGACAGGTTCAACAGAGGCCAGTGGGACACGCCGTCTGAGCTTCTATTGAAGCAAACAGAGTCTTCGAAAGGCTGGGTCGTCCAGGCTGGGTCGTCCAAATAGGGCCTGTCGTCGAAAGAATAGGCTATGTCGCCGAAAGAAAGATAAATGCCAACGATCAATCAACTCGTCAAAAAGAACCGCAGGAAAAAGCGGAAGTTCAGCAAGGCGCCCGTCTTGAGCGGCTGTCCACAAAAGCGGGGCGTCTGCCTGCAAGTCCGTACGATGACGCCGAAGAAGCCGAACTCGGCTTTGCGGAAGATTACGAGGGTGCGTCTTTCTAACGGCAAAGAAGTCACGACCTACATTCCCGGCGAAGGTCACACGCTGCAAGAGCACAGTATCGTACTGGTGCGAGGCGGTCGTGTTCGCGACCTGCCGGGCGTGCGTTACCAAGTGGTCCGCGGAGCGCTCGACTCTTTGGGTGTCGAAGGCCGTAAACAATCCCGCAGCCGCTATGGTGCAAAGAAAACCTAAACCCTAACCCACATAATTTCTATGGCACGAATTACCGCTAGTCGCAAACAGCTCAAGCCCGATCCAGTCCATGGTTCGATATTGGCGAGCAAGTTTATCAACTGCCTGATGCACGACGGCAAGAAGAGCATTGCACAAAACTTGTTTTACGATGCGCTCAACATCATCAAAGAACGTCTGCCCGACGAAGAACCGATCGAGGTTTTCAATCAGGCGATTGAGAACGTAAAGCCTGCGATCGAGGTGCGTTCGAAGCGCGTCGGTGGTGCCGCTTACCAGGTACCTATGCAAGTGAATCGCGTACGTCAGCAGTCGCTTTCGTTTCGCTGGCTCCTGATGGCCGTTCGCGACAAGAAAGGTCGGCCAACTTCACTCAAGCTGGCCGACGAATTGATTGCTGCGTTCAAACGTGAAGGCGCTGCGATGACCCGCCGCGAAAACGTCCACCGCATGGCTGATGCCAACAAAGCGTTCGCCCACTTCGGTTGGTAACAAGAGGATTCAGGAGCTGGGGGCCAGGGTCTAGGGTGTTGTGAACATCCTAGTCCGTAGCCCGCGGCTTTTTTTGTGCGCGTCGCACGAGAGTCAATTTTGGTAGTCGTTGATGGCAGCAGATCTCACTAAAATTCGCAACATTGGCATCATTGCCCACATTGACGCCGGTAAGACGACCGTCACCGAGCGGATGTTGTATGTTAGTGGATCGAAGCACCGAGCTGGTGAAGTAGATCGCGGCACCACGACGACCGACGACGATGCTGAAGAAGCCGAACGAGGGATTACAATCTACTCGGCGTGCGTGGCGTTCTCTTGGAACGACGTGCAGATCAATCTGATCGACACACCAGGGCACGTCGATTTTACGGCCGAAGTGGAGCGCAGTCTGCGTGTTCTTGACGGCGCAGTGATCGTGTTCAGCGCGCGCGAGGGCGTCGAAGCGCAAAGCGAAACTGTTTGGCGACAGGCGAACAAATACAGCGTGGCGCGGATGGCGTTTATCAACAAACTCGACCGCGAAGGGGCCGACTTTGAGGGTGTATTTAATGAAATACGTGAACGTCTTGATGCTAAGCCTTTGGCGCTGCAAATCCCAGTTGGGTTAGGCCCAGCGCACGTCGACAATCCGTTCCGTGGCGTGATCGATCTGATCGACGAGAAAATGCTCACCTTTCCGACGGGCAAAGCAGGCCGTGAAGTAGTAGTCGAACCGATTCCTGAGGATCTGGCCGATGGTGCCTCGCTGTGGCGCGAAGCCATGATCGGCGAGCTATCGAATTACAGCGACGAGCTGATGGAATTGGCGTTGGCCGAAGCGCCGATACCTGCGAAGTTGATCCGCAAGGTAGTGCGCGATGCGACGGTGCATCAGCAAATTCAGCCGGTGCTGTGTGGATCGGCCCTGCATGGGGTAGGCGTGCAGCCGCTCTTAGACGGTGTGGCGGCGTATCTGCCCAGCCCACTCGAAAAACCGCCGGTCGAGGGTGTCGATCCTACTGGTAAACGGTCGACTGGCAAGCGATCGGCCAAAGGTTCCAAAGCTAGTCAATTCAATGTCCAAAAAGATGGTGAGACGCAAGAGCTGCCCCGCGTAACTCGCAAACCCAATCCCGACGAACCGTTTTGCGGATTGGTCTTTAAAGTTTTTCCCTTCAAGACGGGCGACCTATCCTGGGTACGGATCTATTCGGGCACGCTCAAAGGCAACAGTCGTGTGCTTAATCCGGGCAAGGACAAAAAGGAAAACGTTGCTCAGATTTGGCAAATTCACGCCAGCAAGAAAGAAGAGCAACTCGAGTCAGCCCAGGCAGGTGACATTGTCGGCGTCATTGGCCTGCGAGATTCGGTGACCGGCGACACGCTGTGCGACACCCGCGCACCGATTGTATTGGAGTCGATCGAATTTCCCGAGACGGTCATTTCGATGGCGATTGAGCCAGAAAGCACCGCCGATAAGAAAAAACTATCCGATTCACTTGAGATGCTCCGCAAACAAGACCCTACCTTCACCGCTACCGAAAACGAAGAGACGGGCCAAACGCTGATCGGCGGCATGGGCGAGTTGCACCTGGAAGTGATTCAGCATCGCTTGGAACGTGATTTCAAGTTGAACGTCAAGGTTCATAACCCGCGTGTGAGCTACCGCGAGACAATCAAAAACGCCGTCGAGGTCGAGGGCGAGTGCAATCGTCTCATTAACGGAGTGCAGCACACGGCGAAAGTGAAACTCAGCGTCGAACCGTTTGACACCCGCGGCGGCGGTGTGATGATTGGCAACTCTCTTGAACATGGCTTACCGCCCGAGATGCTTGCTGTCGTGCTCGAGGAACTCGAAACGGCAGGACAAGGCGGAGGCGTGGTTGGTTATCCGTTGATGCGAATCAATGTCCGGCTCTTACACGGAGACATGCACGAGACCGACTCGACAGAAATCGCCTTTCGTACTGCAGCTAGTCTTGCACTCGACAAAGGACTCCGTGCGGCGGGTACGGTACTACTGGAGCCGATTATGCGACTCGAGATTAGCACTCCCGACGAACACGTGGGCGACCTAGTTGGCGACTTGCAGCAGCGGCGCGCGATCATCCACCAAACCCAAAGCCGCGGCAATCTGACGGTGCTTCATGCCGAAGCACCGCTGTCGGAACTGTTTGGTTATTCCAGCGCGATGCGTAGCTTGAGCCAAGGTCGGGCGAGTTGTTCGATGACACCGAGTACCTACGCGGCGGCACCGGAGGAGGTGCTGCGGAAGTTTCTGTAAGCGATTCGCAAGCTTTGCTCGAGCGCCAGCTGACAGCGCTGGTCCGCGCGGAGATAGACGATTTCCAATCTGGAATTCTCCAACATAACGAAACTGACCGAGGCGACTCCACGGCGAGTCCTTCGCACCGGTCCTATTGACCGCGGCGCGGTTAATGAGCTCCCGCCGCAATCGTTTTTTTGTGGGAGGAAGCGAGTTACGGTGGTGGCACCGGTACATTGGTCGGGCCACCGTCAATAGGATGTTCTCCCAATTGATTCCTCCCTCCTCAGCGGTCTCGCCGTCGCGACCGGCGCTTGCGCCGGCGTTATCGCTACGGCCCCTATATCCGAGCGCACCTGATCGATGATCTTACGTATTCCCGCGCTGGTATCCACGTGCCGTGCGCTGGAGGACGTACTGTTTGCCTGGGGACTATCGAAACGCGATTAACTGATTGTGTGGTATCGATGAATCGGCAGCTCTACAGCGTCAGACCGCCCAAATGGCGTGCCCGCCCAAGTAACTTTTGGGCTCGGGTTCTCAAGCCGCTACGTCAACGTCGAGCCATGCGCCATTACGGCCTGAGCGAAGTCGACGTTCAGGGGATCGATCATGTTAAGGATGCCCTGCAAAAGGGCCATGGAGTCCTGATCACCCCGAATCATCCGAGCCACGCGGATCCATTCGCGTTGCTCGCTGCGGCGGATCATTTGGGAGACCGATTCTATTTCATGACCGCCTGGCAGGTGTTCCGTAACACGCACTTCATCGGACGTCGCGTGCTGGAGCGCCACGGATGTTTTAGCATCAACCGCGAATGGTACGATCTTGGCGCATTTCGTCGAGCGGTCGACGTGCTACAGACGAAAAGCCAACCGCTGGTGATCTTTCCTGAGGGCGACGTTTATCACCTGAACGATCGCACAATGCCATTCCGCCACGGAGCCGCAGTAGCCGCGCTGTTGGCGAGTCGTCGGGGAAAACGGCCGGTAGCTTGTGTGCCATGTGCGTTGAAATTCCGATTCACGTCCGATCCTAGCGATCACTTGGATGATCTCACGAAGCAGCTTGAACGCAGTGTGAAATCTGAGCCCGATGTCGACATGCCGCTGGCCTGGCGAATCGAACGAATCAACGTAGCGATGCTTGAGCAACACGAACTGACTTACCTCGGACGTTTGCAGAGTGGAAGTCTTGCTGATCGAACCGACGCGCTGGTCCGAGTAATCCTGGGGCGTTTGGAACATCGTTACCAGATTCAACGTAGCGCAACGAGCACAACGGAGCGGATTATGCGACTGCGCCAACATGTGTTAACAAGTCAGCAACGTGTCGACAATGAATCGCACCAGGCCCGACAATGTCGGTCCGATATGGAGGAGTTGTTCCTGGCAGGACAACTCTACAGCTATCCCGGCGATTACCTGGCGAATAATCCAAGCTTCGAACGACTATCCGAGACGCTCGACAAATTAGAAGAGGACGTATTGGGTGTGAAGACCGCTTCGCGACGCGGCACGCGTAGCGCCGTTGTCAGGTTTGGCGAGCCAATTGTCGTAAGCGACTACGACGATCTGAGGAATGCAGCAGCCATCCTGACCGACTCAATTCAATCGCGTGTCCAGGGAATGCTCGACGGATTCCACTTAGGCGCGCACGTAGACAGCCTGCAAACTCCCCACCTGCCGCAAGGAAGTCGGGTATGCGGATAGTGGGTTTCAACCGACACAGCCGGCCAGCTATGAAGAAATCGAGCCAGGATCGATTGGCGTTTTTCGTTCTGTTGGTGACGCTCCTCTGCCTTCCATTGATTGGCTACGGCGTTCATCGGACAGTGAAGTCCAATAGCAACGACGTTCGACAATGGCTACCGAGTGGAATTGCCGAAACTCAGGAGTACGACTGGTTTGTCGAGCAATTCGGCTGCGACGAAATAGTCGTCGTCAGTTGGCCCGGTTGTACCTTGGAGGACGAGCGCCTCGACGTGGCAGCCAATGCGTTGGCAAGATTCACGGCTTCGGCCGCCACGGCGACTTCTTCGACATCGGCGAATCTGCCAAATTATTTCCAACGCGTGACAACCGGACGCCAGATTCTTGCAGAACTGACCGAGCCGCCCCTAGAACTGTCATCTAAGCAGGCGAAAGCCAGATTGGCGGGTACGCTCGTTGGACCCGACGGACATTGCACCGGCATGCTCGTGCAAATGAGCGCAACCGGTACGGCCGATCGACACGCAGCGCTTATGGCGATTGTCGAGACAGTTGAATCGGCCGCCGGGATTGGGCGGTCACAGATTCGAATTGGTGGCCCAACAGCCGACAGCGTCGCGCTCGACATTGAGAGTGAAAGGTCGCGCACGACGTTGACCGGAATATCGATCGTCGCCGCTCTGGTGCTGGCCTGGCGATGCCTTCGCCAGACTCAATTGGTGTTCGCCGTCGCCTCAACAGCTCTTTTGTGCGCGACAATCAGCTTGTCGCTCGTCTACTTTACCGGCGGAACGATGTGTCTGCTACTGGTCACGATGCCGACATTGATCTACGTGTTGGCCGTTTCCGCGGCGATTCACCTGACCCACTACTATCTCGATGCCGTTAAGAAAGGTGGAGCGTCAACAGCACCTTTAAGGGCGATTGCCGCCGGTTGGCTGCCATGCACATTGACCGCTGCCACGACGGCAGTAGGTCTCGGTTCGCTGGCGCTCAGTGAAGTGGTGCCGGTGAAGATGTTCGGCATTTACTCAGCATTGGGAGTGATGGCCAGCTTGCCTGTGCTGTTTGTGTTCTTGCCGTCCGTACTGCAGCTCTGGCCGGCGCAAGCCGGACCGAAGACTAGGCAGAATCGCCTTTTAAGTTTTGTGACGCGTGACTGGGCAGACCGTCTGTCAGGAGGCATCGCCATACATCATCGCTGGATCGTTGCGGGAGCACTGCTGCTCACAGTGATTGTAGGCAGTGGCGTG
>Ga0310121_10003353_pt1 | contig 14650 bp, 12 predicted proteins | sample CB27_Tmax_986_MG_FD_203504 | JGI IMG/M metagenome (GOLD analysis project Ga0310121, IMG submission 203504) | Marine microbial communities from Western Arctic Ocean, Canada - CB27_Tmax_986 | ecosystem: Environmental > Aquatic > Marine > Oceanic | place: Canada: Western Arctic Ocean | collected...
AGTGCACGTCTACTCAATCACAAGAAAACGCCGTCGATCGTATTCTTCCCAGGTTGTGACATGTTGAAGCAGGGGCCCGAAAAGGTTGCTGAGGTTGTCGAGGTGCTCTACCGCGTCGGCATCCATGACGTCGGGCTCGATGTCGATGGTCCGGTCTGCTGTGGGGCCCCGTGGAGGGACGTCGGTGACGAAGCCGGGTTCTATGCTCGTATGGCCACCTGGTACCGAAGATTCGAGCGCTTTGATGGGATTGTCGTGGCAGACCCGCGGTGCTCCCGTTCGCTTATAGATGGGCGGTCGAAATCTTCAGGCGAAACACGATACCCGCAGACATTTCAACTCTGGAAAGTGCTCACTCGAAGTCTACGAAGCCCCTCCCGGAAGAAAATCCCGCAGGTCGTTTCCCTGCATAAAAGCTGCCATATTGCGCGTCATCTACAACAACCGGTCATGCCCGAATGCCTGACGGATGGTTTCATCGTCGCACGCACCCAGGAGAACGTCTTTTCTGACACCCATGAGCAATGCTGTGGTCACGCCGGTGGGTTTTCCCAGTGGGCGGAAGAACATTCTCTACGGGCGGGGGAGGTCTTGTTGGAGGAAGCGTCTTCCTCTGGCGCAGACCAGGTCTTGTCCCTGGCCCCATCTTGTGCCAACCATCTTCGTCGAGCACGAGCAGATCGTGCCGATCTACCAGACATCATCGACATCATCGAGTTCACCAAAAGAGCCCTCGATGCGGGCACAGGAAACCAAGAATGAAACGCTGGCTGCTCATAGTAAATCCACGTTCTGCCGCTGGTCGTACACATCGGCAGGCGAACGATGTGGTCGCAGCCTTGAACAACACCGAAGATGTGGAAATTTCTCATCGATTTACGGATGAACAGGGACACGGCATTTCCCTGGCGCGAGAAGCAGTCCAAAATGGATACGATGCCGTCTTGAGTCTGGGTGGAGACGGGACTCATAACGAGGTCATCAACGGCTTCTTTGACGAAAACGGACAAGCCCTTACCGGCTCCACAGCGTTTGGATTCATCCCATCCGGCACCGGTGGAGATCTGGCTCGTAACTTTTATGCGGATCGAACCCCCTTATCCGTGGCCTCCAGCCTGGCCGACCCGGAGATCCACGCACTGGACGTCGGGCGCTGCACTTTTACGAACGACAAGAAACAGACTGTTCATCGGATGTTCGTAAACGTTGCCTCCCTTGGCCTGACAGCTGAAATTGGTCGACGGATGACCCAATCCAACAAAAAGCTGGGGGGGCGCGTAGGGTATTATGTCGGCTTCTTGAAGACGCTCTTCAGCTACCCGGAACTCAAGCTGGAACTTCAGGTAGATGATGGGCCAGGGCGGCTGGTGAATGCCCGTTGTATTGCGGTCGCCAATGGCGCATGGTTTGGTGGCGGGGCCAACATTGCCCCGGGTGCGCAGGTCGCAGACGGACTCTTCGATGTTGTCGTCATTGGAGTTGGTCGACTAAAACTACTTACCACGTCCCCCAAGTTCTACGGTGGAAAGCACCTGTCCACACCTGGCATCGAGATGGTCCAAAGTAAAAAGATCCACATACAATGCGTACAGAAAGATGGTCCGCCTGTTCTGGTGGAGACCGATGGAGAGGATGTAGGCCAACTACCCGCCACATTTGAGGTTCTCCCAGGGGCGGTGCCTTTATTGCTCCCGAGGCGCTCATCGTGACCAAACAACAGAGCAAAATAGCCGAGCGAGCCACCGCACCGGCGGGAACCCGGTCCAAACCTCCGGCCCATCTCTCGATTTGGAAGGGGCTTCTGGCGGCCACAATCAGCGGCTGTCTGGTCTTCCTCGCATTCCCCGGATTCAGCTACCACTATCTGATTTGGGTCGCATTGATTCCGCTACTGGTCGTCATCCAGTCCATCCGGCGTCCCTGGGTCGCTTTTCTTACAGGTTGGCTCACCGGATTTGTGACCAATCTCGGTGGCTTCTACTGGGTCTCCCACCTGCTCTCCTCATTTGGGCATATGCCGACCTCCGTCTCCTGGTTTCTAACCATGCTTCTGGCCGCATACCAGGGGCTTGTGTTCGCTGTCTTTGCCTATCTGGTTGTGCGCCTTCGTGCTCCACGCCGCATTTATCCCTATGTGACCGTTCCCATCATCATGGTCTTTTCCGAGGCCTGCGTACCCTTCGTTTTCCCCTGGTTCCTTGGAAATGGTGTGACTCCCGAGATCCTGCTGGCACAAGGTATAGAACCTCTTGGTGTCCGCTTCTTCGGAGCCCTGGTAGTCGCAGTAAACGCCGCCCTCGCCCAGGCCTATCTCGCAGGACGCCGCACGAAACGTCTGCCATTGGGTGAACTGGCAGTCGCCGGAGCGATCATTGGGCTTATGGCAGGCTTCGGTGCCTGGCGACTTTCGATGATCGATAAAGCCACACAAAACGCGCCCCTAATCCGGGTCGCGATGATCGAAGCCAATATCGGGATGTACCTCAAAACCGCAAAAACCCACGATATGCGTGATCGGGTCCGAATTCTGCGCAAAAACATCCTCGAGCACCAACGCCTGACCCGAATAGCAACAGATAAGGGAGCCGAGCTCATAATCTGGCCGGAGACCTCGTACCAGCCGGGCTCCTATGGCGTCGGGGTAAAACGAACCGAGTTTTTTGGACTGGTTCGGACCTACCCAGACAACCGGCTACTGCTCCAACTGGCAGATAATGCCTATCTCGACCCTACAACTCTTACGGTAGGCCATCCTCTCTACGTCGCGACGGAACAGCTCCGTAAAGCTCGTATACAGGGCAAGGTAACAGCGGTGGTCGGAGGTCGAGAAGACTCGGCGCTTGTCCTGACAAGGAAAGGAGATATCCTTCGTCTTGATGCGGACGGTGAGTGGCATCCCGAGCTTAGCAAAGTCGCCGCGAAGCTGAATGACGGGTGGGTTGGAACCTCCGACCAACCACGGGATTTTCTGCGGGCGAAGGTGGAAGATTGTGAAGGTCTAGATCCTGGCTGTGATCTGCCGGCGATCGTAATAGGAAACGCTGGAGTGTATCTACGTCGCACATCGAAGGGCTGGATTCCCTCCGACCCTGTAGAGGAACGCCCAGACCTGCTGGCGATCGACGGCCTACGTAGCGACGACATCTTTGCGGTGGGTCGAGATGGCCATATCATCTGGGACACCGGCCCACGAACGCGCTCTTCCGACCCACCCCAGACCGTCTACAAACAAGGCCCCACATTGCGGGGTGTCGCGGTCAGTGAAGCTGGCTACGTCGTTGCCGTTGGGGATGAATGCACAGTCGTCGTCGGCACGGGCCGGCCGGGTAAAGCACGGAACTTCCGGCCCCAGTCGATCCCGGATTGCTCTGAGCAACTACGTGCAGTGCTCTTCCGTCGACCCCGCGAGTTCTTCGCCGTTGGACGTAAAGGCACCGTCCTATATGGAACGATCCACGATGGGAACGCCTCATCAATCACCATTTCTCGATACCAATTAAACGACCCCAGCGACATCTGGGATCTAAATATCGATCCATATGGACGCGTCGCAGCTCATCTGGCGAATGGTCGGATCCTCGACTTATTGTCGCCCTCATTGGGACCCGTTTACCCTTCGCTGGGCAAATCGGTGGAAGGACTGTCCATGACGGAGATCGGACGAGTTCCAAGCAACATTCGTCGAATGGCGTTCATCGGATTTCTTCGTGACTGGCCGATTCCCGATGATGCGACCTACCTGTATAAATCTACTCGCCCCCTTCCTGAGGCAAGCACATCGAAGGAAATGGCTCATCTTGACGCCGTGAACCACACGCCCTTGATGGACCGCGAAGCCGTAATACGGGGCTTTGATGCCAACCTCGTCTTCGGAGCAATTTCCTACCCCGGACAAGAAGTGCTGGAACGTGGATTAAATGCGGATACACGACATAAGAACTCCGTTTTTCTGGCTGGTCCAAATGGGGCCGTAAAAGGTGTCAGTCATAAAATCAAGCTCCTCATTTTTGGTGAATACATCCCATTTGTGGATGTCTTTCCGTCTTTGCGGAAACTCGTTCCAGAAGGTGGGCATTTCATTGCAGGTGATCGGTTATACCCGCTAGATTTCACGGCAAAATCCGGCCAGAAGGTCCGAATATCCCCTCTCATCTGCTACGAAGACATCATTCCCCGGTTCAGTCATGAGAGCCTCGCTTTATCTCCCAATCTGCTGGTGAATATCACCAACGACGCCTGGTTTGGAAAGACGAGTGAACCAGCACTACATCTGCAGTTGGCAGTGGCCCGAGCCATCGAGACGCGGCGACCGTTGATCCGGAGCACCAATACGGGGATAAGCGCTTTCGTCGATCCGGCCGGGCGCTTCCTGAAACGCTCTTCCCTCGAAAAGGCCGAGGTTCTGATTCAGGATATTCCCATCGGATCGATCACATCCTGGCACGGACTGCCTGCAAAGCTACTCTTCTGGCTCGCCGTCGCCTGGATCGGTCTATTACTCCTCGGTGATCTGGTCATGCGCGCCCCACAACGCAGAAAAGACAAACCGGGAAAATCCTGATCAGCCCAGAAGCCGCTGCACAAAGGCCGGTAGAACGAATGCCGAACTATGGACCTCCGGGGTGTAGTAACGACAACCCCGGGCGATAAACTCTGCGCGTTCAACATCCAGCGACGGTATCGGACTATCCACGCTCGCCACCGTGAGGCTCCATGTTCCACTCGGGTAGGTTGGGATAGAAAGCAGATAGGGATGCGTCTCTCCAAAGACATTTCGAACCCGCCTTTGAATCTCGCTGAACAGGGCCGAGTCCTCCCACGGGCTCTCACTTTGCAACGCGATCAATCCGCCCGGCCGTAGTGCTCGTCTACAACAAGTGTAGAACTCCTCTCCAAATAACACCTCACCCGGCCCCACCGGATCGGTGCTATCCACGATGATCACATCCAGAGATCCCGGCGCCGCTTCTCGCATATAGGAGATACCATCCCCGATGTGGAGATTGACTCGTATGTCCTCAAAGGCTGACTCGCAAACCGTAGGCAAGAACTCTCTCGACGCCAGAACAACGCCTTCATCGATCTCACATAGGGTCGCTCGTTCGACCTCCGAATGGCGCAGAACTTCCCGAAGCGTTCCTCCATCACCGCCCCCAATAATCAACACATCGCGTGGGTCCGGATGTGTCAGTAGCGGAACATGAGAGAGCATTTCATGATAAACGAATTCATCGCGCTCGGTGAGCATGATGTAGCCATCGAGCATCAATACACGACCGAAATCCGTGGTTTCACCGATCCACAGATCCTGGAATCCCGTAAAACGATGACAAAGTACTCGCTCGACCCGCACTGAAAACCGGGTTCCTTCATCCTGGCCCCGACCTTTCCATGCTTCCGTAACCCAGATGCTCATATACACACCTCACGGTCGGTCATTCCATTGGCTTGTTTTGTTGGTTCCGGCAAACCGCGCGGGATCTCCCGTACCGACTGTCGCCCCGCCGATAAGAAACCGGCCAACATCTCGATGGCTCGTCCAGGCTCCATACTCGGCCCGCAGGTGAAGATATCAACCGCCGCATAACCATATTCCGGCCAGGTATGGATCGCGAGATGTGACTCGGCAATAACAACGACTCCGGAGACACCATGCGGTGAAAAGGTGTGAAAGACCTCTTCAACAATCGTCGCACCCATTCCGGCTGCGGCCCGATGCATATAGCCCTGCACTCGCCCTGCGTCATTCAAGATCGTAGAGGGACAGTCATAGAATTCGCAAAGCAGGTGGCGTCCGAGCACGTTCACCGTGGCAACCTCAAATCATCGAAGTTTGTTCAGGCGCTCATGGACGAGACGAGCTGAAGCAATCGTGGCGAAAGCACATGATGCAGATCCGGGTCCATAACATTCCATTCCTGGTACATGCTACACGCCTCGGTTGCCCTACCCGAGGCCACCAAGAGATCAAGAGCGTGGGTCATCAAAGGACGTGCTTCATCCTCATCAAACACCCACTGAATGCGCCGAAGCAGGGAATCCGCTGCATTGCTGGGATTACCTATTGCTTCCTGAAGTTGTGCCAGGAGAAGCAGGGCTTCGGGCATATCCGGATTTGACCGCAAGAGCTCATCCAGCTTGAGGCGAGCTTCCTCAAAAAGCCCCTTGCAAACCATGGTCCGAATCTCGGCCAAAACCCCTTCCTGTACGTCCGGTTCCTCGCTCAACTTCACGTCACTCACCGCCAAGCCGAGAACCGGCCGGAGTTCTACCTCCCAGGGAACACTCATACATGCATCACGAAGCAGAGTCAGAATCTCTGGCTGTAGAAGGTCGGCACTTGGGAGCAACCGAACGAGCTTACGCCCCATCTCCACTCTCTGTTCGGGATCCTCTTCGGCTGCAAGTTGAACTCGTAGTAGTTCCTGCGCCTCTTCCCAATCCGATAAAGCCAACGCGGAGTCGACCAGTCCAGAGACGATTCCCGGCCAACGCACCCCCGCATCCCAGGCAAGCTGCAGGTGCACGCGTGACTCGGCCATATGTCCGTATCGTTCGCATAGGATGCGCCCCATCAATCCCTGGCACTCGGCCCAAATAACGGACCCGGCAGTGTTTTCGTCGTCCAACCGGTGGCGCAATTGACGCACCAGAGTTCGCATTGTGGCCTCTTCAGGTCGACGAACATCGAGATCACAGAGGTCTTCGCAGCGAATCTGGCCATTTTTCAGGAGAACATTCGTAAATCTTGCCCTGTATTCGGCTTCTCCCATCTTGTGTAGAAGGTCGCGAATCACACAGATTAATCCACTCTCCGGCTGACGCTCAATCAGGGATAGGGCCACTTCCAAACGTGGACCCGTGATCAACCCTGGATGATCCTGGGCTCGACGTAACCAAGCCGACATTGCCTTTGGATAACTTGCGATCTGCCCCTCCAGAGCCACCAATTGGCCCCGTACCTCACGCTGATCCTGCGATTGCGCCAAGTGTATTTTGCAAGCGACTTCGAGCCCTTTCATAGCACGGACTGTCGCGATCTGATGCAAACGAAGCCATAGATTCTGAGCGCGTTCCGGACAGGTCGCCAATTCCATCGCTTCGGCACAGAGCTCAAGGTCTTGTGGATCCGAGGGATTATGTGCCTCGATCAGCGACGCCAACTCAAGAGCTTCTTCTTGATGCCCATACTCTACGGCTTCCTGCAAAAGTGCCCGGCCCTGTTCGATCGCTTTGATCGATGGCTTTGCACCGAAGAGGGCAGCCCGAACCGACGAATAGCGAATCGTGAACGGTGCATCGCGGCCGAGCCGGGTAATAAGATCTCGAAGGCTCCCATCATCCGGTAGGCGAGTAATCAACTGCCCCAGAATGGGCATAGCCCTCTCCACATAGCCGCTGCGTTTCGTCCCTGAGGTCAACAGAACATCAAGAACCGCGTTCAATAGTTCGAGTGCATACACCGGCTCGTCCGCTGGGCTCGCCTGGTCGGCTGCCGCCAACCAGTTCTCTACCGCTGCCGCCGGATCGCTTTGCAAGAGATAGGCATTCCCCGTCAGAGCGCGAACTCGAAAATCCGATGTGTGTTTTCTCGCCCACGGAAGAATCGCTGCCGATGGCAAGAACAACGATGCGCCCACACATAGGTCCGCCGCCTCCGCCTTTTCTGCCGCAATCTGACGTGCAGCAGCGTTTACGGCCGATTCCGTTGCTCCATCATGTGCATAAAGCCGAGCTTCCGTAAGCTGATACAACGCCTGGCGAAATCCAGTCATCCGTTGTGTCGTTGCTGCGGGTACTTCTGCTCCCATCTCCAAGGTTGGAGTTACCGGAGGCCTACACGTTTCAAGAAAGATTCCTCCTTCACGTAGGCTCGGATGGGTACGCAAATCGTCCGGGGTAACCGGCACCTTCCAGCCAAGACTCGCAAGAGCTACCCCACAGATCCAACGCACAGCCTCCAAATATATACGATCGCCATCAGGAGAGCTGTCTACAAGCATGTCCTGTGTTGAAGCTCGTAGCTCCAGGAGTTGTGAAAGATTGTAGGGGCGGTCACATCCGATCAGAAGGATGTTTGCCACCCGCAAACATAAGCGCGGACTCTCTTCTTCATGATCCACGACCGTCTCTATCACAAATCGTCCGCCGGACGGTGCGGCACCGTGTAGAAATAGACGGCCCGATAAAACCGTAAGCCGAATACGATCTGGAAGAAGGTCCGAAAGGTGTCGATCACTTACCTGTGCCCGAAGCGTAGCCAACGCGGATCCACGGTTGGGTAACTCCTGTCTGAGATTCACAAGATCAAACGGCACGGCTAACGGCCGAACTTCCACTACCAACTCATCCAGTCGGACCGGACCGGCACGTAATTGCTGAAGTCCAACTCGCGCACTTCCTCGAAAGATGTCCAGGGTAAACTGAACCCGAGAATCGTTTTGATTTGCGAGGAATGATACTGGCACAGATCCTAAGGACATGACGTATGTATTGAATGTTGGGAGATTGCCGTCAACCCCTAATTATGTCGTGACTGCAATACCTTTATAGCCGAGTCTTTACCTACCACTCGCGACATCGAATCGAACGTGGTAAAATTGGATCAACCTTCGATATCAGGTCTTCGATATGACCCGCAATCGTTCCATAGGCAAACCCGATAGAGTGCCTCTCTTCCCGTTGCCGGACCACGTCTTATTACCCGGGGTGCCAACCCCCTACCGAATCTTCGAACCCCGGTATTGTTTGATGGTGAAGGATCTGCTGGAGAAGAAAGAAGAGGAACGTCTCATCGCAATTCCTCGTATGATTTTTCGCACGGAAGAAGATCTCTTCGGCAGCCCTCCGTTTCACCACATTGGGGTCGTCGGGAAAATGATCGCCTGCTCGGAATTGCCTGGAAACGAATACCATGTGCTTGTGGAGGGCTTGGACCGATTCCTTTTGGAAGAAGAAAAATCAAGCCTTCCCTATCGAGTCGCTCGTGCCGCAGTTTTTGAGGACGATCAGGAACTAGACAACACCCAGCTCTGCGCGAAAAAGCTGGCAAGCCTCACGGATGCTCTGATGCGCTTGTCAAAAGTGCTCGGGGCCGATGGGAATGCGCTGGCAGCACTCGCTGCGAACCGTTCCAATATCAAAATGCTGACCTATCGGGTTGGAGGCGTCATCATTCAAGATCCGGGACAGCGGCAACGTTTCCTGGAAGAAAGTCGACTCCTCAACCGGATGGATATAATTCTAGAAATCCTGGCTGGCCTCATGGCTCTCGTCAGGATGCATGGGGCAGGGAATTCAAATACTCTCGTCTGCTAATGAGAGAGGGGTCACCCTCATCGGACGCGAAACAACTAGGACTTCTTCTGGCAGTCTGAACAGACGCCGTAGAGTTCCATACGATGCGTGGTCAAGACAAAATCATGCGCCTCTGCCACGGTGTCCTGCAATCGTTCTATTTCTTCGTGCTCGAACTCTATGATCTTAGAACATTCAATACAGATCAGATGGTCATGGTGTTCATGCTCCTCGTACAGCTCGAAACACACTCGATTCTGATCAAATTGATGCGTCTGGGCGAGAGAGCATTCAACCAACAGCTTCAACGTTCGATACACCGTGGCGTACCCAATCTGCGGATGCTCTTTCAAAACAAGCTGGTACAAGCGATCCACGGTCACATGATGCCCTTGTTGAAAGAAGCGTCGAACCACTGCGATTCGCTGATTCGTTAACCGCAGGCCACGCTCACGAACAGCAAGACAAAACCGCTCCACAAATTCGTCGACCGTTGTTGTCGAGTTCCCCATCCCCTACGAACCTCCTATCGTTCATCCCACCGGAACAGCTGGAAATTTGCAAGCCACAACAAAGAAACGCCACTGTCGTCTAATTGATTGATGAAGAGCGATACTCTTCATACATGATAGGAACCTATGGTCGATCAAGACCAGTTCCGCTCACTCGTCGAGAATCTCAGACAGTCGCTCGACGTCCACTGCGATCTCGTTTTGATCCGCCCGACACAGACGCTCAATTTTCTGGACTGCGCTGAGCACTGTCGTGTGGTCACGCCCACCAAATCGTTCTCCTAGCGTCGGGTAGGAAGCCTCTGTCAATGTCTTCGCGAGATACATCGCTACATGACGTGGAGTTGCTATGCTTCGCTTGCGTGCCGTGCCCTTCATTTCCTTGACGGAAACACTGTAATAGTTCGCAACCGTCTGGATGATTCGCTCCACCGTAAGACGGTTGTTACCCTCGACAAGAAGATTTCCAAGGGCCAGTCGAACCGAGTCCATCGTCAGTTCTGAGTTCGTCAACTCAAGGTAGGCGCGAAGCCGCGTCAATGCACCCTCGAGTTCACGGACATTACTCTTGATATGTGTGGCGATAAGCATTGCCACATCCTGCGGCAGATCAAGCTGCTGCGCCCGGGCCTTGGTCTGCAGAATCGCGATTCTTGTTTCCAGATCCGGCTGATCGATATCGACCACCAGACCCCATTGGAATCGACTCTGTAACCGCTGCTCTAATTGGGGTATATCGCGTGGATAGCGGTCACAGGCCAGAACGATCTGCTTGCGCATGCCATAAAGAGCATTGAAGACGTTAAAGAACTCAATCTGGCTCTTTTCCTTTCCACCCAGGAACTGAATGTCATCCACCAGAAGGACATCGCATGAGTCCCGGTACATGGTCCGGAAGCCATCGGCATTACGCCCGTCCGTGAGCATCTGTACAACATCATTCACGAATGTCTCACAGGTGACATAACGAACACGAGCTTCTGGTCTCCGCTTCTGGATCTCGCACCCTATGGCGTGCATCAGATGCGTCTTTCCAAGCCCAACCTTCGCATAGATGAATAAGGGGTTGTAGGAATCACCAGGGTTGTTGGCAACACCCATCGCCGCTGCATGGGCAAACCGGTTGGAGTCACCCGCAACGAAAGTGTCGAACGTATATTTATTGTCGAGACACGTCTCGTATGAATTTACGAACGGGGCTCGATCCGAAGCTTCTCGTAAATGCTTAAACTCCAGATTGGGCATACTCCCAAGATGTTCGCGAATAACATCCGAAAGAAAGCCCCCATAATTATCCTGAAACCAGGAAAGATAGAAATCTTCCGGGACGGTAACAATGACATTATCGTTTTCTTCGAGCTTACAGTTCAGCGGACGAAACCATGTATTAAATGCCTCCGGCCGAACCTGAGTTCGTATGTCATCGAGAACCGTTGACCACATATCTGACATACCGTTACGCCTCCAGTCGGGATCGGAATTGCACACTACAATCATGACTCGAACTACCCGATCCCGCACGCGCCCCGATAGTCAAGATTTGAATCTGACCATGCCCGTGATTGGACAAATATGCAAGCACAACTATGACGCAATGATGACCACTTTCGGGTGTTCCTAGCGCGGAGTCTGGGGTGAAGTCAACACGAGGTCACTCAGACTCGACCAGAGACATGCGTCCGTTGAATTCCTTTAGATGATCAAAGGCTTATAGCTTTAACCTAAAAACAATTTCCTGATAAAAACACAAAATAAATATTTCTTGTTTAATTACACGCAGTTACGCGTGAATACACGACTGTGCCCTAATCGGGGCCCAATTTTGGGTTTTCACAGACCCACAGCATCCGACACAAGCAACGGTCGGAGTGACCTGGGCATAGAGAAGACCTACCGTATTGCGATCACAACGGTCTACCAGGCGTATTTTATAGACGCATCCAATGCCCAGGGAGTCTGCTGGCCTGTCACAACATACGGACCATCGGTGAAGAAACGCGGGTCGATATTCACGTCGATTGTCCAATCCCCCATATGCACACCAAAACCAGTCGAGAAACGAATCTCCGAAACCGTATTCGATTGGCCCGTATCGGCACTGGCGAAACTCGCCTGCTGGGTATCAAAGACGATGCCGTCTTCGGTCGTCTTTTTGATCAAGTTTAATTGTACCGCCCCCAGGCGTAAGTCCAACCAACTCTTAATTCGCGCATCAATCGCCAGGTTGAAATAGGGGAGTCCAATGGAGGTGTTTGTGATGCTGGTCACATTATCAATCACCTGCTCATGGACGATGTTGGTCTGATACCGTAGCCCAACTCCCGGGTACACAAATACGTCGTCGACAGGCTCTATTTTCAGATCTGCGCCAACATCTACAGAGAAGAAATAACCTTGGAATTCCCGTTCCGTTGGACCATCCGTCGGATTCACCACCGACAGACTCTCGGACACATAATATACAGCTGTATATGGAATCAGTGTTACGCCCGGTGCAGCGGGGACGAAGACCCGTGCCCGAAAATCGACTCCCATATGGCCGGTTCCCTTAAGATCCGCTTCGCCCTGGGGTTCCGATGTCAGGAATGCCATCTGAATCCCGAGCGCGGCATCCATGGCGATCGAGCCAAACTGCATGCTACCGCCAAGATCAACCTTGAAGGACATGGGACCCCAGGCACTCTTGCTCAAACCATAATCCACCGTCGTACGCTCACGAAAGATCCGTATCATGGTGCCGAGCTTCAGGTCTCCAACTCGATATCCCAGTCCGAAGGCACCAAAGAAGTTCGCTCGTTCATTCTGTTCGGCATCGAAAGATCCTTCTGATGCAACATCGAGAACAGGTGCCCTATCGGCGATTCCCTGGCCGCCATAACGAAAGCTCTGAAGATTTCCACCATACGCCGCAATAACAATGTTTTTATTGAGGCTATAATGGAATCCAAACTCTCCCTGGGCTACTCCGGACGGCGACGAAAATCGATTCATCAGCCCCAGATTTCCATGATCAAGAATGGTGGATGGAAACAGAAGAACATCCGTCTCATCTTCTACCGTAAGAAACTTGCTATCTCCCCCCATCGAATTCAAACGACTGTCCGATGCGAACGTCATTTGAACAAGAGACAGGGGCATCGCCACAACCAGAAGCGCTACCATATATCGTTTCAAAACCATTCCAACCTCCCTGTGGCGGGCATCCCAAACCTATCATATAGATAAATTTGTCTTAATTTCGGCTAACATAGAGCCCCTCTTCGGTCAAATCCAATGCCTTGTTTTTCGCTGGAAATCTGTGACGATCAAAGCCGATTTGTGGGTGTTTTTGCCCCAGGTACAATGACAAGGACCTCCAAAGCGATTGCCCTGACCCGGAAGCGGTGCTAGCCTGCCTCATCATGGATCTTGCTCGCGTCATAGGCACCCTGGTGGCCACCCAAAAAGTGGAAGGCCTTGAAGGCGTACGCTTTTTGGTGATTCAACCCATACAACCGGACGGTTCGGATGCTGGAGAGCCGGTTATTGCAGCAGATGCCGTGTACTCTGCCGGGCCGGGCACCATTGTCTGGTTCACCGCAAGCCGTGAGGCGGCGATCGCGCTGCCAGAGCCATTTGTGCCCGTTGACGCGGCGATCGTTGGAATCGTCGATCAAATCAATGATAGTTCCGAGGAGTCTCGACCATGATCCTCGGGCGCGTAACGGGTAATGTGGTGGGAACGATCAAACATCCCTCCTTTAATGAATACGCGCTATTGATCGTACAACCGCTCACAGCTGATGGGAGCCCCAAAGGAAACCGAATGCTGGCTGTAGATCATGCCCAGGCAGGCCCCGGGGATCGTGTTCTTGTGCTCAGTGAAGGTAGCGGAATCCGGCAGATCCTGGGTGACTCGTCATCACCAATACGTGCGCTGATCGTAGCTGTCGTCGATGCCGTCGATTGCGAACTGGAATAGCCCTCAATGGACACCACTATCCCCGAAATCCGCCGGAATATGGTCGAACTTTGCCGGGAGTTGTACCAGCGCAATTGGGTCGCCAACCACGATGGAAATATTTCGGTTCGCCTGCCGGGAAACCGAATTCTAATCACACCTACGGCTATGAGTAAGGGTGACGTACGAGAGATTGATCTGGTCGAAACAGATCGGAACGGGACGCGACTCTCCGGCTCACGACGCCCCCCCAGCGAGATGCACCTACACCTGACCATCTACAAGCATCGTCCCGATGTGCAGGCAGTGGTTCACGCCCACCCACCCGCCAGTGTCGCCCATGCGGTAACGGGTATGGAAATCCCAACAACGATGATGGCCGAACCGATCGTAAGCATCGGCGATCGAATCCCCCTCATCTCCTTCGCGGCACCGGGATCCGCCAATCTCCATCAGGCCATCGCCGATACAATAAAGACCGCGAGTTGCCTTCTCCTCGAACAACACGGCCCCATTGCGGCGGGGAGCAATCTTGAACAAGCACGGCTTCGATTCGAACTGATCGAACATCTGGCAGATATTCATTTGAAGGCGCTGCAGCTTGGGAGTGTTGGACGACTCCCGGAACCTGTCGTGCGGGACCTGTTAAAGAAACATCATGCCGCTGGTCTGGGTGCTCCAGGCTTCGGCACAACAGAAACTTGATGCTTTCGGTTTTCAATGCGTTGGTCGTTAACCACGAAGATATCCCTAGCCTTCCTCCTCGCGATCTTGATGTTCATGATCTCGAGCTTCATTACGATCCAGCGGGTCCGCACCTCGGTTGACGAATCCAATGTTCGCTCCGAATTGGCAAGTCTGTCGGAGCGAACGGTTTCGCTAGAAGAGAAAGCCAGCCGGA
>Ga0310121_10003354_pt1 | contig 14648 bp, 10 predicted proteins | sample CB27_Tmax_986_MG_FD_203504 | JGI IMG/M metagenome (GOLD analysis project Ga0310121, IMG submission 203504) | Marine microbial communities from Western Arctic Ocean, Canada - CB27_Tmax_986 | ecosystem: Environmental > Aquatic > Marine > Oceanic | place: Canada: Western Arctic Ocean | collected...
AAACAACTCTCACCCGTGCCCACCTGGCAATCATCAGTTTCTTTTTCAGTGTGCCGCGCAGCCGGATTTCTTGTGCGGTTGGTACGGCGTCCGGTTCGAACCCATTGCAGCGCGGCCTTGTTTTTCCTTCGCCGGGACATGAACCATTCACGTGCTGCCGCTGGCACAGATGATCGGCTCGGTCTAAATCGGCAACCCTTATCACTGCCATTTCGGAGGCCCTGCAGGCGCTGCTCGCAAATCATGGACCGACGCCCTCGCGAATGGCGGTGTATGACGAGTCAGGTTGGAATGGACGGATTGACCTGGGTCTAAGATTATTTAGTCGGATGATGGGAATTCTGCAGTGGTATGTCAGGAAAAACAGCAAAGCCATACCGGGTGAAATAGTGTCTTGTTCCAGAAAGAAATTTCGAGAATAATAACCTTTCTGTTTTAGCTTCGAAAAGACCATCCAATGTCCTGTCGTTTGAGTGGAAAGATTTCCCCATGAGTCACAATGGAAAGCGTGTTGGTTTTACTCTGGTGGAACTTCTGGTTGTGATGGCGATCATCGCGATCTTAATTGCGTTGTTGTTGCCCGCGGTTCAGATGGCGCGGGAGGCGGCCAATCGCATTCGATGTGCGAACAATCTCAAGCAGCAGGCAATTGCGGTTCACAATTTTGCTACTGCAAACGACGGTGAGTTTCCCGAACTCGCCCGCATGACGAGCGTGTGCTGTTCGAGTCTACAGCATACCCTGCTGCCGTTCCTGGAAAGGCAGGATATGTACGATGAGACGATTCAACATTGCGGAAAGCCCGGTCTCGGTTCTCCGATCATGTGGAGCGTCGACAGTGGAGATAAGTGGGCGAAACTTCCCGGTCACCCGGAACTTAAAAAAGGCGAGTTTTGGGGAAAGCGTGGACGCGTAGATGCCTATCTCTGTCCCACCGATCCAGGCAGCCAACGGCAGACGAGTACCCACACCAGCTATGCTGTCAATTATCTGCTTTTAGGTCACAACCGCGCGCATGAAGGGAGTCCTACGGACCACGGATGGTGTTACTGGCGATGTGGCTCCTGGCGTAGTTGGAAGAGTTACTACACCGTGGAAACGGTTCCGGATGGGAACACCCATACGATCATGTTCGGAGAATACACAAACGGTGCGGACTACAATTATCCCGGCATGGCAAGCCCCAGCACGAACTCAGCGATGTTTGCACATATTGTGCCCCTCGATCACCCACATAAAGGTTACTATAAGGGACTGAATGACCAGTCGGGGAATGCCCTGGGGCCACCTGTTCATGTCAGTAGTCCCCACAGAGGCCTGTTTCGCGCCAGCACCCACCATGCTGACGTCATGAACGGAGCGCTTGCGGATGGCAGTGTGCGAACTTTTAGACTGGATATCGACGAAATTGCGGTCTGGACGAAGTTAATCCACCCGGACGATGGGCAAGCGATCCCGCCGTATTAGCGCGCCCCAATTCAAAATCGTATATCGCCGCTGCGTTGGAGAGTCCCCCCAGTTGAAGCTAGTCTGGCTGCTGTTCAAGCCGCTCAAAAACAACTCTCACCCGTGCCCACCTGGCAATCATCAGTTTCTTTTCCAGCGTGCTCCGCAGTCGGGTTTTTCGTGCGGTTTGTACGGCATCTGGATCGAACCCATTGCAGCGAGGCCTTGTTTTTCCTTCGCCGGAGCGGGGATGAAACGAGACAGGACATCCGACGAGTGGAACAACGTTTCAAGAAACATGTGCAGTCATATTCTGGGATGAAATGGTCGAGGGAAGGGTCGTAGGAACGATTGCGAAAGCCGGTTCATGCGGACCATCCAGCCACCACGCACAACGTTCTGATGGACCGACCGATCGTGCATGGGCCGTGTATCCACACCAACCGGCACGGATGGAACAAGCTGTTCAGCGGGAAAAAAGAGAAGTTGTTTGCCCTACATTTGCTTCAATCGACGCAACTGTCTTGTGAATGAGGTGTCCCTGCCGGGCCTCACCGTGGCAACTAATATTCGGGTTCTTGCAGATACTCACAGAATGCATGTTCCGGTCGAAATGCTTGTTCAGTCCCAGGTGAGTGGCCGATAGAACCTGTGGCGTAACGAACGCCTGGCAACAAGTAAGCAATAGGGATACAGCGATCAGGCAGCGCTCGAAAAGCGACGGCTGTTTTACATAAGTGCGACAGGATGTCAAACGCAGTGGCGACAGGAGGTCTTTCGATACCATGTCTTCATACGGAGCGACACCACATGGCAGCACAGAAGAAATCGTTTCGCGTCGTTACACGCTTGAATGATGGAAAACTGAGAATCAAAGATTATCCTTCGGAGGAACCTTTACAAAAAAGACATGCCCAGATTGGAGTAGACGATTGTAGTACGGATCTTTCCCTCCGGGGTTTGCCGGTCTTTCGTGGTTTGGTGGGCCCCATGCCCGAGGGGAACAGTATCGTTCGCTACGAATCACCGGACGTTTTTGAAGCGTTGACCAAAGAATGGAGTGTGACTGCTACGCCTCGTAGAACCCGCAAAAAATCTTCTACGAACGTTTGAAAACAAAAGTAGTCCGGGGGCGTTTTGGTAGCAGCCTTTCCCAGGCCCGACTGTCTCATTCAGTGGGGCCTTTTTTTTGGCAACCCGGTTACGTGAGTTGCCAGGTCTCTCCGTTCATCACAGCAGTTGCCAGAGAACAGGCTGCGTTGTCCAAATCGGGAACGAGTGTCAGCTTCAACCAAGGTCGTCATCGGGATTCCACATCAAGTGACTCGAGAGATAAAAAGTTTCACGGGGATCTCCTGTCAAGCTTCGCCTGACCCCATCGCGGAAAAAGCTCAGCGGGTTGAGCTGAAAGCTCGTTTGTGGAAGGAGATGGAAACTACCAGAATCGCGGTTAAATTCAACGCGACAGGCGTTGTTTTAAATGCCCCTTCAGCCCTATCCGTTCCCTCGTCAATGGTCTACAGTTTCTTGTGCTTCCTCTGGTCCAGACGTGATTTTCAGGAGACTGGATGATTGGGTTTCGGCATGGACCAAGATGTCATTCGTCACTCGAAAGAAGGTAACTCGGATGCCCGAAAAGACAATTTTCAAAAAAATCATTGACGGTGAAATCCCGGCTGATGTGGTGTTTGAGGATGACCACTGCCTAGCGTTTCGTGACGTCAATCCCCAGGCACCCACCCATGTGCTCGTCATTCCTAAAAAGGAAATAGCCTCTTGGTCTGAAATTGCTGAGGAGGATCAGAAACTCATCGGCCACCTGGCGCTCGTCATCCGACAGTTGGCGGTCGAGTTGGAACTTGCTGCCGGTTATCGCGTCGTTGTAAATAACGGGCAGGATGGTGGGCAGACAGTGGACCACCTGCATTTCCATCTGTTGGGAGGCCGCGGGATGTCCTGGCCTCCGGGATAAGTAAGCAACTGCGTCCGTGTGGTCCCGGCAGCGCCTTTGAACTGGTAGGAATACCGGGTAAGGGTCAGTCGCCGGCGCCGAAAATCGTGAAAACTGCTCTAGAACCACGGCAACTTGCGCGTCCATCCCTTCAGCTGTTCAAAGAATCCGGGTTCCTCAGCAGGACCTATTTCCCGATCTGTGGGAACGATTTGTGGAGTCAACTCGCGGTTTGCCATGCGAGACGGTGGCAGCGTCACGTGTTGTTCGAGAAACCGAGGCCAGTAACTGTCAAGAATACGGGCACAGTCGCTAAAGTTTCGTACGCGCAGATGTTTGTCTGCCAGGGCGATCAATTTAGCGAGTTCATGCTGTTCGCTGTCTCGAAAAGACAGGTCGAAGGTTTGCAATTCGTCGATCCAGACGTCACCCGGTCCCATCAGATCAAATCCGACGCGCAGCTCAGTAAGTCCCTCGCGCGGCAGATCGTCGATAGCGAAGATGTATTCTTTCCAGTCTTCATGAAGTGGAATGGTTGTGTTTTTCCCAACCTCGGCGAAACGGTAATAACTGGCTCCTTTGTAAATAGCTTCCAGGATCAAACGCAGTTCAGGTTGTTCCATGTCGTTGGCACAGCGCAGAAAAACCCAGGTTGCCAGGCGGCCGGTATGAGGTGGTGTAAACGTACTGCTGTGACACCAGTTGGCAGCCCCGGACTCCGGTCGGTTCCATATGTGCAAGGCACTATTGCCTTCATGTGAACCATCAAACGTCAGCTCGACGCCCATGTTGTGTCTGGAATTGTGAACCCAGTGGGGAATCACATCGTCAAAGACTAGTGGTTCCTCAAAACCTGAATTCGCAGGCCGCTTCAATTTGGGAGGCGATTTTAGTGCTTGCCGCCGCGCGTGTAATTCTTCGATGCGAATTTTCATGTCGCGTTCAACATGTTCCGGAATCGTTGTGCTGGCGGCCCGCAAGTTGACATCGTCAGCTGAAACCCAGCCTGCGATCAACTGATAGGGTTCCAGTTCGATTTGCCACCAGGTTTGGCCGTTCCGGTTGACCAGGGGTGGCAATTCGTTGGGGCCCAGGGATTCGATTCGTGTGGACGACGTAACATCCAGTTGAAGTTCCGTTTTCACTTTCCAGGGCGAATCGTTAACCAGATAAAGGCAAGTTTTTCCAGCGGTTATGAATTTACGGATGACCACAGGTTGAATGCTGCTGCTACGCACCGAGGTAAAATGAGCGGCCGGGAGTTGGCGGTACGTCTGGAGAAACTCGGTCACAGCGGGATCCAACACACAAGGAAGTCGAGTCCCTCCCTCCAGAATGAGTTGTGCATCGAGCCTGGCGAGGGAGCGGGCGAAGCGGGAACGGGTGTGCCAGCCGACCGACGAGAGCCATGCAGGAGAGCGAAAGCTTGAACTTGCCGGACTGAGTTCGAAAGTTGCTGACAAACTTTCCCTACGAATCTCCGCCGGTTGATGAATTAAGAAGCTTGCTGGCCATCCATTTCGACTAAAGATGCGGTCAGCGGCGGCCAATTCATCGATTTTAAACGGTACGGCAGCGGAATGAGCTGCCTCGAATGAGGTCGGAACTCTTGGACGTACCAACACGATTTCAGACTGTTTCTGCATGGTTCCCATGTCGATGCCAAATTCGAGTAATTTTTGCACCAAGGCGTCCTCTCCCTTCACCGGTAGCGAAGGTCGCATGGCCTGGGTCATGGCCTGATTACTCAACAGATCGGAGGTTACGAGCAGGAGCTTGGTCTTGGGCCGCTTCAAACTGGCAATCTGACGCATCCGTTGTAGCAGGCTGGAAAGTTCTGCGGCACGCCAGGTAAGCCACTCCGATCGCACTTTGGCGTCGTTGCGCAGAACTGCTGCGCGCTCCGCGTAGCGATTTTTTCCTTCCACAGACAATTTGGTTGACGTTGCTTGTTCAAAGGACCTGACGGTACGATCATCGAGCGCCCACTCGGCTCCCGGCAGCAACGTGTTGCCGTTGACTGACAAATCGAGAGCGATCCCTCCGAACGATGAATGATTTCCGTAGCGTTCAGTCAATTCACGAATGACAGCGAGCATTGCCGCTTGAACTCGTGGATCCAACGGGTTATAGCGCGGGTTGTGCTTGACGGAGAAGGAGGCGCCCGAGGCATGATCCGGACCTGCGGCACCAACCAGCTCGATGTCGCTCATCGACACCCCTGCCTGCCTGTTGGAGGTGCGAAGTGCTGTTAGTTGGTTTGAAAATCGAAATGCGGGTACCAGCTGAATTCCTTCCCGGTCGAACAGGTGAAACAGCATCTCTAGCACGTCGGGGGTACCGATGGGAGACGCGGAGTTGGACGGGAGGTTGTCCACGGGACCGTGCGTTGAGTTGATCAAGCGACTTGGATACAGGACACCGTCATCCCCGTCGACCGTCAAAATCGCGCGGCTATAGCCGGCCTGACGCAGAAACTGTGTCAAACGGGTTCCAGCCTCGTAATACGTCTGCCAGTCCCGTACGGGGCTGTGGGTCTCTTCAGCTTGCGTGGTGGTGGCGCAAAAATTTTCAACAAAGGAGTTGTTTTGGAAAAATGCCAACAGTTCACGTTTCTCAAGATACGGATTCGCCCCGTGTTCTGTGTTCTTGGCCATGGGTAGTCCCGTCACGCGAATCTTTCCGAAGATGGCGGGCTGGGTTGCGTCCTCATTGGTCAGGACCACTTGGGAAGACTCGTTCTGTGGCCAAAAAACAAAGCGATGCAGGAATTGTTGTCCTTGATTGGAAACAGCGTCTCCGGACACTTTCAGGACGGAATGTCCTGTTATTAAGTTGGTTTGTTGTGAACCTGGTTCCGACACGTGGATGGTCAGGTTCTGCGTGATACCTTGGGGAATAGCAATTTCGAGTACATGTGCCTTGCTGAGCCGCTCAACTTGAAGTGGATAGGTTTGCCAGCCCTGGGGATCAAGCTGTAACCAAGCCTGATCTTGATAATGCAGGATGCTGGACTTACCGTTGTTTGCCGGTCCGGAGTTTCCCAGACGAGGTAAATTGTTGAGAGGTTTTGTTAAAAATTCCCACCAACGAGGATTGGCCGGATCGATGTTGTCGATTTCGTTTTCCTCCTCATCGAAATGGTTGGCGCCAGGTCGATTCCGATCCAGGACGACGACTTGAATTCGCTGAGTCGCGAAAGTCTGTCTCTCTGATCTGGGAATGGAAAACCGTTTTCGTGGCCGTTCGTCCAGACGAAAAACGAGGTCATAGACCCCTTCTTTGAAAGGTAGTCTCATGTCGTACGGTTTGATGAGCGGAAGGTCACCGCGATAGTCTGCTTCGAGATTGATGTCTTTGCGCGTCAATGTCCGACTACTACGAGCTTCCAGCAGTTCGGTAGTGAAACGAATGGCCGCATAGGGGGGGATTCCCGGCGAATTTGGGAAGACTTGCAGGGGGATTTTCTCTCCCGGTTCGAATATCAGGGTAGACCGGCCGGTCTGTACCTTGAGCGTATCTCCAGGCGCGCGTCGAATTTCCAGTCGGGTACCACGATCGTCGAGTCGAAACTGTTTGACTTCGACTAACAGGTTTTCGACAGGTATCTCGATGGGCGAAGTTAACTCGTGACTTCCCTGGTTTTGCAGTTGCAGGTATAGAATCGCTGTTCGTGGGGCCCGGAGGAGTAAATCCACGCCGTTGCTCGTGGTTGGGCTGGTCTGTCGCAGAAAAAATCCATTGGGAGTCGAACGTGTTTCCAAGGTGTCATTTGTAGTCTCGCTGCGTGCGGGTGCTTGGGAAACCGTACCCATGGACAACCAGATACGCCCCTCCCAGAGGATCGCCTTCGGTCCACTCCAATGCACGCGCAGATGCAGTGCGGACTCGGCGTTCACAGCGGCAACTGCAGTCAGATGCAGTACAAGTACCACCCACCAAGTTGATTGACGAATCTTAGGCCCGCAGAGGTGAAAACTCAGCCAGCGCAATGAATACGGACTTCCTTGTCCGATCAATCTCGGTTTCTGCAGATAAAAGAGTCAGTGAAGAGGATTTGTTACAATGAAGGTGGGGATTATAAACACCAAGATGGAACTGCTGCCAGTCCGGATTGAGCAAGTTGGCAATCAATGCTGCAGGCAGGCTGGCCGCTAGCAGCAGCCGCTATCGTCGCAATTCGTGTCCACAACAGGTAACTGGGTTTTGCGGAACTCCAGCCCCTTGGTTTGACGTGGATGTCGCACCTCGCCACGATGACGGTCGTAGGGCATGGCCTCTTCTTGCTGCACCTGTTGATAGGGAGGCACGGGGATTACGTGGTCTGCATAAGGTGGCTGGGTATAGATTTGAAATGTCTTGTCGCAAACAGCGGTTCTTTGACCTCGCTGCAAGGTGTGCCCGTTGTCGTCCTGAACACTCTGCCAAGGGCCTTTGTAAATCACGGCCTGGTGGCAGTCGACCCTCGGTCCTGTTTGGCCTTTAAAGGCTCGAACGGTAATGCTGCGAAACTCAATTCCCTTGACCGTCGCCCAGGGTTGTTCTTGACGGGCGACGATTTCTATTCCGTAGAATCCAGCTTTCTTAAATTCGTTCAGAAATTCGTCTTCGACAAATGCCCCGCTCATACATCCGCTCCACAGGTTCGCATCTTGCCGCAGTGTTTCTGGGACGACTTCGTCGCTGACGATGTCGCTGAGCACTGCGCGACCGCCACAGCGGAGCACCCGATGCATTTCGCTGAACAGTTTTTGACGAGCCTCGATACTCACTAGATTCAACACGCAGTTAGACACGATAACGTCCACCGAGTCGCTCGCGATCATGGGGTGTTCGGATCGCATGCGATCCGCTTCGTGCTTTGCTTCGAGCCACTGGTTGGCCTGGCTGATCGGCTGATGAGCAAGATAGGTTTCGAACCGATCGAGGTCCAAGGCGAGATCTTGAATGCGCCCCTTGTGGAATTCAACATTGTGGTGCCCGATACGGTCACCTATTTCCTGACAATATCTACGAGCAAGTTGGAGCATGTCGTCGTTCATGTCCACTCCCAGAACACGACCCTCGGCACCAACGATCTGGGATGCAATGTAGCAAATTTTTCCGCTGCCGGATCCCAGGTCCAGCACAGTTTCACCCGGCTGCAGATAGCGGGACGGATCACCGCAACCGTAGTCGCGCTCGATGACTTCTCGAGGGATAACGTTCAAATACTTGGTGTCATATTCGACAGGGCAACAGAGCGAAGCTTCGGTTGTTTGTGACGCAGCCGAATACCTTACGCGGACTGCTTGTTCGACATCCAATTTTTTGGAAGTCAGCGAAGGATCGGTTTCGAGTACATCACTCATAAGTAATCTCCCCTCTTTCGTCTGTTGTGAAATCTGCCTCCCAATTCTTGTTTCCGCTTCCATCGTTGGCAAGAGGGCTTGAAATTTCAAGAATCATGGCTTGTGAATCTGGGGAAATTGAACTTCAACTGACGCAGGCGGCTTTGCCGATTGGAGCCGGTGACTGGACTGGCTGGAAAACTGTTGACGCTTGATTTGCATTGCACGTAGACTCAGTCACAGTACGACGAGTTGTCTTCGATCAGGAAATAGTTGATGTCAAAAGACTGTTTTTCAAGCTCCGTTCCACCTGCTGTTCGCCTGGTCTCGGAGTCCCTGTCCACAGGTTGGTGTCCGTGCCACTACTCCTTTCTGACTGGCCATGATAAATCGGGAATGTTCAAATGCGGGCAGTAATGGGTGTGAAGAGGATGGAGGCGAGTCTTTCCCGCGCCTTGATAAAACCGTAAACTAACAGACGGAAGGGGAAGACGGTGGACGTTTCGGGTCAGCGAGCCGATCGGCAGTTATCTCCAGGCACACCTGCGCCGAGGTGGGATACAGAGGTGCGGAGAGGCCCACGCCGTGTCTTGCGTTTCTTGCTGATGCACCTCGGCCTTATGACCTTCACATGTCTCGTGCTGCCCGGGTGTGGAGGTTGCTGGAAGCAGCTGACAAACGTCGACAAGGAGCAGACTCAAGAGGAAAAAAAGGAAGAGCCGAAAAAAGATGTCGAGATTGACCGGCCTAAGATCGACCCGTCGGACGAGAATACGAATCTCTATTATGCCAAACCAGGCCATTGGGTGAGCGTCACTCAAAAGATGAAGGCCAATAACTTCGACTTTAACGGCGAGATTCACTCGACGACGGTCGACCATCAACGCGATCCTGTGCCACTGGAACGCACATCCTACGTCATGCAGGGTGTCCGACCGGCCGCTTTGCCAAAAGGTCAAACAAAACACTTTGAATATGTCTATTTTGTACCCGATAGCGAAAGCAAACGACCTGCGCTGCTCAGCGCTCTGCGCTCAAAAGTCGGAAGTAGGTTAATCCGTGAGGAGACCGAACCGACGACGTTGATGCACCCGTTTCATTTTTTCTTTGTGGTGTTGGCACGTCAGTCGGAGACTTACGGCTATTTGAAAAAAGGCAAACAGTCGATTCGGCCTCTGGATGACGAGCTCGAGATGACCGGTGGGGACGTCCACTACCGGGTAGTGTTGGCTTCCGACAGTCAACGGGCACCACTTCCAGGTCACGAATTGACCTGGACCAGTATTGCCTACCTGCTGTGGGACGATTTTGAACCCGATTCCATCCGTAGTGATCAAGTCCGGGCACTCCTGGACTGGCTGCATTGGGGCGGGCAAATGATCGTGAGCGGTCCACAATCGCTAGATACTCTGAAAGGTAGTTTTCTGGCTCCTTACCTGCCCGTGACTTCCAGGAAAACAACACAACTGACAGCCGAATCTTTTGCGGAGATGAACGAGTACTGGACGATTACCAACTCCTCAAAAGAATCCAATCATTTGCAGGTACTCGCCGAGCAACCGATCAGTGGATCGATGTTTGAGCTGAAGGAAGAGGGTCGTTACGTTTCGCATACCGGTGAACTGGTTGCCGAACGACGAGTGGGTCGTGGCCGAATCGTAGTTACTGCTTTTCCCTTGACGCAACGGCAGGTGATCAACTGGGTCTGTTTCGACAATTTTTTCAATGGCTGCTTGTTGAGACATCCCGCACGCCACTTCACACACACCTCCGATGGGGGGACCTATTCAACTTGGGCGAAGCACCCCGAGATGCGCAACGATCCCCGTCTTCTCAGCAGTCTGCGTTACTTCAGCCGGGATGCGCGATTATCCGACGGGATCTCTGCTCAGAAAGACCCGGATCGTGGTCATTTGTCACATCCCAAATCGGGTATCGCCGGATGGAACGACTTTAGCGCCGTTGCCGAAGCGGCTCGTGCGTCGCTCAGGAACGCGGCCGGGATTAACGTCCCGCAAAGAGATTTTGTGCTGATGATTCTGCTGGCATACCTTGTCATCCTGGTGCCTGTGAACTGGGGTTTTTTCCATGCCCTGGGGCGTTTGGAATGGGCCTGGGTGGCGGCCCCATGCATTGCCATTGTCTGTGCTGTTATCGTTGTGAAGCTGGCACAGCTGGATATTGGATTCGCTCGCAGTCGCACAGAAATTGCAGTGCTTGAAATGCAGCCTGATTATTCGCGTGCCCATCTGACGCGATACACCGCTTTGTATAGCTCTTTGTCGACAACTTACTCTGTCGAATTCGAAGACAACTCGTCTCTCGTTTTGCCCTTTGCCATGGACAAAGAGTTTAAGATGGTCGTCAGTCAAAATCGTGACACGGTTTACTACCATCGTGGAACGACCGCAAAATTGTCAGGCTTTCGGGTCGACTCTAATTCGACAGGGTTGTTGCACAGCGAACAGTTGCTGGATCTGGGGGGGTGTTTGCGTCTCACGAAAACTCAGGACCGTCGTCCGGTGATTACCAATGGCAGTGAATTAACCATTCAGGATGCAGCCGTTCTTCGTCGTCGAGAAGGAGGTCAGTTCCAGGTTGCCTGGGTTGGTGATCTTGCAGCGGCCGACGCTCGCAGGCTGACATTTTCCTCGCCAGCCGAAGGCGACCATCTGTTGGCGGAGTGGGGGTCTTCACCTGCTTTCAGTGAGTCATCCGTCAGCGATACATTGAGTTTGACCAGACTTTTGAAGGTGGCCCAGTCGGAAGTTCACTTTCAGCCCGGTGATGCACGGCTCATCGGATGGACCGATACCCAACTGCCGGGGATGGTGATCAACCCTCGTTCCTCTCAACAAACCATGCGCACCCTGATTGTTGCTAACGTGCGGTACGGGGGTTTTTCGGATCCAAAACGTGATATCAACCTTCCTCCGGACATCAGGCAATCCGATGAGGAACTCTCTTTATTTTCCTTGGACCAGGTGCGACAGCAGGATGGTGAATAGTCGACAAGCTGGCGAGGGACCATCCGGAGAGAACGGCTGGTCGTTTTGTCACGGTAGACCGGATACGATGCACCCTGGAGTTTCAAGCTGTTTCCGTTCTATCGTCTCATCTCCTCAAACTAATAACGGATGAATTTCGAAGACAAACCATGATTGAGCTGATTGATTTTGGCAAAGACTACGGCGACTTCACCGCTGTCCAGGGAATAAATCTGAAAATCGAGGCGGGCGAAATGTTCGGCTTCATCGGTCCCAATGGAGCTGGAAAAAGTACTACCATTCGCTTCTTAGCGACGCTTCTTAAGGCAAGCCGGGGTGAAGGGATAGTGAATGGTCACAGCGTGACCGAGGATCCGATGAATGTGCGTCGCAGCGTGGGATACATGCCTGACACCTTCGGTGTTTATGACGGTATGAAAGTTTGGGAGTTTCTTGATTTTTTTGCGGTAGCCTACTGCATCCCTCGAGTCCAACGAAAGCAAGTCATCGCGGATGTCCTCGAGCTGCTTGACTTGGGCCACAAGCGTGACGATTATGTCAACGGCCTTTCCCGAGGAATGAAACAACGTCTTTGTCTGGCAAAAACATTGGTGCATGATCCACCCGTCCTGATTCTTGATGAACCGGCCAGTGGATTGGACCCGCGAGCCCGCCTGGAAGTCAAAGCTCTTCTCAAAGAATTGCGAAAAATGGGGAAAACAATTTTGATATCCAGCCATATTCTGACGGAATTGGCCGACTGCTGTACTTCCATCGGCATCATTGAGCGCGGGCAACTGCTCATGCACGGCCTCATCGAAGATGTTTATCGCCGGATTCGGGGCAATCGTGTTGTCGAAATCAAGTTCACCGCCAACATGGATGTGGGGCTTTCCGTACTTCGAAACAGCCCTTACACACGTGATGTTGTGGTCGACGGTCATCAGGCAGTCGTTGAGTTGGAAACCGATGATCAGGGAGTCGCACGGTTGTTGAATGACCTGGTTGCCAATCAGGTTGGAATCCGCAGTTTTGGTGAAAGAGATCCGACCTTAGAGGACGTCTTCATGCTAGTCACCAAGGGCTTGGTTACTTGAAGCAAGACGGATGCTACCGTTCACCTTGCATTGGATTTCGCATTTTCGGTGTGATCGGATCAATGGTTTCAGAAGATTCTTTGCAGCACTAAGTGCAGGCCCGTACCTGGACAGAAAAACTTGTCCATTCCGGTTTGTGCCGTCTTGCTATCAGATTTCACTGCACCTCAACCCCATTGTTTCCTCCAGGAAACGAGTTCCAAATTGATAATTAGCAGGGACTGCCAGAAGTTCTTGCAGAGCGACGAAAATCTTGCCTTTCTACGCTGCCATGTTTTTTGCAATTTGCTACAAGCGGTACGTGTTGAACCGCTAAACGAGGCAGAAGAAGAGTCATGCAGGTTGATAGGACCACGCTGAAAGTAAAAATGTCTGCGGACAAGGTGGGTGAGGAACTCGTCAACGCGGCGATTCACGCCGTGGGCTGGATCTTGAGCTTATACGCAGTTGGCTTACTGATTTGCGCAAGTTGGAGTGCGACGACTATCAGCCTGCTTGCCGTGTCGATCTATATCAGTGACTTTGATTTTGGTCTATTCCCTTTCTACTCTTTCCCATGCCATCCAAGAGCCTCGTTTGAAACATCGCTTGAGAATGTGGGACCAAGCCGTTGTCTATTTCCTGATCGCCGGCACCTACACGCCATTTTTGTGCCATTTCCTGTACCAGCCGCTGAGACTTGGCTGTTTGATTTTGGTTTGGCTCGCTGCGTTCACCGGTTTCTATTGGAAAGTTTTCCAGCAGCACCGAATCAACAACTTTAAACCCCAAAGCTACATCCTGCTGGGGTGGGTGCCAGCGCTGCTCGTTTACTCAACGATTTCTACCAACTGCCTGGCATGGGTTGCTGCAGGCGGTATTTGTTACACGATGGGCACCGTGTTTCTCGTCTTTGATAAACGAGTGCGTTACTTTCACGCGGTGTGGCATGTTTCGGTGATCCTGGGAAGCGCGAGCTATTTTTACGCGCTCTACGGATTTCTGATTAGGCAGCAGGCCGGAACCTAGGAACGGAGCGCTGTTACAGCAGCAGAGCGTCCGGATCCGTGGAATCGTCGATGTGACAATCCAGTTTGCGCCGTACTTCAGCGAGGCCGGCCATGCAGAGTTCAAACTGATCACTCAGGCGTTCCAGCACATCTTTGGAGGCCTTGTCCTGTGTTTGTTCTTCAACGCTTATGGTACTGGCGATGTAATAAGACCGCTTTCCCTGGGCACAGTAATTGACAAGTAGGTCTTTACTGTGTGGTCCTTTCAGTCGTCGCAGCGCTTCGGGATAAACACCGGTCCAAAAAAGAACGAAATCACCTATGTGGCGATGCACTTCGCGGCGTGAGGGACCCACGCATGCGTCACCCTCGACAATCATGTCGGCGACCTTTGTGAGTGGACGGCCTTTCAAGTCTCGCACACGAAAAACGTTGTCACTTCGGACGAACCGTATCAACATGTCACTGAGATAATCCGTCAGTGGCGGATCAGCGATGCCAAGGCGGGTTTGAAACGCGTATTCCGTAAGACCCGCGAAGAATCGACTCGTCACAGATGTGGGTTGCTTCGGTTGCATCCGTATCACCCTTTAAATACTTGGACTGTCTCAACTCGGACTTTGACGGCCGATCCGGAATCCGTTGAAAAGCGGAAAGATGGCCGTCTATTCAAGTATAGTTTTGGGTGGTCAGGGGGGTCAAGTTTGTCCTCCGCCGAGTCGGCCCGACTCTTGTTACCCAAACTAAGTGGATGCAGCATTTTACGCCCAGAACGTCACGGGCTTTTCGGGTTCCCGCAATCATGGTTGACAGACCTTAAGGGACTGCCGCGATCAACTCAGAGACGT
>Ga0310121_10003355_pt1 | contig 14646 bp, 7 predicted proteins | sample CB27_Tmax_986_MG_FD_203504 | JGI IMG/M metagenome (GOLD analysis project Ga0310121, IMG submission 203504) | Marine microbial communities from Western Arctic Ocean, Canada - CB27_Tmax_986 | ecosystem: Environmental > Aquatic > Marine > Oceanic | place: Canada: Western Arctic Ocean | collected...
AACAGGTCCTGTTCGCGGCCAACGAACTACAACGGTATGTCTCGAAGCTATTCGGAGTGACGGCTGTTGTCTCACCCGAAGCGTCACCGGCCGAGGCGGTTGTGTTTCTCGATGCCACCGCCGCAGGTCTCGAGCGACCGTCTGATGAGCAATCTTTCCTACTTCATCGCCTGACCCACAATGACAGGCCCGCGTTGGCAGCCATTGGCGGAAGTCCGACTGCGACGATGTGGGCCGTCTACGAACTGGTCGAACGGTGGGGGGTTCGCTACCTGGTCCATGGTGATATTTTCCCGGACGATGCGGGCACATTTCACCTGCCCGACGTGAACAAGACGTTTACCCCCAACCTGCGGGTCCGGTGCTGGCGGCTGATCAATGACTTTGCCTGTGGACCGGAATCGTGGGGACTGGACGAGAATATCCGTTTCATCAATCAACTTGCCAAGCTGAAGTTCAACGAAATCTTTCTTTCGTTCTACCCTTGGCAGTCCTATGTGCATTACGAATTCCACGGCGCGCAGAAGCAGAGCGCACTGAGCTGGTTTGGCTACCATTATCTCATCGACGAAGACACTGTCGGGCGGGAAATTTTTGCGGGCGCAACCGAGTTCGAAAACCCGGACCTGGCGGGAATTACGGATTACCAGGAACGTCACGAGGCCGCTCGTCGGCAAGCCCAGGGGATTTTGCAACATGCCCGACAAAGGGGAATGACCACAGGTGTTTCCGCTGCTTTGCTCGAATATCCGATTGAGTTAAAGCCTCAAATTCCTGGTTCAAAAACCGTCGACCAGGTCGGCTTCCGGACCTGTGGCCCGGCAGACGATCAGGATCCGTACGATCCTCTACTGGTGGAACTGGTCCGCACCGTCATCGGCGCCTACCTCCAGGCGTACCCGGAGGCAGATGTTATCTATCTGGGCGTTCCGGAGCACCGCTCGTGGATGGACCGGGCCGAGGATGCCTGGCAGCGGCTGGATGCGAAGTACGATATCTCAAGTGTAATTAGTCTGGAAGACGCTGTACGAAATGCCGAAAAGCGTCCCGAGGTCTTCGGTGGCTTGGAGCGGCAGGTATCTCGGATCAAGGCCGATATCGTCGCACTGAGCCTGCTCGATGCAGTCCTGGAAGACCAGGAACTGCTTGCCCGGTGTGGGATGCCGCCGGTGCGTGTCGTCTACAACTCGGTTGCAGAAGAATTGTGGCCGATTCTTCCCCGACTGCTCCCCGAGGGCGGGGGCCTGCATGGATTTATCGATTACACGGCCCATCGTATCGTGGACCAGATCGAGACCATGGACTATGCATCTGCCGAGGAGGTTCCCTGCCGGATGATCTTCACGCTGGCCGACGACAATGTAGGCCTCCTGCCCCAGTTGTCGACCGTTCCGCTGGATAAGATTGCAACGCGAATGCGTCAGAGCGGATGGGAAGGATTCACGACTCGCCATTGGTTGATTGGCGATCTCGATCCAACGGTTCAATACCTGTCCCACTCTTCATGGGATGGGTGCGTCAGCCCGGCCACGGCATTCGCCGATCTTGCCGCTGCGATCTGCAACTCGCAAGGCACAGAGCCGTTGATAGAAGCGTGGAATTTAATGGAGCAAGTGGGAGCTGGGTTCAGCAAGTATGGACTTGGCTATGGGTTTCCCACCGTGCGGATGATGACGAAACATTGGGAGGGCTCCGAGGCCAATCCGATCGTAGGGGATTGCCTGTCGGAGGCGATCCTGGCAGACCGCGATCGATTTGCACGGGCATTGGAACTCGCTCAGGAAGCGGCCAGGCATGCCTGGCCTGCGGGAAAACAGTTTGTGGACTACCTCATTGGGCGTCTCGTGTTTGGAGTCCGCTATATCGATACGACCGAGGCGGTCCTCAAGGCAGGCATCGCTGAAAGATCGGGGCAACGCGAAACAGCAATCACAGAACTGGACACCGCGATGGCAAAGATCCGCGAAGCGATCCAGGCCTACGCCGACGTGGCCGCCGATAACTCGGATCGCGGCGCTGTAGCCATTTTGAACGAGAATTCCTATCGTCGCATTCGGGATAAGTTGCAGGAACTGACGGAAACGTAAACACGAGACTTTGTTTTAAAAGCGGAGTGGCTTTCGTAATCGTTGACGTTTGCAACGCGATGGTGCGGATGTGGGACTTGTTGTGCAATCCACGCAATCCTGTGCAACAGATCGCGGCATACCCGCGGTGGGTTCCGACGTTCGGAGAGAATTCCACAACCCCACAGTTCCGAACCATCATTGTCGAATAGAACATAAACACGAACACACGTTAAAGAAATTATTCGATGGACACTACGTTTGTGGTTATGACCGACACGCATTTTTCCGCACCAGGTACAGGTGAAGATGAGTGTTACTGGAACCGGGTACTCCTTTCCCGTTCTTCGGCGATTGCCGATTCACTGGTCTCAACCGTCAAGTCGTTGAGTCCGGACTTTATCATTCACTGTGGCGATTTCACCGATGCCAGCGATATGGGTAGCTTCTGCTTCGGCAAGGAAGTCATGGACCGTATGGAGCGCCCCTATTTTATCGTGCTGGGCAATCATGACACATGGACCGAAGGCATACGCCGGTCGATTGCACCACTATTTGAACATGGCCCCGGCGACAGGTTCTATTACACGCGCCGTCTGGGTGGCATTCGTTTTGTGTTTTTGGACTGTGCCTACTGGATACGTAAGAACGGGGTGGAGTCTGAGGGCCTCGATTGGGATCTCTATGAAAAAGGTATATACGCCGACATCGGCCCGACGCACGACGAACTGGCATGGCTTCAGAAGGAACTTGACCTTGATCACAAAACGCCAACTGTGATCATCACCCACGTACCAATGCATACCAAACCAACCTTCTCGATTGGCACGCTTCCACACGGAAAGACGCCTGACGGCGATCGCACAAAATGGGATCCAGCACCGTGGACAGAGTTTGTCGATGGCGACATTCGCTTGACAAGACGCTTTTTCATACATGACGAGGCTGTTAAGAACATGATCGATAATGTCCCGAATGTCATAGCTGTGTTTGCGGGGCACCAGCACTTTGCAGACATCACACGCGATCGCAACACAGTACACTGTTTGACGGGGTCATTGTACGAATACCCCTTTGAGGTACGCCTGGTGAGGGTTTGCAATGACGTCTTGTCGATCTCCACGGTCGAACTCGACAACCCTGTGTTTAAGCGTGATTCACTTGTTGCCGAGTGGAATAACCAGTGGGTGGCGGGCAACGACACCGACAGGGACTTCCGCATGACAATCGAGTTTCCAACCGTGCCGTAAGTTTGGCCGGCTCGGAGAGAAAACAGTGGACAATCAAGAATTTCTTGCGGTTGAAAAACGAAAGGCAATTCGTTAAGACGCGTTGTGAGATCGAAGGTACGTTGTTAAGGAGGCGTGCCTTGCCAGTCCTCCTGTGGGCTACATGATAAAGGAACTACAAGAACGGAAAGCCATGTCCAGACTGAAATCCAAAGTTGCCCTGATCACCGGCGGCGCCCAGGGCATCGGAGAGGCCTGCGTACGGCAATTCGTTGCCGAGGGTGCCCGCGTGTTGATCGGCGACGTTCAGGCCAAAAAAAGTGCGGCGCTGGCTGCGGAACTCGGCGAGAGCGTCCTGTTCCGGGAACTGGATGTCACGAGCGAAGACCAGTTTGCCGCCGCGATCACCATGGTGGTCCAGACATGGGGGAAGTTTGACATTCTGGTCAACAACGCAGCCGTGGTGTTCCCGGCGGCGCCGCTTGAGCAAACAACCAGCGAAGAGTTTGACCTGCTGATGTCAGTCAATGTGCGGGGCGTGTTTCTGGGCTGCAAAATGGCGCACCCCCATCTGAAACAGTCCAAAGGGTGTGTCGTGAACATCGCAAGCATGGCAGGCGTTACCGGACAGGCAGACCACGCGGTCTATGGTGCAACCAAAGGGGCAGTGAACGCACTGACCAAGTGCGCCGCAATCGATTGGGGCGCCGATGGCATCCGCGTCAACTCCGTCTGCCCGGCGTGTGTCTTGACCGACGCAACCTACCAGTGGTCCGCACAACAACCTGATTCTCAAGCCGCCCTCGCTCAGCTTAACAAAATCCACCTGTTGAATCGCTCGGCAGAAGCGATGGAAATTGCGACAGCCGTTGCTTTTCTTGCCAGCGACGAGGCATCATTCATGACCGGCTGCAACCTGCCTGTGAGCGGTGGCAGCGAATGTGGTTACAACATGTGAACGGCAGACCACGCACTCTTTGGGAGCAAAAATATGATCCAAATCCAATATTTGTCCGACCCGCCGGAAATGACCACCGATCTTTCAACCGGCGCTTGGGCGAACGCGACGTGGCACGACAATTTCACGATTCCGGGAAGTGTGAACGCAGAACCGGTGCCCGGCACATCCTTTGCAATGGTGCATGACGGAGACAGCTTGTATATCGCGCTGAAATGTGGCGTGTGCCCGGGAGGCTCCGCAGAGAACTTCTTGCACGAGAGAGTCCATGTCGTGATCGACTTCGATCGTGACGGAAGGTGGGCGGGAAAGTTCATTGGCAATGCGGATGGCTCGATGTCCGTGTCAACTGCCTTCAGAAATGGTTCAAGGGACAGCTGGCCGGGCGAAATCGAGTTTGAGATAGGGGTGCAGTCTCAGGAATGGACGACGGTCATGAAAATACCACTGAGGCAACTTGGTCACCAAGAAGGCGGTCTGCGTCGGTTCCGGTTCAACGCAGCCCGGTTGAACGCCGTGCCAGAATTTTGGGTGTGCTTTCCCTCGATTACCGAGAAAGTATTCTGGGAGCCGCAGTGCGAAATGGCAGAGGCAGAGTTTGAACGGCCCGAGTTGTTGATGCCGTTTGCCTGGAGTGTAGAGCGGGAGCAGCGGGCCCGTTTCAACGAGAGCGATGCAAAGACCACTTGTCGCCAGAAGGTCAAGACAACGAACCTCTCCGCGGAAATTCGCGAGGTGGACTTGCACGTCTCGTTTGTGGAACCAGGTCGCCCACCGTCGGAGAAAACCCAGTACCGGATTCGTGTCGGGCCCGGGGAGTCGCATGTCGAAACCGTGGAGCTGCCAATTCCAGAGGGATTCAACTATGGCTTCGTCTGCGTGGCGCTGCACGAGATGGACTCTGGCCGATGCGTCAGCGAGAATCGTTTTCTCATCGAGGCTGACCCGTTGTCGTGGAAGAAACATACCATCAAGCGCGGCGATGGAAAAGATGGTTACACCTGTCATGCCGCTCAGATGCAGTTCATGCCGCAGTACGAAGATCGCAAGACCGTGCCATACGGGCTGGCCACCATGGAAAACAGTGAGGTTGTCTGTGTCGCAATAGCCTGGCCGACGGAGTCGACCGGCCAGGTGCAAACGCTGGTTACCATCAGCGAGGACGAAGGGGCGACATGGGGCGAGTACCTGGCGCTGCCCGGCATTCAATGTCGCCCTATGATGCTGGCTTACATTGGCCGGGGTGTGGTCACATTTGAAGCGGGCGACACGACCGAGCGATTCCGGTTGTTTAGCCACGACCATGGACGCACATGGGACGAGCGGGTTGAGGTCGCGCCCGCGCCCAACGGACAGCCACTGGGCTTCGAGGGCAATCCGTTAATCGAACGAGATTCAGAGGGAAACGCCATCCGTATTGCCCAAATAGGGCAGACACTCGAAGGTGGTGCACCCCACTGGAAGATCACCGAGTATCTCCGTTGGTCGGAAGACGGTGGCCGCACGTGGCCCCGAGTTGTTTCTCCCGAGGTCTGGCACTACACCGAGACGCATGCCGGCAAAACATACAAGGTCGGTGGCAGCGAAGGTTCACTGGTGCGGGCAGCCAATGGCGACCTGGTGGCAGCCCTGCGTACTTTTGTTCCGGTATGGTTTGCCGAGCACCCGCACTACGAAGACAGCCTGGAGGGAACGGCGGTTTCCATATCCAAGGACAACGGGGAAACCTGGTCCCCGATGAAGATCGTGTTTGAAGCGGGCAGACACCACCCCGACCTGATCTGTATGCCCAACGGCGATTTGGTGATGACCGTCATCTGCCGGGTCGATTTCGAGGGCAGTCAGCTGGCCAGCTATCGACGCGGTTGCGATGCCGTGATCAGCCGTGACCACGGAGTCACCTGGGATGTTGAGCATTTGGTCGTGCTCGACGACTTTCCGTTTTGCAACGGCGAACATTGGATCAGCACCGAGTGCGGGCATTTGAGTTCCACGCTCATGCCCGATGGTTCAATCCTGACCGGCTACGGTAATTATCTGGCCGGCGGCGTGCTGATCCGCTGGCGACCTTAAAATAGCTACCTTGGCTTTCCCTACGGTTTGTTTGCCGCTTGCGCCTGATAATGGTGGGCGACCTCCTCGGGTGACAGTGCCCGACTGTAAATCCTGACATCATCGAGCATGAATGACCAGGGCTTCTCGATCTGGTCGTCCGTCGAAAGCGGTGGTCTGAAAAAAAAGTTCCCACCCTGGGCCACGGGGGGGGACATCGGTCGCTGGTCCACCAGCTTGCCATCGAGGTAGAGGTTCATGTTTTGCCGATCATACACGGCGACGACGTGGTACCACTGGTCAAGGCCATGTTCTGTGCCGCAGTAGTTCGAGCCACTGTCGATGTAGAACCAAATGTGACCGGTGAAACTGAGCAAATAGCTATTGAATCCTTTGCCCATAACGCCGATTTCGCGTACCTCCGGTAGCGCCTTGGGGTGCACCCACATCTCGAGCGTCAGGTGGGAGCGGAGGTCGAAGTCGACGGGATCGCCGAAGTCGACGCTGGCATCGGTCGAATCAAAATTTAAGGCAAAACCTTGGTCGGGGCCGAGTTTCACGTAGCGGGCCCCTTTGTTTTTTCCGTGATTGTTCCGCCCACTGGAATCGACCACCTTCTTCCCGCTGCCTTCCTCGAACGTGTATTGCCCAACCAGGATTCCAGCCGGCGCTGACCGGACGGGTGTTGTCGGGGTAGTTGGTTGGGGTGTGGGTGCCGCGGCCGCGATCGGCATCGCCGGCACCGACGACAACGGGAGGACGACACGGAACCCGCGGTCGTACCAGGCGTTTCCGGGTGCAATATTTAACCGCGATACGCTGCCCAACGCGGTAGAATAGAACCACTCAGGCGTGCGTTCAAGCGAGCGGGCCGGGCCGGTGCTCCATGATCCACCGCGGAGCGGCTTGGTTTGTGAGTTCGGATCACGACGAATCGATTCGTCAGCCGGGGCATTGTCGTACCCGTAAATAAAATCGTCGGCACACCACTCCCAAACATTGCCGTGCACGTCGTACAGGCCCCAGGGGTTGGGTAGCTTGGTCGCCACCGGATGCGTCACGTGACCGGCCGCCAGGTCGACCCAGGCATATTTGGGAATATCGGCCAGGTCATCTCCGAACGAAAATTTCGTCGACGTGCCAGCCCGGCACGCATATTCCCACTGCGCTTCGCTGGGAATGGCCAGGCCTGCCCATGCGCAGAAAGCGTTGGCATTCTGCCAGCTCACGTACACGACGGGATACTCGTCGGCATCGGACATGGCGCTTTTGCCTCGGAAGTGCAGCAGGTAAAGGTCATAGGCGGGATCGACGTCGGCTGCGCCCTTGTAGTTGGGCCTGGCCTTGATGAATCGGCGGTACTGGCCATTGGTGACTTCTGTTTTGCCCACGTAGAACGAACGGGTGATCGTCACCTGGCGGGCAGTCAGGTTGCCGCCGGTAATCGGATCATCGGTACCCATCGTAAAAGTTCCGGCGGGCAGCAGGATCATCTCGATGCCGGTCTTCTCGTGGATGACCCGATCGGCGTAGCCATGGGGACCTGCCTCTGAGCCGTCGGTGGCGACGCAGCCGGAGGGAACTTTCAACGGGTCGGCCACCGCCAAGGCGTTTCCGCCAGCGAGGAGGACGACAACCGATAACCAAAATCCAACGAGGAGCCACTTCATTTGACCACCTCCAGCTTCAGGGCGACCAGGCTACGCGGGGCGATGTCCATGGTGTCGCCGACAATGGGGCCGCTGGTTTGCTTCAGCCGGGTTACGCCCTCGTCGGCGGTCCACTGGATCATTTGCAATTTTGTCGATGCGTCGAACCGGGCGATCTCCGCCACATCTTTCTTCCAGGTAAACTGGTGAGGTTGGTCCTCGTAGTTGAAGAAAAAGATGCCGACACTGCCGTCGGCTGCCCGCCATGCGGTGCCCTCGACCGCCGAGACGGTGAACGGACCGTCGACCCCTTTTTCCGTTATCTTAGGAAGGTCGCCGGTCACGGTCGGGGGTCGAAGCATTTCGCCATAGCCCAGGTAAGGCCGGGCAAACTCGTGTTGGCAGCGCAAGAGGTCCATCAGCCACTGGATCGCCTCGGGACGGGAGGATTCCGATGGATACCCGTATCCGCCGGACAGCGTGGTCATATGCCCCGAAAGCCACTGGCGGCCGATTAGGAGCGGCTTTTCTTCCATCCAGTGCATACCGCCGACAAGCTGGGTGTAATCGTGATAAACCGCCTGCCAGACCGGCGCGTTGTACGAGTAAGCGCTGGTGTAGTCTGCGTCGAGGACATCGATGCAGAACTCGGCGGGATTTTCGCTGCAGAACATCGCTTCGGGATCGATTTTGTGCACCGTTTCACGCACCTGTTCGTACAGATCATGGACGCCGCGAGACCAGTAGTCTCCCCCCCCCAGTGCGTGGCCGTGGTTTGGATTGTGGCAATCGTTCATGTGTTCCGAGAAATAGTCGAAATAGACGCCGCCTGTCCGATAACGCTTCACATGTTCGACTGACACGGCGGTTAGCTTGTCGCGCCAGATCTTCGAGGCCGGACACATGGCGATGTTCTCTTCGGCCGGTGAGAGCTCGGCCCAGAGCACACTCTCACGATCCTCCCCGAGCATCGCACCTTTTTCTTTCGCACCACTGAGCTGATAGCTATCCGTGCCCGCGTTCCACATCCAGCCCAGAACATAGGGAATGACACGCGCACCTCGATCTCGCAGCTTCCGGTTGACGTTCTGATAGTTGACCGATCCACAGCGCGGCGGAAAGTAATCGGGGTTCACGTCATGTTGATAAGGCTGTCCGTAGTAACCGTAGTCGTGAGTGACGGTGTTGGGGAAATCGAATAAGTCACGCTTGATGAACTCCCGCTGCTGACCCGGGTAATCACCAAGGTGGCCGATCGCCCAGTAATCGGTGTTCAGAAACCACTTCGGATAATCGTCGCGCTGGACCATGGGGCCTTTGGCACACCAGGGCGCGGTGACGGCCCACGCTCGATAGAGACGGGCGGCGTCGTACCAGTCGCCACCGAACGGCCCGATAACACAATCGCCGGGCGATTTATACCGCCTGACGGGTTTGTCTCCGCCCCAGTCAAGCACCGGGTGCGATATGGCATACCGCAACGTCTGTGAATCGACGTTTGGTGTCCAGCTCATGTCTTTCCATGCTGCGGTCGGATCGTGGTCACCGATATAAAGTCCCCGTCCTCCGCCGAGCAGCGCGGTGAACTGCATGTAATAGCTGATGCAATAACGCGAGTTCACAGGTTTGCCTGTGATGAGTGGTGTTGGCTCCGTGTAGCCCGTACGAAAAGCGTGCAACAGGCGGTCGTCGGCCGCGTCCTTGGCCAGGGGGCGGATCCCATCGACGATCGGAAAAACCACGTCGCGCAGGCCGGCGATATCTTTGTCGACAACCACACGAATACGCGACCGCAACAGATTGTCGTCGGCGCCCACTTCTGCGGTGATAACCACACGGATGTCGCCAGTCCAGGTGAAGGTGATCGCGTCAGGCGTTGACCGGATACCGCACGGCAAGTCGGTATTGGCGATCGTGCGACCGTCCTTGAGCTTCACTTGCCACCACTGGGGAGTCGGCGCTGTCGGGTCGAGCAGATTAGCCTGACCGGTGCCATCCTCAATCCCGATCAGTCCGCCGCCCTGCTCTGCCGGTGCCCAGCGATAGACCACCCTGTCGTGACCCAACGTCGGACCGAGAGCTGCTTGCACCTGGGAGGGTATTTCTCCATAGAGTGCGACGAACACGAACAAGGCAAAGACCGTACTGCAAGTGCCACGCGAGCGGACTTCTGTCATGATAAATCTCCTATTGGGTTTATCGTAACGCAAAATGCTCACAGATACCAATCACGCTGGCCGATTTCGCGTACCTTCGGTAGCATCTTGAGATGCACCCACATCTCGAGCGTCAGGTGGGAGCGGAGGTCGAAGTCGGGCCGATCGCCGAAGTCGACGCTGGCATCGGTCGAATCGAAATTTAAGGCAAAACTTTGGTCAGGGCCGAGCTTGACGTAGCGGGCGCCGTGGTTTTTTCCATGGTTATCCCGCCCACTGGAATCAACCACCTTCTGCCCGCTGCCTTCTTCAAACGTGTACTTTCCAACCAGGATTCCTGTCGGCACTGACTGGGCAGTTGTTGCCGGCGCAGTGGCTTGGACAGTAGCTTGGGCAGTCGGTTAAGGCGTGGGTTGGGCAGTGGAGGCCGCGATCGGTATCGGCGGCACCGACGACAGCGGGAGGACAACACGGAACCCGCGGTCGTACCAGGCGTTTCCGGGTGCAATATTTAACCGCGATACGCTACCCAGCGCCTGCGAATAAAACCACTCAGGCGTACGTTCAATCGAGCGCCCCGGGCCGGTGCTCCACGATCCACCCCGGAGCGGCTTGGTTTGCGAGTTGGGAACACGGCGAATCGATTCGTCGGCCGGGGCATTGTCGTATCCGACAATAAAATCGTCGGCACACCACTCCCAGACATTGCCGTGCACGTCGTACAGGCCCCAGGGGTTGGGGAGCTTGGTCGCCACCGGATGGGTCGTGTGACCGGCCGCCAGGTCGACCCAGGCATATTTGGGGATGTCGGCCAGGTCATCTCCGAACGAAAATTTTGTCGACGTGCCAGCCCGACACGCATATTCCCACTGCGCTTCGCTGGGAATTTCCAGGCCCGCCCATCTGCAGAAAGCGTTGGCATTCTGCCAGCTCACGTACACGACCGGATACTCGTCGGCATCGGACATGGCGCTTTTGCCTCGGAAGTGCAGCAGGTAAAGGTCATAGGCGGGATCGACGTCGGCTGCGCCCTTGTAGTTGGGCCTGGCCTTGATGAATCGGCGGTACTGGCCATTGGTGACTTCTGTTTTGCCCACGTAGAACGGACGGGTGATCGTCACCTGGCGGGCAGTCAGGTTGCCGCCGGTAATCGGATCATCGGTGCCCATCGTAAAAGTTCCGGCGGGCAGCAGGATCATCTCGATGCCGGTCTTCTCGTGGATGACGCGATCGGCGTAGCCATGGGGACCTGCCTCTGAGCCGTCGGCGGCGACGCAGCCGGAGGGAACTTTTAATGGGTCGGCCACCGCCAAGGCGTTTCCGCCGGCGAGGAGGCCGACAACCGATAACCAAAACCCAATCAGGAGCCACTTCATTTGACCACCTCCAGCTTCAGGGCGATCAGGCTACGCGGGGCGATGTCCATGGTGTCGCCGACAATGGGGCCGCTGGTTTGCCTCAGCCGGGTTGCGCCCTCGTTGGCGGTCCACTGGGTCATTTGCAATTTTGTCGATGCGTCGAACCCGGCGATTTCCGCCACGTCCTTCTCCCAGGTAAACTGGTGGGGCTGGTCCTCATAGTTGAAGAAAAAGATGCCGACACTGCCGTCGAATGCCCGCCACGCGCTGCCTTCCACCGCCGGGACGGTGAACGGAAAATCGCCTCCCTTGTTCATTAACTGGGGAAGGTCGCCGGTCACGGTCGGGGGTCGAAGCATTTCGCCATAACCCAGGTATGGCCGGGCGAACTCGTGATGGCAGCGCAGCAGGTCAACCACCCACTGGATTGCTTCGGGCCGGGAGGCTTCCGATGGATACCCGTATCCGCCGGAGAGACCGTTTATCTGGCCCAGCAGCCATTGGCGGCCGATTCTCAGCGGGCTGGTCTCCATCCAATGCAGGCCATAGATAAGCTGGGTGTAGTCGTGATAGACCACCTGCCAGACCGGCGCGTTGGACGCGTAAGTTGGGGTGTAGTCGGCGTCCAGGACGTCGATACAGAACTCGGCGGGATTTTCGCCGCACAACATGGCTTCGGGATTGATCTTGTGGACCGTGTCACGTACCTGCTTGTACAGATCATGGACACCCCGAGACCAGTAGTCTCCCCCTCCCAGTGCGTGGCCATGGTTGGGATTGTGGCAGTCGTTCATGTGGTCCGAGAAGTAGTCGAAATAGACGCCCCCGGTGCGATAACGCTCCACGAGCTCGATCGACACTTCGGTCAGCTTGTCGCGCCAGATCTGCGAAGCCGGGCACATGGCGATATTTTCTTCGGCCGGTGAGAGCTCGGCCCAAAGCACACTCTCACGATCCTCCCCGAGCATTGCACCTTTCTCTTTGCCTCCCCGGCGACGGTAATCCTCAGATGCCGCGTTCCACATCCAGCCCAGAACATAGGGAATGACGCGTACTCCCCGGTCGCCCAATTCACGGATCACCCGCTTATAGTTCGCCGACCCGGGTCTGGGCGGAAAGTACTCAGGGTTCACATCGTGCTGGTAAGGTTGTCCGTAATAGCCATAGTCATGGGTGACGGTAATGGGCAAGTCGACCAGGTCGCGTTTGATGAACTCCCGGCGCTGACCAGGGTAATCACCGAGGTGGCCGATAGCCCAGTAGTTGATGTTCAGTAACCACTTCGGATAATCATCTCGCTGAACCATGGGGCCCTTGGCGCACCAGGGCGCGGTGAGGGCCCATGCTCGATAGAGGCGGGCGGCGTCGTACCAGTCGCCACCGAACGGCCCGATTACGCAATCGCCGGGCGATTTGTACTGCCTGACGGGTTCGTCCCCGCCCCAGTTGAGCACTGGGTGCGATATGGCATAGCGCAACGTCTGCGCATCGACGTTCGGTGTCCAGCTCATGTCCTTCCACGCAGCTGTCGGGTCGTGGTCACCAATATAAAGTCCCCGTCCCCCGCCGAGCAACGCTGTAAACTGCATGTAATAGCTGATGCAATAACGCGAGTTCACGGGTTTGCCTGTGGTCAGCGGCGTTGGCTCCGTGTAGCCCGTACGAAAAGCGTGCAACAGGCGATCATCGGCTGCGTCCTTGGCCAGGGGACGGATACCATCCACGATCGGAAATACCACGTCACGCAGGCCTACGCCGTCCTTGACGGCATCCACATGAATCCGCGCCCGCAGCAGGGCGTCGTCGGCGGCGAGTCGCGCCTTGACAGTCACACGGATGTCGCCGGTCCAGGTGAAGGTGATCGCGCCAGGCGTTGACCGGATACGGCACGGCAAATCGGTATTGGCGATCGTGCGTCCGTCCTTGAGCTTCACCTGCCACCACGGGGCGGCCGGCGATGTCGGGTCGAGCAGGCCAGCCTGACCGGTGCCATCCTCAATCCCGATCAGTCCGCCGCCCTGCTCTGCCGGTGCCCAGCGGTAGACCACCGTGTCGTTACTCAACGTCGGGCCAAGAGCTGCTTGCGCCTCTATGGGCACCCATCCATAGAGTGCGACGAACACGAACAAGGCAAAGACCGTACTGCAAGTACCACGCGAACTGACTGCTGTCATGATAAATCTCCTTTGGGTTTATCGTAACGCAAAATACTCACGGAAACCAATTACGCTCGCAGATTTCCGTGGCCCAGTAGGTCAACCTGCTCTGGTGTGATGGTTGCACTGTCGCATGGTCAGCGAGCCAGCACCCATGGACTATGATAAGGTCCTTGAGGTGTGGGAAAGTCAGGGGTTTTGCCAGCCTTCCGACACCAAGGTCTAAACCCGCGGGCCCGGGTTGCTGTCGAGCTGTGACCCAGTCGTGTTGTTCCTTAAAGGCGAAGCGATTATTGTGTACGGCCACGGAGCTGGCACACTGGGTGAGCATGTGTACGGCATTAAATGGAGACCGGTTCCCGTAACGTAGTTCTTGAAATGCAAACAAGAACTCAGAACGTTTTTTAAATTAACCGGAGGACAGAATGCCTGGCTTACTACCACACGTCGATCCAGACGGTCTGCTGGAATACTCGGTTGTCTACACGGATCGCGCTGTGAATCACATGTCACAGCAGTTTCAAGGGGTGATGAACGACATTTCCAGCACGCTTAAACGTGTCTACAACGCCAACGCGGTAGTGGTGGTTCCAGGCAGTGGCACCTTTGGCATGGAGGCCGTCGCTCGGCAGTTCGCCACCGACAAGAAATGCCTGGTCATTCGTAATGGGTTCTTCAGTTTCCGATGGACGCAGATCTTCGACATGGGAAGCATCCCTGCCAGCTCCACCGTGCTGAAATCCGGTCCGACCCAAGAGGGTCCCAACCCTTCCTACGCGCCACCGCCATTGGATAAAGTGGTCGCCACCATTGAGGCTGAACAACCCGACGTTGTTTTCGCACCCCACGTCGAAACATCGGCCGGCATGATCCTGCCGGATGACTACATTCGCGAGGTGGCAAAGGCGGTCCACGCCACAGGCGGTCTGTTCGTCCTGGATTGCATTGCGTCGGGCACCCTGTGGGTCGACATGGAAGCCAACGGTGTGGATGTCCTCATCAGCGCACCGCAAAAGGGCTGG
>Ga0310121_10003357_pt1 | contig 14643 bp, 20 predicted proteins | sample CB27_Tmax_986_MG_FD_203504 | JGI IMG/M metagenome (GOLD analysis project Ga0310121, IMG submission 203504) | Marine microbial communities from Western Arctic Ocean, Canada - CB27_Tmax_986 | ecosystem: Environmental > Aquatic > Marine > Oceanic | place: Canada: Western Arctic Ocean | collected...
TATCAACAGCCGTGGATTCTTGGCCTGCGACAAGAGTTGCAGAGGTAGGCAACGCCGCAAGCGTGATCGTTAGGGCGGCCGACGACGCTGCGAATGCACTCTTGATGTCAGCATTCGGTGAATAGCCACCCAAGTCTTCGTCAACTGGATTCAGACCAAGATACTCGATCCGGTGATTGACGTGCTTAAATTGCCAGTCGTTGACCGCGTTGCCAAGATTCCGTCTTTCGACGTTAATCAAGTGTCTCTTCCGACAGTCATGGCACACTGCGAGTAGTTTCATTGTGTCTTTCCCTATTTTTAAGCCTTTAACGCTCCCAGCCGGAACGCCCCGGCGTTGTCAATGTCTGTGGCCGCCACAGTAGGCGTGCCAGTCACGTCCGCAACACCGTCAATGTAGAACTTCGTATTCGCCGGCGAGTCCCGATCCAACGCCAACGCACAATGATAATACTGACCCAATGTCGTCGTGGTCGCCAACCCGTTCACCTCGATGATTGTAGCCGCACCAACCACCGCTATGAAATGCAACTCCCCAGTCGCGGTGAATTCCCAAACCCAGTAGTTCTCATCATCTTCCCACTTAGCAGCAATCGTCTGCTGACCTGTACTGTCCCGCATGACGAACGCACCCAGCAACACATCACCTGTACTCAGATCAAAAACCGGATCGTCAGCTATGCTAAGCGACTCCGAGTTAACCGCTGTGAACTGCCTCGCACCACCCGTCTTCAGATCAACGTCTCCTCGGTTCCAAATCGTAGGGATCTGGCTACCTTTGGAGGGGTCCCAGTCTCCAGGGCGGGTCTGGTTTACGAGACTAATTGCGGATAGGGAGAGGGAAAGGGACATCGGGTCACCACCAGAGTTGCATGAGTGTGGCTGTTGTTCCTGTCTTGAAAACCGTGGTGACGCGGACGGGCAAGAGTGTTCCAGCTTGGACGCCTTGGATCGTCACGGTGGAGCCGCCGTCAGTAGTTACCTTGACGTCGCCTGCCCCGCCGACCCACAGAGCACGGCTGGCCGCTGCTCCCGTGGCTGCGTGATCCACTAAGGAAATGTCGACGTCTTCGATCTTGTTCGCTGGGTCTGTTGCGGTCGGCATGGTTTAGCTCCTATGCGGAATATTATCTGTGAAATGACGGGAGTTGTCGAGTTACACGGGACGGACAGCCGTCTTTCCTGAAAGAGAATGGCTACTGCCTTGGCCCCACGCATCAGGACTGCGGTTGCGGCGGTCGCTGTGCAGCTCAACCGACCACGTCCAGGCTAGTTGGTAATCTTCCTCTGTGTCAATGTCCATGAATTCCGTACCGTGCTGGACGGGCACGAATCGACGGGGAGCAAAGCCGAGCGTGTTCACCGGATTCGGGTACGCATGGAAGGCGTGGCAAGGGACGTGGTACTTAGTGTCGGCTTTCGTGTTGCCGAGACCGGTTGGCTTCAAGCCGCGAATCGGTCGTAAGGCGTGGTCGAGTACGAAGCCTCGTTTCTCGTAGACGGTAGTCATGGGCAGGCGAGGTTCTGGGAAGTCCAGAGCTTGCAGGAATTTGTGCAGGGATTCCGTGGTGAGAAAGGGGCAGCAGGCGTTGACGTGTACGGCCCAGTCGTAGCCGGTGAAGTGGTTGCGAAGGTTTTCGTTGTAAATGGTGTCGCCTGTCTCGCCTCTTAGGGATTCTTCGTCGCGTTCGATGATGTGAGCTTCGCGAACTTGCGTGTAATAGCGTTGGCTCAGGAATGGGTGGGAGGGGGTGTCCCAGTCGATCGGCGTGATGCCGACTTTGTAATCGACGCCGAGTACGTTGCTCCAGAGTACTAGGTTGTCGAGCATCGCTTCGCCGAGAGTGCGTACACCGTTGGAGGTGAAGATGCACTGACGCATCTTGTGCGGGAGGCGTTCGCTATCGTCTCGCATCAAGCTAAAAAGACATACACTCATTTCGGTCTCCGATTATTAGTGTGTGGGTGAACTGACAACGCATCGTGTTCCAAGCGTTGTCGAGAACGAGGACGTCATCCTCTTTGAGCTTGCCCTCGTTGACGTACTCGGGGAATGGGCAGGGACCGACAGCAAGTATCGGGACTCGGGGTCCGCTTTCGTTCTTACGGAATCGCATTGCGTAGATGCAGGGGAAATGGGGGTCGACGCCTCCGGGGGTGGTGAAGAAGAAAATGGCATTGCCGTAGCGGTCGTAGTTGTTGTACTTCTCCTTGGTGCCCAGGGTCGGCAGGACATTGTGGAGACAGCTGGTCGTGCTGATGTTGTAAACGTTGTTCCAGCTTGAGCAGAGGGAAGCGGCAACGCATGTGATGTCTTGCGTGAGGTTTTGGGTTTGCTCTTCCCAGATGTTATCCCATGGTTCGATGAAGCGCGGGGCGTGACAACGACGACGAGGTGTGCCGTTTACGCAGTGACCGCCGTCGATGCCGAGAACTAGGGTTCGTGAGTGATGTAGTTGAGCGGTGTGGATCGCAAGGATGCCAGTTGAGCAGAGCCAGGGCGGGCGCTCGGGGATCTCCTTGATGGTCATGTACTCGGGCATCCGGTCTTTGTTTTTCGTCACGTATTCGAGGCAGTCGCTGAATGACCAGATGGTGACTGGATGGTCGGGCCAAGGCTGCTCATCAAGAACTTTCTTCCAGCGCGTCCAATCTCCGACGACGTAGTTTTTGGGCCAGAAATCCAGGTACATGAGCCCGCAGCCGTAGGTGGCGTAACGGCTGCGCGGAGTGAGCATTCCGGGTTCGTTGCGTAGATCGTAGTCGTCGTACGACGGGCCGGATGCAAGGACGAGGGCTTCGTTTTCTGATTCGGGGTGGGGAAGGTCAAGTGCGGGGAACATCAATTCATTTCCAGTTCTTGCCGAGTGAGTGGGATCTCGTTGAGGTCGTGGCTGGTGTCAAGCCTGAGGATGCCGATTGTTTTGTCGGCGGCAAGGACAAGGATGTCGCCCGACTCCAGAATGTAGCGACCGTTGGTAAGTCTTCCGTCTCCGCGATCGTAGAATCTGGCTAGGACCCAAGCAGGGACCGCCTCTCCTTCCTGAAAGAAAAAGTGGGTCATGCCCCTCGTGTCTAGCTCGACGGAGAGTCGTTTGTATGCGGCTGCGTTGGCCATGTCGGGCACGGTTAGTATTCCTCGTCTGAAGTGCCGGGGGTCATTTCTTCGAGCATGTGGGGATGGAGTGAGTCATGGATGTTGTCTTCGCCACGCGCGTAAGCGGCACGCTCGGAGACGTACATTGCGGCGTAAGCTAGGGTGTCGATTTGGTCGTCTTGTTCGTGGGGGTGCGCGGTCCATGTGAAGATTTCGGCTTCGAGGTCTTCGAGCCAGGGGGCGGTTTGTGGGAACCAGACGCGGCCTTGCTCCATGCGGTTGATCGCGTCGGTAGCTCGCGAGAGTTTGTCTTGGCTACCCGGTTTGAATTGCTTCATGGGCAAGCCTGCCCGTTGGCACATTTGGTAAAGGTGGATGGAGAGCGACGAGACTTCCATGCCGGTGAAGACTGGTTGGTGCTGGCGGAAGTTCTTCTTAAGGGCCTGGTATACTTCGTTGACTTCGTCGCGGAAGCGGCGGAGGTCCCACCAGATTAGGTTGTTGTCTGGGGTGAGGAGGAAGGTGCCGATGACGTTCCATGATGGCGAGCCCTTCCAGACTTGAGCGTCTCCGGGGCCTTCGCGGGTGGATGCGGCTGGGTCTGTGATGGTGAAGGTCTCGCATTGGTCTAGGCGGAATGTCTGGCCGATGCGGTTCTGGCCGAGGATGATGTAGGGTCCATTGACGCTGTAGTAGCGGACCCATGACTTGCGGAAGCGACCGTCCGCGCTGATTGACCAGTCGCCCGACATGAGCTGTTCGCGGGTGACGGGGTCCAGTTCCCGAAGCGACTCTATGTATTCTGCCTGGTCGAGGTAGGGATTGTCTTGGACAAGAGCGGGGACGAAGGGTCGTTTGTGGTTGCGTCCGACGTAGAGGGTCTTGCCTGTTTTGGGGTGGGACTTTAGGACGGGTTGTCCTCGTTCGTAGTCTTCGACGATGGGTCCGATGTTGAATCTCTTCTTGACCCAGAGATGGCCCACTCCACCAGGGTTGGCCGCACAACGCATTCGTAAAGGTACGCGGCTAACAGCAGCGAATTCACGACAAGTAGGACAGTCAGGGTCATCCGGAAGAGGGACGTTGACTCCGTCCACCACGTTACCCCCGTGAAAAGGACAACGAACACGGCGTAGACGCGAGCGAAGATAAAGGTAGTCTTCTTCCCAAAATTGGGTGACCTCATCGAAGGCGACGTATTGGAATTCGGCCCCCTGGTATTTGTATCGGTCGAGTTCGCTGTCGAGGTAGGCGAACTGGACGCGGGCACCGCTCGGGAACCACCAGCAATAGTCTTTGTACTTGGCGTCGGTACCATCGAGCCATTCGCGTGAGCGATCAAGGAGTGCTCCTGGTAGGTTAAGGTCGCGAAGTGTTTTGCGGAATATGACAGCGGAGAACTTGGGCACATCGACGTACTGTAGTGCGCCCATTAGCAAGGCGTCCGACTTACCCCCACCCGCAGCACCGCCGAATAACGCTTCTCTCTGGGGGAGCAGTAAGAACAGGCGTTGACGCGGTGTTGGTGTGTGCGGGATGTAGGGAGTAAGCCGGACCTGTAACGCGGAAGCGATCTCGGGAGCTGCCTCCAGCACCTGCTCGTAATACTTCTGTCGGTCTGGAGGCCCTGCGATCATGGTCTTTAGTGTGAAAAGAATGCGGCACAATTACTACCGACGCATTGTTGTTGTTGGAGAATCAAAGGTTGGGTAAAGAACTGCTGCTGTTGGAAGTGTTGCGGCACAAACACTTGTTGTGGTGTAAGCAACACGGGTTGGCGAACTGCAAACACCTGTTGTCGAAATGCTCTTCTACCGACGTTGACAGCGCTTACGGGACGCCGGAAACCTCTTCGACCTACGATGACTTGGGCGCGTGGGGAGTTGACGACTACGGCTCCCCTACGAAACCTGCGGCCGTGGGCTTGGGCTTCTGAAACAAAGAGCATGCCGCCGACCAATAGAGTGGCAACCAGAAAACGGAACATGTCTTACTCCTTAAGTAGTGTGAAGAACTCGTCCATTATTGCAGCTTTCTCTTGGGCAGACAGCGGGCTGTCTGGCGGCATCTTATCTTGTCGGATCATGTCGAGGGCTTTGACTATCGTGAGTGCGTCCACTTGGCGGCCTGCGTCTAAGAATAGGTCCCCCTTGGGTGAGGCTAATTCTGTTCCATGGCATCGAGCACACTTGGTACCGATTACGGACTGCCCCACTTGAGGAACTGGGGGCACTTGGATTTGTTGCAGTTGCTGAGTTTGAGTCTGTGGGTCACTTGTAAGTTGTTCGACACTGTACCCGGATCCGGCCGCTGATTGTGTCAAACGAAGCATTACGCTGGATGGTTGCTGGCTGGATCCGATTGCCGCGAGGAGGTGTTGTGTCGCTGATTGGATCTTTGCGATCTCGGCTACTTGGGCGTTATTCGCAAGTCCGCTACTGATGGATGACCGCAAACTTGATACGGCATTATCGGCAACTCGGGATGCGGCAGTTATGGCTAGGTCAGGGTTGAGGGCGTACACCTGCGCGGCGCTGGCTAGAGTGTACTGTGTGTTGCCGCGAGGGTAGGAGTTGACCGGGTTCGGATAGACGTTGCTTATGTTCACCACTTGTTGAGGAACAGCGACCGCTTGCTGCTGCACAACGGCGGGCTGTACGACGTGTTTTTGTACGTGCGGATAATACACCGGAGCACATCTCTGCCATCTCCATCCGGCATCGGCTGCGGGAGTGATTGTCAGGGTTAGCAGCGCCAACAATGTGCTAGTTGTTCTCATTGTCATTTTCCTTTCGGCTGACAAGCAGCCTTGCTGTTGAGTAGATGCGTTCAAAGTCAATACGTCGTACCGAGATCCCTGCTCGCAATGCGGCTGCGGTGGGGTCTTCAAGCGTAAGTCCGCTCTGAGGGTCAGGAGGTAGCGTGGGAAGTATCTGTGACAAGGTTGTTCGAGGATCGTCTCCTGGGTTGTAGCCCAATTCACGGCAAGCCGTCTCCGCGTCAACAGAATTGTATACGTATTCTCCGTAGAGTTCAGACACAATTGCGGACGCTTCTGGTACGGTTAGCCCTTCAGGGCGTGTCGTTATGGCAGTAGCGATTCGTGTCGCGAGTGAGTAATCGTCGCGACCTAGCTTGATACGTCGAGTGAAGTCACCAGCATAGAGTCCGGCTAGCCGATCAAGCAATTCTTCTCGGGAAGTCTTCGCATTCCCAAAGTCGTTGAGCACGTCGATTGCTCCCACTGACAGTAATGTTCGGACGTCGTTGCTGACAGACTGCAATCCTTCCTGGTCCCCGTGACAACGGATACAGCTGATTGCTGGACGAAGTCTTCTGGTGTGGGGTGCAGGTATTGTATGGTCACTGACTAAGTTGGGAGGCGCTTCGCGAACCAGCTTGCCAGCACTGTTGACAAGGACGAAACCGTGCATTCCGTTCGGTCTCTCGAATATGATCTCGCTTCCATCCTCTTCAAATGCCAAAAGATTGTAGATGGGGTGCGATGCGATTGCAGCCTGTTCGTCAAACAAGTCGCGAGTTATCCAAACCGCGCTAGTGTTGAAGCGTCCGGCTGCTCCCTGGATCCGGTCCACCCGTCTCGGCTTACCGGTTACATTGCTGGAGAATATGGCTACGCGCTGGTCGCCGTTTATTCTCTGGGCGAGTACCTCGTCGACTCCGACAGTTGTCAGGACGGACTCCAAGTTGTCTCCGAATTGCATGAAGTCGTAGTACGCCGAATCCAACAGCTGGCTAAGAAACCAGTCTAACCGATACACCAACGCCGGAGACACATTAAGTTCGGCTAGTAACTTGGCGTGCGTCTCCTTGATGTGTGGCGCTAGTACAGCTACACGCTTATCCTCGGTCTCTTGAAACACATGGAAGTATGGTTCTCTTACCGCAAGTCCGTCCCACGTTTCAACTAACAATGCAAGCTGTTCTATTCTCGGAGCCATTCGCCTCAAATCCACAGCGAGCATCCAACCATTTGCCATCACTCTAGGCTGTACGAGGATTCCCGCATGACTTGCCGCAGTGTTCAAAGCGAACGATGCAGCGGCCAACGAGGTGTCCGTTTTGTCCCACGGAGGAATCCACAGATAGCGATGCCAAGGTCTATCCAGTTCGGGCAGATTCATTTGGTCAGCGAGTGCCCAATCCGTTGCTTGCGATGGTGTGGTTAAGTCCTGTCCGATCACATTGTGGATAAGGATCGACATCACCAATACGATCAGTACGAGCAACCCGACAGAGTACCAATACTGCCTACATTTGAGCCGTGTTACTCGCTGAGCAACAGTCACTACTCTCTTCCCCCTACCGCTCGTTTCAACAATTCCCACCCTTTGAAAGCTGTCTTACGATCTTCTGGATCAGTGAACAGGTGATTGAGTAAGCCCCCACACAAGTTCACACCACCACTTGGTGGTGGGGTGGTTGAGGAGTCACCATACCGGAGCACTGCCTGTTCGATGTCCAATGCTTGCAGCGTACGAATCTCACTCACTGCCGGGTTCATCAAGGCCCGATCCTTAGTGATGTGAGAGAGGCCAAGCAAGTGGCCGAATTCGTGGGCTATAACCCGCAGAGCATCTATCATTCGCCCAGACGGATTTTGTGCGTTGACCCACGACTCGCTACTGTCTGCCCACATCCTTAGCTGGGATTGAGGCGTGATATTTCCGCAAGGCAATTCAGCTTCCGCAAGGATACCAAACTCCCCATCGATTCGACGAGTCGTCAAGATTATGTTCGGACGGCCTCCGGTCACATACTCCAAACGCACCCCGCTCTTTGCCTCCCACATTCCCCAGGCCATTTCACAAACGTCGCTATACTCTTCGTCGCTAAATTCCGTCAACCTCTCCTCGATTGTCCAGGTGATGACGTGTCCTTGAGGCCAGCGACAAAGATTTGTGGCCGCAAGAGCAATGGCTGATTCTTTGACAGCACAGAATGTTGAGTGAATTCGAGCACCCCCGGTTTTCAATTCTGGTCTTCTACTTGAATCGCTCATGGGGTCCACCCCGTGATCTTCATGAAGGCTAAGGTGATGAACGCAAGCACGCCCCACATGATGCAGGTGTTGCGGAGGATGCGTCCTATTTGTTCGCTGCGAGCCGTGGTCAAAGTCTTCATCGTAATTCTCCTGGGATAGAGGTACCTAGTGCAGATTGCGGATTCAATTCCTTTCTGAAAAAGAACCCCACCCCGACCTCGCTGCGTGGCTAGCGAATGGAGACGGTACAGGGTGGGATTCAACAGGGCGGGCAACCCTTACTCCTCTAGTTCGTGGGTAGCGTCTTCCATTCCCGCCTTGGCTTCATCGCTGGACGATGGCATGGCTGCGGACTTGGCTGCCTCGGCTCCTTCCGTATCGAGTACGAAGGTGCCTTCCGGTTCGGGCGGATTCTGTTCTGTCGTTTGTGCGGCAACCAATCCGCCCATGTGCTCCTCGATTCGTCCAAGGACGTCCGCGTGCTTCTTCAGCTTGCCTAGCGGGATTTCCTGCTGAGCTGCAAACAGCCTGAGCATCTTTATAGAACGGTGCGGAAGCGGTACTTCCGAGCCTGTCGCTACTGGGGCAGCCGTGTCGCCCACGTTCGGGTCGAAGTCGCTATTGCCTGCGAATGTGAAGTTGCCGTCGCCCGACGCTTGGGAGCGGATACGATCAGCGGTCGATTGCGTGACCTTCGGCTCGCCTTCCACTGGGTCGGCTGGCGGCCGCCACTCCACTTGGTGATACATATAGCCGTGGCAGTACGGGCATTTACACATTGAGAAGCGTCGTTTGCCTTCGCACACATGACAGAGGCGGCCTACCCCGGCCTTCTCAGCGCGTTCGTAGAACTGGGTGTGCCCTTCCCTCGGCAGCTTGGCAATTAGGATTGGGAACTTGCCGACCTTGAACTTGGGTAGGGTCGCTGTGTCATTCGCGTTCGTTAATGGGACTACCATGAGCGGACCTTTCTAATGCTGTGAGTCGTCGTTCGTGGTCGTTGAGGGTTTCATGAAAGCAGTCGACAACCTCTTGGACGTCGGGTCGGTAGGGGGCGTCGTCTGCGAAGTCGGACGAGCCGATCTTCATCTTCGACATGCAGAGCGGGCAGAGCACCGGGATGTGTGTTGTCGTGTCACCAACAACCACATTGGCTACGAAGAGCTTGCCGCAGTCACCACAGTATATGGGGAGTTGCCCGCCAGCCATGTCGATTACCTTAGAGGTGGGAGGTCGGGGCGTTTGGGAACGTCTTTGTAGGCGGTGTCTTTGTCAGGGCGATAGCCGCTGCCGCCGATGCGGTTGTCCTCTTCGTCGGCGTCGTCTTCGTCGCCGTTGGTGTCAGTGTTGGCTAAGACTTTGCCTTCGACGGTCTGGCTTTGAGAGACGATGTGCTTTGTCGCTTGTGTGGGCATGGTGATGCCCAGTTCTTCCATCATGACGAGGACCGCTGCGAGGTCTGATGGCGGGGCGTCGTCGGAGACAAGTAGGCCGCTGAGTTCGAGTTTGAGTGGGGAGGATTCTGGGTCACCGCCAATGTGTACGGTGTCGGTCCAGCCGGGGTTGTTCTCTCGCGTTTTGGCTACACGGGATAACCAGTGCTTGGGGTCGTCGCGGCGTACTTCCATCTCGCAAAATGCACGTGCACGAGCCTTTGCCATAGTGATCTCGTGCCAGAATTCCCGGTACGCTGTGTTGCGTCCTTCCTCCTCGTCTTCCGATCCTTGGACCATCCAGCGATGCCATGTCGTTATCGAAATGCCAAGGCACTGCGCGGCGACGTGGTCGAACACTCCCTGCTGGATCATCACAAGCACTTGACGCCAGGCTTGTTGGTCCTTGAGCAGGGTGTGGCATTTGGACTTACGACCCTTGGTCTTGACGGTCTGCCAAACCCACTTGCCCTGTGTGGCGTCTGCTTCTCGTTCCTGTTCCAGCTGGTCTTCCTGGTAGCCGACAGACATTAGTCTTATTCCTCGCCGCACATTCTGACGGATAGGGGCCGATAGTATTGCTTGTGGGACAGTTGAGCTGTAGCCTTCGCTTTGGCTGCGTCCAGGGCGGTAGGTGTCGGAGTATTCGTCCCCAGAGAATTCATGTGCTCCAGCACCGTTACCAACCAGTCCCAGTCCTTGTCCTCGAAATTCTCGCTGACAGGAGAGAAACCGCTATCTGTGCCGTGTCGTTTTGCTATGAACCATTGAGGAGGGCCGTCTGCGTCTGGGACGGTTACTGCGATGTATTGCTCGGTCATCTATTCGGGTTCCTTGTTCTAGATTACCCCGCGACACTTGGCGTGTCCACAAAGGCATTTCATCTCGGGGTCGCACCGCCAGTCGTAATCGATTGTAAGTTCTTGGCCTGGCTTGAGATCCGTCAAGGCGTACAGGCATAGTACCTCGAAACCGTCTACCGTGGCGGTGTCAACGAAACAGTTGGGGTGGCAGCAGTGGTTGAGTTTGTCCAGTGGGGGAAACGGCTCAATCACAGCGCAGCGGTCTCCGTACTGGTAGCATGTGGCGGACACATAATCGGGGTCTACGATTACGCGGCCAGGGATTTCGCAAACGATCTGGTCTGCTTCGGCGTTCACGAGTGTGAAGAGGCCCTCTTGGTCATTGTGGTCAAGATAGGAGACGCGGCGGACGACCAGCCATTCTGGGTATTCGTAGGGGAGGGTGGGACGAATCAAATCCTGAAGCATAATCGCGTTCCTTATTCTGGGGATGTATTCAGAATACACCAAAGGATACGCGAGGTAAAGAGTAGCTATAGAACGAGCCGAGGAAAGTCACGAATCTCTCCCCGGCTCGTCGACCCCGGCGTTGCTTGTTTATCGACCTATCGACGTCGACCTTTCGCCTTCTTACCCTTCTTCTTGCCGCCTCGTTTCTTCTTGCCGCCCTTCTTGCCGCCCTTCTTGCCGCCCTTCTTGCCGCCCTTCTTGCCTCCTCGCTTGCCTCCTCGCTTGCTCTTGCTACCGCCCCTCTTTCCGCCGCCCCCGCCGCCACCCGAGGGACGTGTACCGTCCTTGGTTTCGACGATCTCTCTGGAGGCAAGGTCACCTGTGGTTAACCATCTCATCTTAGTCTCTCCCAATGGTCAGTTAGACTGAGCCAGTCAGTCTCGCGAACGACCTCTTCGATCGCTCGCTTTGCCGATTTTTTCCACCCCCTGCGGGGACGCAATGAGTGTCCGCCTACCGATTTGACAAACTCGTTGAACTGTCTGTCATAGTCTGGGTGTGTCCAGGGTGATGACCGGCAAATGTAGGTGCTCTCAAATGATAAGCTTCTTAGATAATCGTAGTCAAGGTGGATAGGGTGCGAGATGTGTTCTATCCACGTTCCCTCGTCTTGGAGATGACCAGCCCAATTGCCGCAAGTGAGGTGGCCGGGGAATCGATCTAAAGGGTATCGGTCAGTGTGTCGGTCTAAGTGAAGGACGTGGTCGAAGTCTCGGAAGTAGCGGTATGCTTCAACGTGGTTTTCCGTTACCCGGACTCGCGGAGACATTTTCTGAAAGAGAAACGGACCTAGCGTTTCGTGTGAGGGGTGAAGGGTGGGGCGGCTGCGGAATGACCAGGCGGTTGTCATGTGGAATTTGGTGTACTCCGCGTAGAGCGGGGTCCACGACATGAAGAAGTCCCAGTCTATAGAGAGTCCGACGCGGCGGCCTGTTCGCGGCGGCGGCTTGTTCGTGCGGTGATCCAATTTTCAACCTCAATGATGCGGAGAGTTGAGGGTAGTTTTGCGTACTCGCGAACCTCTTGGACGACATTTAGGTTGCCGTAGAGGATGAGGCATTGGGGTTCGAGGTGCCGCATCATGGTTTGCAGGGATGCGCGGTAGAGGCGGAGTTGTTCCTCGATTTGGGTGCGAACTGCGGTGCCATGGGCTTGGAGTTGCATGGAGATGCAGGGGCAGCCCTTGGGGATTCCGGTGTAGAGGAACTCTTCGTCGGTGGGGTAGACAAGGTGGCTGACGGTGGGGATCAGGTTGATGCCCGCCTCTTGGAAGTAGCGTCCGACCCAGCGGTTGCGGTAGACGTTCCAGATGCGGTTGGCTTTGGGCCAGCCATCGCCGACGGATAGTTCGGGCGACATTGCGCCGAGCATGCGCCGGTTGATGAGCTTGGATGTGTAGGAGATGGGATCGAACCAGAGTTTTTCGAGGATGTCGTCTCCGGTGTGGGTGAGCAGGATTGTTTTGTCCCAAGCGAGGCCGCGTGTGTTGCCGTTTCCAAGGACGGTGAAGAAGTACTTGTTGGTGTAGGTGACGTCGGGGGTGGTCCAGATTTTTATGTCGTCTGGGACTTCGAGCAGTTTGTCCTTACGGATTGGGGGGATGTCGTAGGGTAGGCCGTGCTCGAATTGGGGGTTCTCTTTGAGGGTGAGTGTGCCGGGGAGTTCTTCGGGGGTGTCTGTGAATACGTCCTTATCGATCTCCGGTGGGGTGTCGTCTGGGGCGGATAAGGGGAAGGCTTGGCCGGTGATTGCGTTGGAGTCGTCGTGTAGGGAGCTGATTAGGGTGGCAATGCCTTCTTCGACGGAGCCCTCGCGGATAGATCCGGCAACGGTATCGATGTGGCCGCGTACGTCGTTTACGAGGGCTGCAAATTTGGTTGAGTCTTCACCTGCCTGGTTGGTGATGGGGTCGAGGGTGAGGAGGACTTCGCGTTCTTGTTCGGCGGTCCACTTGCCGGTGAGGACGGGGACCCACTCGGGTAGGTCGCATTTGGTTAGGTCGAGTTTTTCGCGGGCGTGACCGTCGATGAGGTTGTCGGTCGTTTCGTTGTAGAGTAGAGCGCCTGCCCAGCCGTTGCGGGAGAGGGTGCCTTCGAGGGCTTCCATCTGGCGGCGGTCGTGGGTTCGCCAATTGCGCGGGTTGGTGCGGGAGTGGAGGTCTTCGCGTTTGACCCAGACGAGGCGTTCGATGCCTCGCATGCCTTCGGGACGTTCCGCCACAGCGGTAAGACCTGTTGTCTCTTTTTTCTTCTTAGCGGTTTTCTTTTTTGCCATTGTGGTTCTCTAGTGTGGTTTGAGTATGGGAATAGTTAGCCGGGATGTCAAGATTGGGGCGGGGGATCACCTAGCTCTTCCAGCCAGTCTTTGATGGCTAACCAAACCTCGTCTTCGTCGTCTTGTTGTGCTTCGGTGAAGTGCTGGATGCAGTCTCCATCTTGCTGTCTGTCGGTTTCAGCACCCCAATGATTCAATGCGGCTTCTATCTCGACTTCGTCGGTGACCTCCCATGACTCCCCGGTGTAGTCATCAACAACTTGGGAATCCTCCAACCTCCACCCGCAAGTTCTGTAGCAGGCGTTGAGGTCGGCGGGACGGTTGATAGACCCCTTCTCGACGTGCAACATTCCATCGTAGTTTTGGAACCGGACACAAGGTGCGTAATCGTTCTCCTTCCAGTCGCGGGTGGCGTAGAACGTGCCGTCGTGGTCGATGGGGTTCATGTCTCCTGTGTAAGAGTAGCCGAGTTGTTTGGCGATTTCCGGGCCGGATAGATCGAAGTTTATTGCAGTCATATTTTCTTCTCGTCGATTTTGGTTTGGGTCCAGAGTTTGTGGACGTTGGGTTCGAGGGTCCATCCTAGGCTTGGGCGACCGGCTCCTTTCTTGTCGGTCTTTTGGGGTTTGGTGCTGATGATGCCGATGGTTTTCATGAAGTCGATGCGGCGGGTAAGGGTTGCTTGGGGGAGTCGGAGTCGTTGGGCAAGGGGTCCTTTGAGGAGGGGCTTGGGGTAGTGTTTGGCTAGTTGGCGGAAGATGTCAGCGTTCCATCCGGCGGCGGTGTCGAGCGCGACGCGAGCCATAAGTCGGTAGCACTCTTCGTCGATACCGGGGCGGTCAAGGACTACGGAGAGGGACATGCCGAGCTTGACTAGTTGCTTGGCAAGGCGTGTGCCAACTTCGGGTACGGGGCGGAAGAGGAGGTCGTCGCCGTGGTCGCCAAGGGTGGGGCTTGTTCGGAGTAGGGCGACGATCTGGGACAAGGCGACTACGCGGTCGACTAGCCACTTGTTGGGAGATGGGATTTTGCATTTTGCAATGTCCTTGTTGGAGTAGGCTGCGACTACTCGTTGGAGGTATTTTTCGGCTGTCCGTTGGACTTTGATTCCGCTGATTGCTGAGCGGATGTGGGCGTCCGAGTTGTAGCCGTGGCCGTGGACTAGTTGGAATTTGAGGAAGCGCTCGCCGAGGGAGGCTCTGTCGTCGCCGTGGATTGCGTCGGTTACGCCTGCTAGGAGGGAGAAGAAGCAGTCGGGGAAGTCGCGGTAGACTCCGTTGCCGAATGTCTTTTGGACGTGACCGTCGTAAGCGCCGCGAAGGATGCCGTACATTTCCTCCTTCATCTCGCCGCCCATGCTCATTATTTCGGTGTAGTCTTTGAGGATGAGGCAGAGGCCGGTGAGCTGTGGGATTAGGGAGGGGTCGCCTCCGTCGTCGTCGGGGCGGACGTATCCGCTGACTAGGGAGCGAGGGGTCATGGTGGAGCGGAAAATGCTCCATGGGGATACGCGGAAGGCGT